>ERZ772835.748-NODE-748-length-22420-cov-3.57697_pt1 | contig 22420 bp, 16 predicted proteins | sample MGYA00511901_ERZ772835 | MGnify/ENA primary metagenome ERZ772835 (study PRJEB29015, sample SAMEA2737729) | human gut metagenome | biome: human gut; feature: human-associated habitat; material: faeces | place: China | collected 2012 ...
TCTTCTCCTGCTTCACCTTGTGGTCGATGACGTGGCGGCCGGCCAGCTCGGCCCTCACCTCGTCCAGGGAGATCCCCTCCTCCACCATCAGCACCAGAACATGGTACGCCAGATCCGCCAGCTCATAGACCGTCTCCTTGTGATCCCGGTCCTTGGCCGCGATGATAACCTCGGTGCACTCCTCGCCCACCTTTTTCAAAATCTTGTCCAGGCCCTTTTCAAACAGGTAGGTGGTATAGGAGCCCTCCGGCCGCTTGGCCCGGCGCTCCTCCAGCAGGCGGTAGAGCCCCTCATAGCTGAACTGCTCGTCCATGTCATCTCTCCTCCCTTGCAAAGAATACCGCTCCGTCGAAGCAGGAGTCGGTGCCCAGGTGGCAGGCCGGCCCCTCCTTCCGCACCCGGATCAGGAGGGCGTCCCGGTCACAGTCGGCCCGCAGCTCCACAATGTGCTGGTAATTGCCGCTGGTTTCCCCCTTAAGCCACAGCTCCTGCCGGGAACGGGACCAGAAGCAGGTCAGGCCCTTTTCCAGGGAAATGGCCAGGGACTGCCGGTTCATGTAGGCCAGGGTGAGCACCCTCCCCGTCTCCGCATCCTGCACAATGGCGGGTATGAGCCCCTTCTCGTCAAATTTCAGCGTCTGCACATCAATCACAGCCGCACGCACACCCCTTCCTCCGCCAGTACCCGCTTCAGCGCAGGTATGGTCACCTCGCCGAAGTGGAAAATACTGGCCGCCAGCCCGGCGGACAGCTCCGGCAGGGCGCGGAACAGGGCCGCGAAGTCGGCGGCGCTCCCTGCGCCGCCGGAGGCCACCACCGGCACGGACACCGCCCGGCTTACGGCCCTCAGCAGCTCCACATCGAAGCCGCCCTTCACCCCGTCGGTGTCCATGGAGTTGACCACCACCTCGCCGGCCCCGGCGTCCACTCCCCGGCGCACCCACTCCAGGGCATCCAGTCCGGTGTCCACCCGGCCGCCGTTCAGAAATACGTGGTAGCTCCCGTCCACCCGCTTCACGTCCACCGACAGCACCACGCACTGGTCGCCGTACCGCCTGGCCGCCTCCCCGATGAGAGCGGAGTTCCGGACAGCCCCGGAGTTGACCGAAACCTTGTCCGCCCCGCAGGCCAGCACCCGCTCGAAGTCGTCCAGCCCCCGGATGCCGCCCCCCACGGTGAGGGGGATGAAAATGGCGGAGGCCACCTTGGTCAGAATATCGGTAAAGAGCTTCCGCCCCTCATGGGACGCAGTGATGTCGTAGAACACCAGCTCGTCGGCACCGGAGCGGGAGTAGTGCTCCGCCAGAGCCACCGGGTCGGACACGTCCCGGAGCCCCTGAAAATTGACTCCCTTTACCACCCGTCCGTCCCGTACATCCAGGCAGGGGATGATACGCTTGGTCACCATGTCACTCCACCTCCCCCAGGGCGTCGCGCAGCGACAGGGCCCCGGTGTAAAGGGCCTTGCCCAGAATCGCGCCGTACAGGCCCAGCGCCTTCAGCCGCCTCAACTCCTCCAGGGAGGACACGCCGCCAGAGGCGATGAGCTGCAGGGGAAGCCGCTCCGCCAGGGACTGGTACAGCGCCACGTTGGTCCCCCCCAGCATACCGTCCCGGGAGACATCGGTGCAGATGACGGTCCGCACCCCCCAGTCCACCAGGCGCTGGAAGAAGGCCTCCGCCGGCTCTGGAGCGGTCTCCCGCCAGCCCTGGATAGCGATGGCCCCGTCCTTCAGATCCACCCCCACCGCCACCCGATCTCCGAAGCGGTCCAGTGCGGTCCGGAGAAAAACGGGGTCGGTGACGGCGGCAGTGCCCAGGATCACCCGCGCCGCCCCCGCGTCCAGGTAGCGGGCCACGGCCTCCAGCGTGCGGATGCCGCCGCCCACCTCCACCTGTAGGCCGGTGGACCGGCAGAGCTCCGCTACCACCCGGAAATTGGGGGTGGCGCCGTCCCTGGCCCCCTCCAGATCCACGGTGTGGAGCCAGGCCGCCCCGGCGGCCTCAAACTCCCTCGCCTGGTCCAGAGGGTCCTCCCGGTAGACCGTCATCCGGCTGTAGTCCCCCCTGGTCAGGCGGACTACCTTTCCCTCATAGAGATCAATAGCCGGAAGCAGAATCATGCTTCACCCTCCAATCCGCAGAATGCCTTGAGAATCCGCAGTCCCACATCCCCGCTCTTCTCCGGGTGGAACTGGGTGCCGTACACGTTTCCTCTCTGCACCGCCGCCGTCAGAGGCGCGCCGTACTCGGTCCAGGCGGTGAGCCCCTCTCCGCAGGCAAAGCCCGCGTAGGAGTGGACGAAATAGACGTGCTCCCCCTCCTCCAGAGCCGCGAAAATGGGGCTGCGGGGCCGCTCCGCCGGGAAGCGGAGGGCGTTCCAGCCCATGTGGGGCACGGCCAGCCCCGCCGGAATCACGTCCCGGATGGGGCGCACCTCCCCCGGAATGAGGCCCAGGCCGGGGTGCTCCCCGTACTCAAAGGAGCGCTCCAGGAGGAGCTGCATCCCCAGGCAGATGCCCAGGGCTTGCCTGCGGCAGCGGCCTCCAGTACCGCCTCCGCCATGCCGGCGGCCCGCAGCCGGGCCGCCGCGTCGCCGAAAGCCCCCACGCCGGGGAGGATCACGTGGCTGGCCGCCCGGAGGACCGCTCGGTCCCCGGTGACCACGGCCTCCCGGCCGATGGCCGCCAGGGAGCTCTTGAGGGAGAACAGGTTACCCACCCCGTAGTCGATGATGGCGATCATGCCTCTCCCCCCTCAAACCGGATATCCACCGCCCTGGCGTGGGCGTCCAGGCCCTCCTTGCGGGCGAACAGGCTCACCTTCCGGTAGTCCCTGGCCAGGGCGTCCCGGGTGTAGTAGCTGAACTGGGACTTCTTTACGAAGTCATCCACCGACAGGGGACTGTAGAACCGGGCGGTGCCCATGGTAGGCAGAGTGTGGTTGGGCCCGGCAAAGTAGTCCCCCATGGGCTCCGGGTTATAACGGCCCAGGAAGACGGAGCCGGCGTTCTGAATCTCCCCCAGGTAGTCGAAGGGGTTGTCCACGCACAGCTCCAGGTGCTCCGGGGCGATGCGGTTGGCCACCGCGATGCCCTCCCGGAGATCCCGGCAGACGATGAGCTTGCCGTTGGCCTCCAGGGAGGCCCGGGCGGTCTCTGCCCGGGGCAGGGCGGCCAACTGCCGCTCCAGCTCATGAGCCACCGCCTCGGCCAGGGGGCGGGAGTCAGTGACCAGCACGGCGGCGGCCATCCGGTCGTGCTCCGCCTGGCTCAGCAGATCCGCCGCCACCCAGGCGGGATTGGAGCGGCCGTCGGCCAGTACCAGCACCTCGGAGGGCCCGGCGATCATGTCGATGTTCACCCGGCCGAAGACCTGGCGCTTGGCCTCCGCCACGTAGGCGTTTCCGGGGCCCACGATCTTGTCCACCTGAGGGATGGTCCCGGTGCCGTAGGCCAGGGCGGCCACCGCCTGGGCGCCGCCCACCTTGTAGATCCGGGTCACGCCGGCGATTTTGGCTGCGGCCAGGATGTGGGGGTTCACCGCCCCATCCCGCCCGGGCGGCGTCACCATAATGATCTCCCCCACTCCGGCGATCCGGGCGGGAATGGCATTCATCAGCACGGTGGAAGGGTAGGCGGCGGTGCCGCCGGGCACATAGATACCCACCCGCGCCAAGGGGATGATCCGCTGGCCCAGCACCACGCCCTCCCGCTCGGTCATCACGAAGCTCTCCCGCTTCTGCCGGGCGTGGTAGGCCCGGATGTGCTCCGCGGCCTCCTCCAGCACGGCCAGGAAGGCCGGCTCCACCTGCGCCGCCGCCTGGTCCACCTCCTCCGCCGTCACCGCCAGGGCGTCCGGCGCTGCGCCGTCAAAGCGGAGGGTATACTCCCGCAGGGCCGCGTCCCCCCGCTCCTGCACGGCCCGGAGGATCTCCGCCACCGGGGCGGACACGTCCGCCCCGCTTCCGCCGCGGAACAGGATCTCCCGCTCCTCCAGCGTTTCGATATCATATATTTTGATCATGACCGCCTCACAGCTTCCGCGCCAGGGCCGCCTGCATCGCGGCGATCTCCTGATGCTTGAATTGATAGCTCACCCGGCTGCTGATCAGCCACGCGCTGATGTCCACGATGGTCTCCAAAGGCGCCAGGTGGTTTTCCAGCAGGGTCTTGCCCGTCTCCACAATGTCCACAATCACGTCGGACAGGCCCAGAATGGGAGCCAGCTCGATGGAGCCGTTGAGCCGGATGATGTCGATGTCGCGGGACTTGGCCGTGTAGTGCTCTGCCGTGATGTGGGGGAATTTGGTGGCTACCCGGAGGGTTCGGCCGGGCGCGTCGTAGAAGTTTTCTGGCCCGGCCACGCACATACGGCACCGGCCGATGCCCAGATCCAGCAGCTCGTACACGTCGGGCTCGTACTCCAGGAGGATATCCCGGCCGGCCACCCCCACGTCGGCCGCCCCCCGCTCCACATAGATGCTCACGTCGGAGGGCTTCACCCAGAAATACCGCACTCCCTTCTCCCTGTTTTCAAAGGTCAGCCTGCGGTTTTTCTCCAAAATCGCGGGGCAGTCGTACCCGGCGGAGGCAAAGGCCTCGTAGGCCCTCTCCCCCAGCCGCCCCTTGGGCAGCGCCACATTGATCATAGTCCCACCTCCTCCGGTGTCATGCCGCTGCGGTAGCGCAGCTCAGTCCGACAGCGGAGCTGGGCGGAGCCCCCCGCCCGCTCACAGCGGACGGAGCGGCCGGAGGCCCGCAGGGCCTCGGCAAAGGCTGCCAGCCCGGCCAGCTCCGCGTCGGGCCCATAGGTGAGCAGCACGTCGGCGTCAAACCGTCCGCCGTCCGCCCTTTCCTCCAGCAAGCCCATGGACAGGGCAAAGCCGATGGCCCCCACCTGCTTGCCCATCTTACGGGGCAGGTTGTCGTACCGCCCGCCGGAGAGCACCGGGGTGTGGAGGCCGGGCAGAAAGCCCTGGAAGATCACCCCATTGTAGTAGTCCATGCTGTTCACCAGGGAGAAATCCAGCCGCACCCGCTCCTCCAGCCCAAACGACTCCAGCAGTCCGGCGGTGAGGGAGAGCTGCCGCAGGGCCTCCCAGGCGGCGTTGCTCTTGGCCAGCCGCCCCACCCGGCCAATCCCCTCCTTGAGAGGGGCGTACAGCTCCACCAGCTCCCGCAGGCCGTCGGCCTGCTCCCCGGTCAGCTCCCCCCGCTCCGCCAGGACGCACAAGCCTGGGACGTTCTTTCGGGCAACGAGGCCCAGCACCTTCCCCCGCACGGGGGCGGACAGCCCCATCTGGTCCAGCAGGCTGCCCACGAAGCTCACGTCGGACAGAGCCAGCACGTACTTCGGGGAGAGCTGCTCCAGGGAGCGGGCGGCCAAGGCGATGACCTCTGCCTCGGCATAGGGGTCAATCTGCCCCACCGACTCCACCCCCACCTGGAGGATCTCCCGGAAGGCGCCCCCCACCTCCCGGCAGACGTTCTCGTTGTAGTACACCTTTTCGCTGTCTCCTCCGTTGCTCTTCATGATGGACAGGGTGATGTCCGGCTTGAGGGCCTTGAGGGCGCCGTCGGTGTCGGTAAAGGTGATAATGCGGTCTTGCCGCAGAAAATCCCGGTTCTGGGCGTAGAGGTCGTAATCCTCAAACCGGGACATTTTGAATTTTCGGTAGCCGTACTGCTCATAGAGCCGGTTCAGCCGCTCCTGCATGGTCAAAGCACCCCCTTTGTGGATGGAATTTCGTCCCGGCCCTCTGGATCAATGGCCGCCGCCTCCCGCAGGGCCCGGCCCAGGGCCTTGAAGGCCCCCTCCACGATGTGGTGGGAGTTGCGGCCGCACACCCTCCGCAGGTGGAGGGTGAGGCCGGCGTGGACGGCGAAGGCGTTCATGAACTCGTACACCAGCTCGGTGTCGAAGCGCCCGATCTTCTGGGCCGGGATGTCCAGGGCATCGTAATAGCCCCCCCGGCCGGACAGATCCACCGCGCACAGAATCAGCGCCTCGTCCATGGGCAGGTGGAGGGAGGCGTACCGGCGCACCCCCCGCTTCTCCCCCAGGGCCTGGGCCACGGCGTCCCCCAGAGCGATGCCGATATCCTCCACACTGTGGTGGTCGTCCACCTGAGTGTCTCCCCGGCAGGTGAGCTCCAGATCCAGCCGCCCGTGGCGGGCCAGCAGGGTGAGCATGTGGTCAAGAAAGCCCACGCCGCTCTGAATGGCGCTCACCCCCCGGCCGTCCAGACAAATGGTGAGGGTGATGTCGGTCTCATTGGTCTTGCGCGCAATGCGGGCGGTTCTCATAGCAGTCCCTCCAGCCGTTCCAGCAGGGCGTCCATCTGGGCCCTGGTACCGATGGTGATGCGGATATAGTCCCCGATGCGGGGGGCGTCGAAGCGGCGCACCAGCACCCCGCGCTCCTTGAGCCTCCGGTAGAGGTCCCCGCCGTCCGCTGCCGGATGGCGGGCAAAGAGGAAGTTCGCCCTGGAGTCGGTGCAGGTGAAGCCAAGCGCCTCCAGCCGCCGCTTGGTATCGGCGCGGGTGTCCACGATGGCCGCGCAGTTGGCGTCGTAGTAGTCCTGCTCCGCCAGGGCCGCGGCCCCTGCCCGCAGGGTCAGGCGGTTGACGTTGTAGGGATTGGTGGAGAAGCGGATGGCCTCCAGATCCTGAATCAGGGCCGCATCCCCGATGGCGTAGCCCAGCCGGGCTCCCGCCATGGAGCGGGACTTGGAAAAGGTCTGCACCACCAGCAGGTTGGGATAGCGGGCGGTGAGGGGCACCGCGCTCTCCCCGCCGAAGTCCACATAGGCCTCGTCCACCACCACCACCGCATCCGGGTTGGCCCGGACAATCCCCTCTACCTCGTCCCGACTCAGGGCCAGGCCGGTGGGGGCGTTGGGGTTGGCGAGCACAATGGTTCGATGCAGGTGATTGTAGTCCTCCGGCACCAGGCGGAAGTCCGCCCGCAGGGGCACCTGCCGGACTGGTATGCCGTACAGGCGGGCGAACACGGCGTAAAACCCGTAGCTGATGTCGGGAAAGGCCACCCCCCGGCCGTCGGCGGCATAGGCCAGAAAGGCGAAGCTGAGGGCCTCGTCGGAGCCGTTGGCGACAAACACATTCTCACGCTCCACCCCGTACCGGGCCGCCAGCGCCTCCCTCAGCTCCACCGCTTCCGGGTCGGAGTAGAGGCGCAGGTTCTCCCCCTCCGCCCGGTTCAGCGCCGCCAGTACCCCCGGCGACGGGGGATAGGGAGATTCATTGGTGTTCAGCTTGATGTATGCCTGATTCCGGGGCTGTTCCCCCGGCGTATAGGGGGTGAGCCGCCGGAGCGCCCCGTTTAGAAACTGCGACATTGAATCACCTTCTATCTCGCTAACGAATTAAAGCGTTAGTGTAATGATACACATATTCCCCGCTCCTGTCAACCCCCTTTTGTTGGCTTGGAACGTTCATAGGAGAAAATCGGTGCGTTTTGTGCTATGATCTCATTGACAGGCGGCCTGCGGTGCCGCTGTGAAATCCATCTGATTGATCAAAAAGGAGGAATTGGATGTACTATTCTGCGGTCTGCCCATCCCCGCTGGGGATGCTCACGCTGGGCAGCGATGGGGAGCACCTGATCGGCCTTTGGCTGGAGGGACAGAAGTATTTCGGCGGAGCCGTGCGGGAGGCGCTGGAGGAGCGGGACGGGCTTCCCGTCTTTGACGCGGCGCGGGACTGGCTGGCCCGGTATTTTGCTGGAGAAAAGCCGATGCCCTCCGAACTGCCCCTGTGCCCCATCGGCGGGGAGTTCCGGCAGCGGGTATGGAGGCTGCTGTGCCAAATACCCTACGGAGAGACCACGACCTACGGAGCTCTTGCCCGGGCGCTGGCGGCGCAGATGGGAAGGCCCTCCATGTCCAGCCAGGCAGTGGGCGGCGCGGTGGGCCACAACCCCATCTCCATCATCATTCCCTGCCACCGGGTCGTGGGCTCCGGCGGCAGCCTCACCGGGTATGCCGGCGGCATCGCCGCCAAGCTCCGGCTGCTGGAGCACGAGGGCGTGGAGCTCTCCCGCCTGTCCGTCCCCAAGAGGGGCACGGCGCTTTGAGCCATGGCAGCTTGACTCTCTCGGCAGACGCGGGCCGTCCTCAACCGCCTATTTCGTCTCCCGGATTGGGAGGACTGCCGGGATGCAGAAGGACAGGGGCCGGGATAGAGCAAACGTCTCGGTCTTAATTTGCATACCCAAAATCAGAAATTTGGCTGCGTTTTGCCCCGGATGTGATCAATATAGAGTCCGGCGGAGAGCACTGTCCCAGTGGGGAAGTCAAAATGGTGATTCCGCATATCTGCATATTGCACAGCAGGCATGCGCTGATCCCTTCGGGAGACAAGCCCTCAGCCCGGCTGATGGGGCAGCGCAGTACGCGCTCTGGACAACATCATCCAAGCCGAAACCGCCACACGCTTCTTTCGCCTGCCCAATGCGATGCCTATCATCTGCGCCGAGGCCATGACGATGATTCGCCGGGCAGCCGAAAACGGCATTGACGTATACAGGGGTATGCGTCAATGCCGTTTTCCAATTTTCCCGATTAGGGAAACAGCGCCTCCGTTAAACTGCGCGCCCCCTCCCGGTCCCAGGTATAGCGGAACAGAGCATCCTCTCCCACTCCGAAGTACTGAAAACCGTAATCAACCCTGCCCCGGTCGCTGGTGGGATCAAAATAGAGCCACTGGCCGTCCACCTGGGCCAGAACCCACATGTGGTTCTCTCCACCCATCTTCCCACTGACGGTAATACAGGGAATCTCCGCCTGTTGTAAAAGCATCTGGAACGCCTGGGCATAGCCGCCGCAGATGGCTAGATGGTCATGGAGCGCCCCGTATGCGGTGGTAGCGCTGTAGGGCATCTCACCGGGCTGGCGTCGTAACGTACCTGTTCCGTCAAGTAAGCATACAGCGCCTCAACCTGTGCAGCCTTCCCCATCTCCGCCGTGACGATTTCCTCATAAACCTGCCTTGCCAGGCACTCTGACTGAGCCAGCCGGTTCAGGGCCTCCTCTCGGCTCAGGCCACCCTGGGGCGTGACCGTGATAGCGGTGCCGTCACGGCTGAGCTGGCACAACAGCCAACCGCCGCCCACCTGCTGAAGCGCCCGGTTCATGGCATCCACTGTCAGAGTGGGCTCGGTAATCCGGATGGGAATACTCTCCTGTGACAGTCCACCCCGCGCCACCTCCACCAGACGATCCAGGCCATCCACCTCTATTCCCTGAAATCCAGCGGGATACGCGCCGGTACGGTAGGGCATATAGGACACTTTACAGCGGAGCAGTCCGTCCTCCCCTACCTCTGAAGTGAGATCATAGGCATACTTGTACTCCGGATGGTCGGATAAGATGCTGTAGTACAGGTTTTTAACAGCCATGGGCAGCTCCGCCGAACCGACCGGTGCCGCACATGCTAAGGCGGGCGGCTGCTCCACCGCTACAATCGCTTCCATCAGCTTCTGTTCCAATTCCTCCAGAGTAGCGGCCACCGGCGGCGCGGGGCTGGAGCTGCTGGTGTCAGCTCGCTTCGGCCACTCCAACCCCAGGTTTTCCCGGACAGCGGACCGCAGCGCCGTCATATCTGGGTCCCTCCAGAAAAAGCGCAGCTTCTCCTCTGCCACAGTGTTTTTTCCAGGCTCCCCACCCAACACAAAGACGGCAAAGGTGTCGGCGATATCCTCATGGAAGTAGTTGGCCCCGTAACGGCTCACATAGTGAGTAGGCGATCTGTCGTAATCACCCGCGCCGCTGACTCCAAGCTCCCTCCAAAACGCATCGTAAAACGATATTCGGAAGGCCCCCTCCACAAATCCCGCCGGGTCATGAGTGTCGCTGCCCACGGTCAGGTCTACCTGTGTCTCGTCCTCCAACAGGACGTGGCCATACTCGTGCAAAATCGTGTAGGTCAGTTTGCTCCAGTCCCGCTTCTCCCCGTTTTCATCATACACATCGAAGTAGTCAATGCTGATGGAAAAGCGGGTGTTGTCCGTAACGCCCTCCTCCCGAATGGGAGAGGTATAGGCCAGGACATTACTGGTACCATCCGTAAACAGGTTGAACTCGGCCAGCTTCTGTCTGGCCTCCAGCGGGAGGATCGAACACAGATAGTTCCATACCGCCGCATCCTCCGGATCGCTGATGACGGCTTGACCGCCGCTCACCGGATAGGAGGCCAGCACATTGGTGATGCCCACGGAGTAATTTCCCACCGTGACGAGACACCCCTCCTGGTCACGGGACAGCGTGATATATTTGCTGTAAATGGGGTCGGACCAGCCGGTCTGTCCCCCCTCCTCTGATACGGGGGAGCCATACATCGCCTCAATGAGTTCCCGTACCTGTTCCCCTGTATAGCCGGTTTCCTCCGGCCGCAGCTCAATGCGCTCTAGAAAACCGTTGCGGTACTGGTAATAGGTACTCATAGGAGCTTTGCTGTCAAACCAGCGCATGGAGTAGTGGTAGGTCTCATAGGTGTCGGTCCACCCCTCCCCGGATATCTCACTGGCGCCTACGGGCTCTCCCGCCGCTCCGATGTACGCCTCAGTATCCGCTCTGGAACTGCCGAAATAGATCATATTCTGTCTGGTCTGGCGGTAGGCGCTTCTCTCTCCCTGCTCCCGGGCCAGAGCCCGGTAGGAGGGGGGATCGGTCGAGCAGATCTCCTCCGCCGCGGCTGCTGCGCTGTCAGCGGCAGCCGCAATGGCATACAGATCCAACTGTTCCGCCGTATCCGCCGCCGAGTGGTACAGGTAGCCCCGCCCCCTCTGCATCAGCAGGACAGCAGGTATTCCGGAGAGCTGAAACGAGGTATGGTCGCTGGCGGTCTCCACTCCGCTCTCCAACCCCGGATTCTTTTTCTGAAGCAGGTCGCTGACCCAGTTCGCCTCCCCGTCTACAGTACACACCAGAGTCCCTGTGGAACCGAGCCCGCCCAGCATATCGAACTGGATCGCACCGACTATCCGAGTCCGCTCCTCCTCTGTCAGAGAGGCGGTGTAGGTCCGGGATCCATTCTTACCGTTCTCTTCATCGGTGAAGCTGAGGAAGCGCACCTCCGTATCAGTCGGTACATTCCTCAGCGCCTCCGCCGTATAGAGCAGGGCAGCCACACCCGAGGCATTATCATTTGCCCCATAGGCAGTGGGCACACTGTCGTGATGGGCGGACAGCACCAAGATATCCGCATCGGGAACAGAGGCCGCCTTTACCGCGGCGACATTGTGCCCGGTGCGGCCCTGGCCGTCGGTATAGGGCTGGAGAGTGACGCTGTACCCCATTTCCTCAAAGCGGTCCCTCAGATACCGGACTGCATCGGCCTCCCCCTGGGAGCCCACCGGCCGGTGGTGTGCGGCAAGGATCTCCAGATCGTCCCGGAGCTGCCCGACATCGGGCAGCCCGGCGGCCCGCTCCAGCATGACCAGCGCCTCCGCTGTGGTGATGGTATCCTCTGGGGCCAGTTTATCCCCGCTCCGGCCTGCCATTACCCCGGCCTGCTGGCACCAGAGCACAGCATCCCTCGCCCATTCCGACACAGTGCCGGCATCCCCAAAACGCTCGAGTCCTTGGACCGGTACCTCGGGTGTTCCCGCCTGTCTCCAGAGGATAGCGGCAAATTCCTGCCGGGTGACAGGGCGGCCTGGCTCATAGGTTCCATCTCCCACGCCAGTGAGATAGCCCTGCCCTGCTGCCCAGCCCACGGCTGCGGCATCCTTTTCAGACACATCAGAGAAAGGGCACTCCTCATGCGCAGCGGGCTGCCCTGCCGACTCATAGAGCAGCCGGGCCACCGCTCCGCGGGTCAAACGCTGTCCCGGCGAGGCCAGAAATGCCCGGCTGACCGACTTTTCCCGTCCCCATGCCAGCGCCTCGGCTGCCCAGGCCGGCCAAGGGGTGCCGGAAGCTCCGGCGGCCGGGAGCAGCAGAATACCGCAGAGCAGCAGCGCACCTATTCGCTTCATTAAGCTCACCTCATCCAAACGTATACCGCCGCAGTGGCTGTTAAACATTGGACGGATGAACGGTCTGAAAAGTTTTTCTGAGCGCATAAAACACGGCCTCCGCCTGAACCGGAGGCCGTGTTTTATGCGCTTGGTCTTCTTCTCTCTGCTTACGCACGGGCGAGGTTTTTGAAGTAGTGGTGGGCCCAGCACTCGGTAATAATTTTCCGGGCCGCGAACAGCGCCGCCAGAGAGGGGTCCAGTCTGGGGGCCACCTCCACCACGTCCATGCCGATGATGTTGAGGCCGTCAAAGAGGCCCTTCAGCAGGTCCAGGAGCTGCCGGGCGGTGAGGCCGCCGAATTGGGGCGTGCCGGTACCGGCGGCATAGGCGGGGTCCAGGCAGTCAATATCCAGAGTGATATAGACTTTGGAGAACCGCTTCATGTGGGACACCATCCGCTCCAGTGCCGCCGGCACCCCCAGGTGGTCCACATCAGCGGCGGAGAGGACGTTGATCTTGTTGTTCTGGTAGAACTCCAGCTCGTCGGACTCGATGGAGCGGATACCGAGGAAGTAGAGGTGGTCACTGTCCCCCACGTGGGACAGCTCGGTGGCCCGCCGCTCGGTGGAACCGTGGGACAGAATGTCCCCGTGCATCTCGTGGCAGAGATCGAAGTGGGCGTCGATGTGGATGATACCGAAGTCCTCCTCCACCGCCCGGTTGACGCCCCGGTGGACGGGGATCGTCACCGAGTGGTCGCCGCCGATCATGGTAAAGAACTTTCCCGCCTTCACGGCCTGATAGGCCAGCTCCTCCGCCTCGGCGAACATCTCGTCCCGGTCCTTCCCCACGCAGTCCCCCAGATCCTTGACCTTCACAGAGGAGATATCCCGGAAATCCTCGGTGGTGGGCGAGATGGTGTGGGTGATTTTCCGCAGCTCCTGAGGCGCCTCGCAAGTGCTGGAGCGGAAGCTGACCCCGCCGTCGTAGGGGATACCGAACACAGCTATGTCGGCCTCCTCCAGGGGGAGCTCCGGGTGGTTCAGGCCGGCCCAGATAGTCTTGTCCTCCGTGATAGAATTTTTCAATAGCATAATGATGAAACTCCTTTCTCGTCCTGTTCCCGGATGCCCCGCTGGAAGTCGGCCCGGACAGCCTCCAGCAGCTCAGGCCGGGTGAGCAGGTCGTAGCCCACACCCGCCAGGGCACAGACTCCCAGCCGGGTGGCCTCCCGGCCCTCCTCGGTCACGGTTCGGGCGGCGAACTCCTCCGTATGCAGATCGACACCCCCACATCCGTGAATGCCGAGCATCCCGTGGAGGGTGGGTATCCGGAAGCTCACGTTGCCCGCGTCGGTAGATAGGCGGTTGGCCTCCTCCACCACGACCGGCTCACCTAGCGCCGCCATGTTCGCCTCATAGGCATCCAACAGCGGCTCGTTGAGCAGCAGCGGCTGGGTGGGACACAGGTACTGGGTGATCTTCAGCTCCGCCCCCATGCTGTCCGCCGCCCCCTGGACACAGCGGTTGATGCGCTCCACCGCCCGACGGGTCTTCCACTCCTGGTCACAGCGGATGTAGTAGCGCAGGCTGGCATAGTCGGGGATGATGTTGGGCAGGGTGCCGCCGCTGTTGAGGATACCGTAGATGTTGGCGTCCAGATACTGCTTGACCTGGTTGACGCTGAGGTAGGCGGCAACGGCGGCGTCCAAGGCGTTGATGCAGTCGCTGCCCGGCCCGGCCTCGTTGGCATGGCACTTCTTTCCGAAAAACTCGTACTGCACCGGATAGATGCCGATGCTCCCCATCCGGCCGCAGGTCTTTTGATAGGGGTGTAGCATGAGGGCCACATCCAGCTCGTCAAAGGCCCCTTCGTCGGTGAGCTGTACTTTGGTACAGGTGACCTCCTCGTCGGGCGTACCGTAGACAATCAGGGTGCCGCCGACGGCGTCCACCGTCTGCCGCAGGGCAGCCGCAGCTCCCGCCGAGACGACGCCGATGAGGTCGTGGCCGCAGCCGTGGCCCACCTCGGGCAGCGCATCGTACTCGCACAGGAAGCCCAGCACCGGCCTGCCGGAGCCGTAGACTGCCCGGAAGGCGGTGGGCAGGCCGTGGAAGTTCTCCTCCACCTTGAAGCCCTGCTCCGCCAGCCACTCCCGCAGCATGCGGGAGGAGTTGACCTCCTCCAGCCCCAGCTCAGGGTGGTCGTACATCGCACGGGACATGGCCCAGAGCGCGGGGAGGAAGCTTTCCGCCGCTGTTTGTATTGTCTCTTTCATCGAAATACCTTCTTTCTGCTCACATTGGCCCGAGGCGGATGGCGTTGGCGATCAGCACCAACACCGCGCCCGCCGCGAACTGGAGGCCCAGCAGGGGAATAAACCACTTGGCCCACTTGCCGTAGGGAACCTTTGCCATGGTCAGGGCCACCATGAAGGTGCCCGAGGTGGGCACCAGGATGTTGGACAGGCCATTGCCGATCTGGAAGATGATGCAGGTGGTCTGTCGGGTAATGTCGGCCATGTCGCCCATGGGGAGCAGGATGGGCAGAGAGGTGGCCGCCTGCCCGCTGGCCGAGGGAATCAGGAGGTTAAGGAAGTTTTGGAATACGTACATACCCAGCACTGTCAGAGAGGAGGGCAGCGAGGTCAATAGGCCGGAGGCGCCGTACAGGATGGTGTGGAGAATGTTGCCGCCCTCCAGCACGATGAGGATGCCGCGGGCAAAGCCCACCGCCAGCGCGCCGGCCGCGAAGTCGGCCACGCCGCGGCTGAACAGGCGGCCAAAGCCGTCGAAGCCCACCCGGGCCACAAAGCCCACGACGATGCCCATGCCCAGGAACAGGGCAGAAAGCTCGTTGATATACCAGCCCCACTTGAGCACGCCCACGATCAGCAGGGCGAAGGTGGCGCCCATGACCAGCAGGACCAGCTTCCGGGTGCCCGTCAGCTCCGGAAGATCGTTCAGATCCACCTTCTCCTCCCGCTGGCGGTCGAACTCGTACATCAGGCTGCGGGTTGGGTCCCGCTTGATGCGCTGGGCATACAAATAGATATACACCGCCGCGATGGTCAGCATGACCACCAGGATGATGAGGCGGTACCACATGGCCGAGTACATGGGCAGACCCGCGATGCTCTGGGAAACCCCCACGTTGGCGGCCTGGACAAAGGAGCCTGCGTAGCCGCTGGAGCTGCCCACGATGGCCACCGCCAGGCCGGTGATGGAGTCGTAGCCCATAGCGATGCAGATGGGTACCAGGAAGGGGATGAAGACCAGGCACTCCTCAAACATGCCAAAGGAGCCGGCGCCGAAGCCCACCACAAAGATCATGATGGGGATCAGCAGCTCCTGCCGTTTGGAGGTTTTCTTGATGATGCGTCCGATGCCCGCCTCAATGGCCTTGGTCTCCGCCACAACTCCGAAGGCGCCGCCAATGATGAAGATAAAGGCGGAAATATAGGCGGTTTCGATCAGGCCCTCCTGTACGGCCATCAAAGCCTTCATCGGGGTCACCGGGGTCTGCTCGATGCGGTGGTAGCTGCCGTCCACCAGCATCTCCACGCCGTTCTCATCCACGTAGGTTTCGTACTGGCCCGCGGGAATCACATAGGTCAGAATGGTACATACCGCGATGATGAGCAGGAGCAGCGTGAACATGTGGGGGATACGGATACCTTTTTTCTTTGGTGTCATCTTTAACCCTCTCCTAACTTCAGATATGTGGTCCACGCATAACCACTGCCCCTAGAATAAGCAAGCCGGATGCCAGCTTGTCAAAAGAGGCAAACATAGTTAGAACTGCCTGCGCTGCCAGGGGTTGCGCAGAACGCGGCCGCCTCGCGGGACAGGCCCGGCAAAAAGAAAGCAAGAATTTTTGCGCAAAATGCAAAAATTCTTGCTTTCTACAATCCTATCCGTTGAGATGGTACTTCATCATCTTGTATTGAAGTGCCTGCCGGGTCAGCCTCAGCTTCTCCGCGGCCTCCGTAACCGTCCGGCTCTGCTCCAGCGCACGGACAATCAACCCCTTCTCGTAGCGGCGGACCGCCTCCTGAAGCCCCATATGTTCCGGCATAGGCCACGGCTCCTGCCTCTCCCCCGCCTCCTCCTCGTGGTAAAAGATATAGCGGGGAATATCATTGAGCTGTACCGTGGCCCCGGTACAGAGGTTGAACGCCGACTCCACCGCATTGCGCAGCTCCCGTACATTGCCCGGCCAGTCATAGGCCAGCAGGGCATTGCGCACCAGCTCGCTCACGCCGGAGATCGCCCGCCCCATGTTCCGGTTGTACTGCTCCACATAGAAATCGGTGAGCAGCGGAATGTCCTCCGGCCGCTTCCGCAGGGGTGGCAGCGCCAACTGCACCACACCCAGCCGGTAGAACAGGTCACGCCGCAGCAGCCCCTCCCGTACTGCGGTGATAGGATCCACATTCATGGCGGAGACAATACGCACATCGCTGTGCACATCCTGTTCCCCGCCCACAGGGCGGAACCGCTTCTCCTCAATCGCCTTGAGAATCTTGGCCTGGAGGGACAGATCCATGGAGTTCACTTCGTCCAGGAACAGAGTGCCTCCATCAGCCTGTTTCAGCAGTCCTTTCCGGTTTTCCGCCCCGGTATAGCTCCCACGCGTAGTGCCGAACAGGGTGCTCTCCAGCAAGGTGGTTGGGATGGCCGCGCAGTTTTGCGCCACAAACGGCCCCCTGGCCCTGGAGCTGTGGCTATGGAGTGACTGGGCAAAGAGTTCCTTCCCCGTGCCGGTCTCTCCCCAAATGAGCACGGGAGAGGTGTTGGCCGCCACTCGCTGAACGGTATCCTTGAGCGTCAGCATCTCCGGGTTTTGGGTAATGATGTCGTCCAGCCGGAACAGCCCCTTGTGCGGATTGGCCAGCCAGTGGTTTTTCCCATCCAACTGAGCGTCCTTGTGGTAGAAAACCGAGGTCTCCATCGTCCCAATCAGCTCGCCGCTGTACTCCAGCGGAAAGGTGGAGCTGACCAAGACGGTCCGCCGGCCGTAAAAGTCCGTCAATTCCTGCTTTTCATTGAGTACCGGCGCCCCCGTCCGCATGACCCGGAAGTGGCTGGAGGTCTCCTCGGTCAGTTGCGGATAGGCTTCGAGGATGTTCTTCCCGATAAAGCCCTCGTCGGCCAGCCCGTTTTCCTGCTCGGAGAACATGGCGGAGTATTCGATGGTCCCATGCCGGTCTGCGATCAGAATCGCATCCACACCATCGTGCAGTCTGGACATGTAGTTGAGCCATTTCCCTATCACAGGCATCACCTCGCCAGAAATCACGCGCCAGCCTGCTCTCCTCGGGAGCGCTCCGCCGGCACACTTGTTTTTTCTATTTTACAACTATACCATAAAATGTTCCAGCACACAATTCCCGCGGCAGCGGCCCCCCCTTCTCCCGAACCCGCCTCCGCCACTTCATATCGTCCCGCGTAGTTGGGTAAAATAAAAAATATTTGATTCAATGGGGGGCAGAACCATATGGAACTGCGAAGCATTACCGTGGAAACGCTGGCTGCATTCGCCCAGGCGCTCCGGGCAGAGGAGCGCTGCACAGAGACCATCAAACAGTACACGCGGTCGGTGCGTCAGTTTGCCGCCTGGCTGGCGCCGGAGACCGTGGCCGCCGGTTCGGCGGGCGGCTGGAAGGCCGAGCTGCTGCGCCGGGGCCTCTCCCCTGCCACAGTTAACAGCAAGCTGGCCGGGCTGAACCGTTTTTTTCGTTTCCTGGGCTGGATGGACTGCACGGTCAAGCCACTGCGGCTCCAGCGGCGGCTTTTCCGCTCCCCCGACCGGGAGCTGAGCCGGGCCGAGTACGGCCGCCTGCTCTCCGCCGCCCGGGGACTGGGCCGTGAGCGTCTGGGCCTGCTCATGGAGGCCATCTGCGCCACCGGAATCCGGGTGAGTGAGGTGAAATACCTGACCATGGAGGCCGCCCGCCGCGGCCGGGCGGAGGTGTCGCTGAAGGGGAAAATCCGCACAATCCTGATCCCCGGTAAGCTGTGCCGCAAGCTGCTGCAATACGGGCGGGCACAAAAAATCGCCTCCGGCGAGATCTTTCTCACCAGAAGCGGCAGAGGCATATCCAGAAAGCAGGTGTGGGCGGAGATGAAAGCGGTGTGCCGGAAGGCCGGAGTGGCAGACAGCAAGGTGTTTCCCCATAACCTGCGCCACCTGTTTGCCAGAGCCTTCTACCAGGCCAGCCGGGATGTGGTCAAGCTGGCCGATGTACTGGGCCACTCCTCCATCGAGACCACCCGGATCTACCTGCTCTCCACCGGCGCGGAGCACGCCCGCCAGCTTGCCCGTCTGGGGCTGATATCATAGCGGCAAAATAAATCTTTTGTCCTATATACGGCTTGAAAAGCAAATGTTCAGTACATAGAACGGTATTCATTTTACCACATCTTTTGCTCTCTTTCAAGAAGTGCAGCCTGTTTTGGACATGGAAAAGCAGACCGGGGCAAGCAATTATGCTTCACCGGCCCATCTTCTGCGCCCATTTTTAGCCCCGTGCCTCGGCACGGGGCTTTTTTTATCGCCCTTTATGCCGCATCCTGCCGGAATACACAGGTGAACCTAGGACAAAAGATTTATTTTGCCATGCAAAGCGAGGTGATTGCAGCAGGTCTTTTTGAACGACAGAGTCCCAGCATATTTGAAAAAAGGAGGATAAGTATGCGAAGAATCTTGAAGCGATTCACGGGTTTGTTCTGTGTGCTGGCCCTGTGCCTCAGCATGCTGCCCGTGAGTGCCCTGGCGGCCGAGGACGCGCCCCCGAATCAACTAACCACTCTCCTCTCGGATGACAATGTAGCGAAAATTGAGGAAAACGAGTACCCCACGCTGGACGAGGCGGTGGAAGCAGCGGAGGACGGTGCAACCATCGAACTTCTGGCCGATGCCACGACCAAGGGATGGAATTTAACCAAGAGTCTTACCATTACGTCGGCCCCGGATCTGGCGGAAAAGCCGACCGTAACCTTTGAAAAGGACGGCATTGCCCTGTGGGGCAAGACACTGACCTTTAAGGGCATCGACGTTGTCATGAACGGGGTTGGTTCCACACCGTATGGAGAATGGACCTGGATGACGATCTGCGCCAGCAAAGATGCCGTTCTCGCGCTGGACAACGTCAATATGACCATGGATGCAACCGGTAGCACCGGTTCCCCCCATGCGATTTACTTCTGTAGCAACAATAAGTTGAATCTGACAAACGGCTCTGTCCTGACGATTAAAAACTACCCGAACGATGCTCTGGAGTGGGACGGCGGTGATGGCGGGTATAACGTCAATATCACTAATTCTACCTTCATCTCCGACCACAACCGCTCCGGCTTCACGGGTACATTCTATGCCACGATTACCAATTCTAAGGTGGATGTTGTCAACAACCTTGGAAATGGCTCCAATGGCTCTCACTTTATTATCGAGGATTCTGAAGTCAATTTTAACAACAACGGTTCCCACGGCCTTTCTGCCGGTGAACTGAGTATCGATAACTCCACCGTCAACACAAAAAATAACAACGGTATGGGGATTACCGTAAACAACGCCTTTACCGTCGAGAACGGTTCCATTGTTACTGTGACCGGAAACGCCGGGAATCCCAGCTATGGTTATGCCGCTGTACGGCTCTACAACGACTATCCATTCACAGTGGACAGTACCAGCGAGCTTTATATTGAGGATAACAACAACACCGGACTGTACGTGCGGCAAGGCAATCTGACGGTAGAGGACGGGGCTGTCCTCAAGATCACCGGCAACAAGGTTTCGCACAGCCTGCTGGATGGCTACGGCGGCGGAATTTATGTCGGCTATGGCGATAACTATGACCCGACTGTAATTCTGCCCGCCGATGCCATAATCTGCAACAATCATGCACTTGTTGCAGGCGATGATATCTATGTTTCCGAAGGTGTCAGCGGGCCCTCTCTCACCTTCGGAAAAGTGGGCTCCGGCTGGACCCTTGACGGAGGGGAGGGAGACTGCATCGACGCCATAGACGGCTGGTACGACGACAGCGAGGGCGCCCGCTGGGAGGCGCATGAGGAGCCCTATCACGCGGTGGAGTTCACGGATTTTGAGCCGCTGACCGGGTTTGCCTCTGCAACCGGACTTACGGCGCTGAAAGCAGCCCATGGCCTGAGCCCTCTGGAGCCCGGCGAAGAAACCGGATGGGACACCTCCAAATCCAAGACCGCAACCAATCTGGACAGCAATTTTGAGTCCGACGTGACCCTGTCCCTGCCCGCGGCAGAGGAACAGCTCGTTACAGATGTGGTCTTTGTATTGGACAAATCTACGAGTGCAACGGTTGAGGCCAAGTCTCTGGAGATGCTTCGTTCCCTAAAGGATCAGCTTGAGAACACTGGCGCGAAGATCAATGTCGGTGTAGTTATTTTTAATGCGGTTGCCAATGTCGCCAATAATGGTGAATTCTTTGATCTGGCTACCGAATATGCGGACATTGAAGCCGCGATCCAGCAGACAATAAAGAGTGGAACCAATATGCACGCCGGACTGCTGGCTGGCAAGGCAATGCTGGATGCAGATACAAGTGTTGATAGCTCTCGGAAATATTTAATCCTTGTCAGTGATGGTTTAACGTATTATTATTGCAAAGGCGGAAACTACGATCAGGCATACACAATTTCCTCCAGAAACGGCGGTGATACCGGAACGGGCGGAAGGAACGAACAGCCAAATGACGGATTGTCCGCGTGGGAATGTAAATATTCCTCTGATTATGTCCCGGAAAATTGGGCCAGCTACTTTGATGCAGTAAAAGGCGTATTGGATAGTGAATACACCGAATACGAATATTCTTTGAACGATCCGGCTCGTCCAAAAACAAGTGATTTGGATTCTGAAGGCTCCATCCCTTATGCAGATAGGAACAAGTATCCAATCAACGTTGATCTGTCTCTCTACAATAGTAATGCGCTCTATCAGGAAATGAGCAAAGAGTACCATTGTTATGCACTGAAAGCTGAGAGCGGTGTCGACAGTTATGGCTTTGGCATCAGTTTCATGGACTACCTGGCCGGCGGCGAAACCGTTGATTTTGCCGACATCCAGAACGACATCTACTACCTGCTTGATAAAGGCAGCTATGTGGTGGATGAAATTGGCTCCGGCACCGACAACAAAAGCAACGGGTACGACTTTGATTTTGTCAACGATATAGACCGGCTGGCCCTGACCGTGGGCGGAGAAGTTCTCGACAAGACCGAATTGATTGACCCTTCGTTTAATGATCCCTATATCACCAGCGCCTATGGCTTCGGCTTCAACGACGCAGCAAACGCGGACGAATCAGCCTATGACTTTGTGCTCAAATACTACGCCAAAGGCCAGGACGGTGCGTCCGACGAGTGCTTTGTGTGGGAGATCAACGTCCCGGTCTCCAACTTTGCCCCTGTTCAGTTGACCTACACCGTGAAGCTGACGAATCCCCAGACCGCCGAGGGGACTTACGGCCAGTACGATGCGGACGGCAGCGAGAACTACAGCGGCCTTTACACCAACAACAGCGCGACCCTGTACCCGGTGGACAGCAACAGCCGGCCCGGCCAGCCGGAGAACTTCCGCAGGCCAACTGTGTCCTACACCATTCAGACCAGCCGCCCCGACCCCGGCCGCCCCTCCCACCGCCCGGACCGCGACGACGAGCCTGAGTCTCTGAATACCGAGGACCACGTGGCCTATATCATCGGCTATACGGACGGCACTGTGCGGCCGGAGGGCGATATCGCCCGCAGCGAGGTGGCCACTATCTTTTTCCGTCTGCTCACCGACGAGGCCAGGGAGGCCTATTGGAGTCAGACCAATCCATACTCCGACGTGGCTTCCGGCGACTGGTACAACAACGCCATATCCACCTTGACCAGCATGGGTATTCTGGACGGCTATCCGGACGGCACCTTCCGCCCTACCGAACCCATCACACGGTCTGAGTTTACCAAAATTGCAGTGAGCTTTTTCGAGTTTACCGAAGGGGACTTGACATACGACGGCCGATTCTCCGATGTGGAGGGAACCGAGTGGTATGTGACCTTCCTGGCCGCAGCGGTGGAGTACGGACTAATTGAGGGCATGCCCGACGGCACCTTCCACCCGCTGGACAACATCACCCGGGCCGAGGCGTGCACCATCGTCAACCGCACCCTGGGCCGGGCCCCTCATGAAGCACACCTGCTGCCCCGCGGAGAGATGCTCACCTGGCCGGACAACAATACCTCCGCCTGGTACTACGCAGCCATGCAGGAAGCCACCAACTCCCATGACTATATCTGGACAGAAGGGGAAGACACGGAGGCGTGGACCGGCAGGCTGACGGAGCGCGATTGGGCCGCTCTTGAGCGAGTCTGGTCCGACGCCCATGATGCGCCCGGCGGCGAGGGGATGGACTG
>ERZ772835.752-NODE-752-length-22223-cov-3.262_pt1 | contig 22223 bp, 10 predicted proteins | sample MGYA00511901_ERZ772835 | MGnify/ENA primary metagenome ERZ772835 (study PRJEB29015, sample SAMEA2737729) | human gut metagenome | biome: human gut; feature: human-associated habitat; material: faeces | place: China | collected 2012 ...
GGCTCAGTTTCTTCCAGGCCCCGCGCGTGAAATCGGGAATCTCGACGGGACGGCTCCCTGCAAGTACCGACCGTTCACTCAGCTCCACGATGCACGACCACTCGGCCGCATCGTAGACATCCTGATCCAGCGGCAGACCGCGGTGCAGGCAGTAGACGAGGCGGTAATCCATGATGAAATCCATCCCTCCGTGGCCGCCCACCCGGCGGGCCAGTTCTCCGATCTCCCGGCTGAAAGGATGCTCGTAACGGGCCAGCAGGGAGGCCATCTGCACTTTGTCGAGTGCCGAGTGGGCGTCGGGTTCCAGTGCGATCTGTTCTACGGGGTATTTCCGGGCAAACCCTTTGGTGCCGCTGAGCAGATGAATACGGCTGTATGGCCGCGGCGAAGTGACGTCGTGCTGTATCAGGATGCTTTTTCCCTTTGCGGTGCGGATAAGCGTTGTGTTCATATCCCCCAGCCGGTAATCCGTGGCTTCCGGCGCTTCTTTGCCGAAGCGTTCGGCGGCATAGCGCGTCATGCCGAACTGGCCGCTCGAAAGCGACACCAGCCAAGTCATCCGGTCGCCGCGGTGGATGTTCAGCGCCTGGCAGACGGGCCCCAGTCCGTGTGTGGGATAGGGGTTGCCCGTGTGTTCACGGCTGTACTCCCTGCGCCAGTGGTTCCAGTAGCCCGACGGACCTTTGCCTCTCCCGGCTTTCCCGACTCCCGGAACATAACTGCCGTCCTCCCAGCGGCTGTTGAAACTGAGTTCGCGCAGATCGTGGATATAAGCCCCTTCGGCATGAACGATCTCCCCGAAAAGCCCCTGCTGCGCCATATTGAGGGTCGCCAGTTCGAAGAAATCGTAGCAACAGTTTTCGAGCATCATGCAATGGCGGCGGGTCTTCTCTGCCGTATCGACCAGTTTCCAGCACTCCTCTACGGTAACGGCAGCAGGCACCTCTACGGCCACGTGTTTGCCCTGCTCCATGGCATAAACCGCCATGGGCGTATGGCTCAGCCAGTCAGTGCTGATATAGACCAGATCGATGTCGGGCCGTTCGCAAAGCCGTTTCCAGTCCTCCGGGCCCATATATTCCGCAGCTTCGGGTCTCGTTTTCTCCCGGAGCACGGCCTGGCTGCGTGCGAGGTTCTCCGCCTCCAGATCGCAAAGGGCCACGACTTCTACGCTATCGAGGTACATGAACCGTTCGACGGCGCCGATGCCGCGCATGCCCAGCCCGATGAACCCGACCCGGACGACAGGGATCGGATCGCACGCGAGGGCAATGACGTCGGACTGTCCCGCCGGGCGTTCCTGCATATGGTCACAGTCGGCAGAACAGCCGCCGGAGAGGATCGAAAATAATACGAAAATGATTGTTGTGATCGGTTTTTTCATCTCTGTACATGATTAAGTTTACGGAAGACGGAAATCCCATCGCCGGAAGCTGTCTGCGCAGATGAACGGCCAGTCCTGAACCGATGACGGTGCAATGATAAGGATTAATTGCGATACGGCAAAGGGAAACCGGGAAATTGACAAATTTATTTTCCGGGCGTAAGGGTGGCGGATATTTTTCGTGTCATTTCAACGAAACAGATGTCCCGCATCGCCGCCCGAAACACGGTACTGCCGACATTTGCGCAACTGCAACGGCCATGCAGAAACCATCCTGAACCGAATGAAACGAATCTGAAAACTTCGAGCCTATGTAGAACCGCGAAACGATCCCCGAAACTTACGCACACCGGGGCCGGCACATCCGCCGCCCCGTCAAACAACCATCACGACAACCGGAACAGGACTACCGAACGATCGTTCGTTCCGGCACAAATCAAACCTTTAACACGATACTTTTATGAACTTCAGAAAACTGGGAACAATTCTTCTGGGACTTTCGGCCGCACTCATGCTCTCCTGCTCCGACAGCGACAAGAACGAGGGTCCCGCAGCCGGCGACGGACTCACCGTCAGCCCCCTGAGCATCGAGGCGGGCGCAACGACTGAAACACACGACATCGAGATCAAGACCAAAGCCCCCTGGGAGGCGCAGGCAAACAAGGATTTCATCAAAGTGAACCCTTCGTGGGGCATCGGCAACGCCACGATGGTCATCACCGTCGAAAAGAACCGCACACTGGAAAAACGCAGCGCCGTCGTCGTGGTGTGGATCGACGAAGAGAACAGCCGGGAGATCACGATCACCCAGGCAGCCGGGACCGAAGCCCCGGCCGGCGAACGCAAATTCTATGTGACGAAAACCGGCTCCACCGACAACTCGGGCCTCTATTGGGATGAACCCACGACCCTCGAAGGGGCCCTCGAAGAGGCGGTCGCAGGCGAAGAGATCCACATCGCGGCCGGGACCTACACCCCGGCCAGGTTCCTGACAAGCACCGAAACCTCCGGCGACGACTGCAACAAGACCTTCGAGATCAACAAGAACGTCACCCTCATAGGCGGCTATCCGGTCGCTCCCAAAGAGGGCGATGCCGCCGATCCGGCAGTCAACAAGACTATCCTCAGCGGCAAACTCTCGGAAACCGCGAACGCCTATCACGTCATGGTGATCAGCGCTCCGCTCGAAGAGGGAAAATCGGTGAAGGTCAAAGGTCTTTACATCCAGGACGGCATCGCGGTGGCCAAAGCCGGTCCCTCGGTCAACGGAGAAGCCTGCCAGACCCGCAACGGCGGCGGACTCGTCGTACAAGGAGCCACCCGGGCCGAACTGGAAGACTGCGTCATTGCCAACAACACGGCCGAGAGCCACGACGGCGGCGGCGTATACCTCAAAAAGGCCAAAGAGGCGAAATTCACCCGCTGCCAGATCCGGGATAACAAAACGAACGGCGCCGGAGCTCCCGCAGCCGGCATCTGCAATGACTGTTCGGTGCTTTACCTGTACGACTGCACGTTCGAGAACAACCAGTCGGGCGGTAACAGCGCGGCCATCCAGGCGGCAGGCGGCGGTGGCATCACGGCCGAAACCTACGCCTTCAACTGTACGTTCAACAAGAACAGCGCCGGAGTCCTCGGGGACAACCGTGACGCCGCCGGATACTACTGCATGTGGACTGCCAAAGCGGCTTTCGTGAACTGTACTTTCTACGAGAACAAGGTTATTGGCGGCCAGCGGGGCGGCGCACTGAACGTAAACGCGGGAGACCTCGACGTCATCAACTGCACCATCCACAAAAACGACGGAAAGAGCATGGGCGGCGGCATCCAGATACGCACCGCAACGGCGAAAGTAAGGATCTACAACTCGGTCATCGCCGGAAATATCGCCGCGACAGCCGGCATGGAGGACCTCGGCTACGACAACGAATCGGCTGCCAGAGCCGTGATCCGCAATTCGGTGGTCGGCACGGCGGTTTACGACGCAGGCGGAAGCATCACCGCGGGAGCGTCGTTCGATGCAACGACGATGTTCGGCACCTTCGGAAACAACGGCGGACACACCAGCACGATCACCCTGACCGGTTCGAACAATCCGGCAGTCTCGGGCGGCATGAGCGCCAGCGAACTGAGCGCAGTGGTGAAGGATACGCTCGTACCCGCAGCCGACGCCGCCCTCGTCACCAAAGACCAGACGGGCGCGGAACGTTCGGGCAAACACATGGGCGCCTGCGTCCGGTAAACAAACCGTTCCACGGGCGCCGGCACATTGCGCCCGTGGACGGTTTCACTCCCGTTTGTATCCCGGAGAGCGACGAAACGAAAATTTTGATATATTTGTATCGTTGCCATCCGCCTGAACGGAAAGCGAAACGATGATATTCACGAATCCGAATACCCGAACGTTTTGAAAGAGTTCAACGATCGCCTATTGCTTGAACTGCTTAAAAAGGATGACGAAAAAGTATTCAGCCACCTTTTCGAGAGCTATTATGTCCCTTTGTGCCGGTATGCGAGACTGATCCTGAAATCCGAACAGCCGGCGGAGGAGGTGGTGATGAACGTCTTCATCTACATTTGGGAGAACCGGACTCGGATCGAGATCAAAAGTTCGTTGTGCGCTTATCTGTTCCGGTCGGTAAGGAACCGGTGCATCAATTACCTTCGCGACAACGCCCCTTCGGTTTACTTGAGCGACGCGATGGTCGAACTGTGCTGCGAGGAGAACCGCGACATGGAGGTCGAAGAGTTGAACCGTTTCATCGAAGAGGCCATCCTGTCCCTGCCCGACAAATGCCGGGACGTATTCCTGAAAAGCCGCAACGAGGAGATGTCCAACCGCGAGATCGCCGAACAGCTGAACATTTCGGTAAAGACCGTCGAGGCCCAGATCACCAAAGCGCTCAAAGCAATTCGCAGTTACATAACGGATAAAATGGCCCTTTTATGGATGTTTTTTTGAAATCCGCGGCTTTTCGCGTAAGGGTTGCAGTTGTTTTTCGTGTCCTGTTTACATATTATGGATAAGATGAATATCGGTAAAGACATACCTTGGGATGAAATAATCGCCCGCCTGAAACGAACCTCCACCCCCGTGCAGGAGACCCGTCTCGAAGACTGGCTTGCCAGCGACTCCAACGCACGCATCTACCGCGAGCTGACCGGGTTGTGGGAAGGCATTTCAGAGCAGGCGGCCTATGAACCGGATATCGAAAAGGGCTGGCACGAACTCTCCGCCCGGACCATCGGCGCGACTGCGAAGAAAGAAGCCGAACCCCGACTGCCGGCCGGACGTCCCGGGAGACTGCTCCGCTGGGCCGTTGCTGCTGCCGCCGCCGTCTGCCTCGTCGCAGGCGGGCATCTGCTGTCGCAACTCGCAGGCGGGTCCGCTGCGGAAGAGGAACTGCGCATACAGCAGTACTCCACGATCCGCGGGAAGTCCGAAATTCTGTTGTCCGACGGAACCAGAATCTTCATGCGCAACAACACGACGCTCACGCTGAATACCGGAATCGGGAACGGCGAACGGGTAGTACGGTTGTCGGGCGAGGCGTTCTTCAACGTGGCGAAAGACGAAAAGCGACGTTTCGTAGTGGAGACCGGGGATCTGAAAGTCGCCGTACACGGCACGGAATTCAACGTCCGCACGACCGAAGTGTCGGGTAAAACGGTGGTCGGCCTCATCGAAGGATCGGTATCCCTGAACCGGGACGGAAAAGAGTTTTTCATGGTCCCCGGCGAGATCGCCGACTGCGACTCCGCAGGACGCATCACGATCTCCCAAGGAAACGTCGAGCTCGAACGGTGCTGGTCGAAGGACAAGCTGGTCTTCCGGGAGAAGAACCTGCATTACATCAGCCATTACCTCTCGCGGTGGTACGACATCCGGATAAACGTCGATCCCGCCATAGCGACCGAATACGTCTACACATTCACCCTCGGCAACGAACCGATCGAAGAGGTCATGCGGATCATGGCCCGTCTGAATCCCATAGAATACCGCTTTACGGAAGACAACTGTCTTCGTATATCGAAAAAACGGGGATTGTAACTACAATGCAACATATCGAATCTGCAATCTGGCAGCTGCTGAAAACGCCGGCTGCCGGCCCTCTGCAACGCTAACTTTAACCTTAAAAATATGAAATCAAGACTTTTCCTCGTTACCTTCCTGCTCATTCTGTGGGGAGGAGTAACATTCGGCCAGGGCCGGGGAGGGGAGAAGAGGATCACAGCCAGTTTTTCCGGCATTCCCCTTTCCGAGGCCATCGGCACCATCGAGAAAACGAGCGGATACACGTTCTTCTACGACGTCAAGAAAACGGACCTGACCCAAAAAGTCTCGCTCTCGGCGCGGAACACGCCTGTCGCGGAAGCGATCGGCAGCATGCTGAAAACGACCAACCTGGGATTCGAAATCGCCAACATGCAGGTCGTGCTTTTCCTGAAAGAGAAGAAATCCGCGACGACGCAGTCGAAAGAGATCGACGTAACGGGCAAGGTAACCGACCACGAAGGCAATCCGCTGGTCGGAGTCACCGTCGTCACGGAGACCGGCAACCGCGGCACCACGACCGGAAACGACGGACGATTCCTCATGCGCGTACCTCAGGGCGCATACCTCATCTTCGCCTACCTGGGCTATGAAAACCAGACCCTCAAAGCCGAACCGGCCATGTCGGTCACGCTCAAGGAGGACAGCAAGAGCATGGAGGCGGTCGTCGTCGTGGGTTACGGCACACAGAAAAAGGCCAATCTGTTGGGCGCCGTTTCACAGGTAACCTCCGAAGAGCTCAAAGACCGGCCGGTATCGTCGCTGGGCAAGGCCCTGCAAGGCGTGATCCCCAACCTCAACATCACCTACGGTTCCGGACTCCCGGGCGCCGAGACCAACCTCAATATCCGCGGCGTGGCGTCGATCAACGGCAGCGGAGCACCGCTCGTGCTCATCGACGGCATCGAAGGCAACATCGACCGGGTAAACCCCAACGACGTGGAGTCGGTATCGGTACTCAAAGACGCGGCCTCTGCGGCGATCTACGGAGCCCGCGCCGGTTTCGGCGTGATCCTGATCACCACGAAGAACAACGCCGACGGTAAAATGCGCATCAATTACAGCGGCCGTTTCAGCGTTTCGGACCCGACGACCTGCACGGATTTCATCACGACCGGCTACGATGCGGCCGTTCTCGCCGACGAGTTCAACAAGTCCTACAACGGCAGCCCCTACACACGCTATGACGGAGACGATTTCCGTCAGCTGTACCAGCGCCGCAACGACCGGACCGAGAATCCCGACAGGCCCTGGGTCGTCCAGAAAAACGGCAAATACATGTACTACGCCAATTTCAACTGGTACGATTACCTCTTCGACTACACCCAGCCTACGTGGGATCACGACCTGAGCATCAGCGGCGGCAACGAGAAATTCAACTACCTGGTCAGCGGCAACCACTACACCAAAGAGGGCCTCTACGCCCAGAACACCGACAAATACACGACCAACAACCTGAACATGAAATTCGGCGCCCAGGTCAAGCCGTGGCTGTCGATAAACGGAGCCGCCCGCCTGTTCCATTCGAACTACCGTTCGCCGGGCTATGATTTCGAGGACGGCGGCAACATTCCCAACTACACTTTCCACGCAATGCCTTTCGTAACGCCCTACAACCCCGACGGTTCGAGCGTCTACACCACCGAGGTCACGGGATCGGCCCCGGCCGACGGCATGGCAGCGGCAGTAACGCAGGGCAAGGCGTTCTCGCAACTGAAACAGACCCAGTATACCACGACGATCGGAGGCGTGATCACACCCCTCAAAGGATGGAGTATCGTCGGGACCTTCAGCTACAAGCGTTACCACCGGGAAAAGACGTTCCGCTCGGCCAATATCACCTATTCGGACGCTTACGGAGAGATGAAAACGGCTACGACCGGCTTCTTCAGTGACAAGCTGCGCGAAAATTCGGCCGTCGAGGAACACTACACCTACGACCTTTACACGACCTACGAACACAGCGTCAACCGGCACAATTTCAAGGTCCTCGCCGGTATGAACCACGAGGCATACCGCTACAAGCTCATCTACGGCGCCAAGTCCTCGCTCCAGTCCGACTACCTCAACGACCTCAATCTGGGAACGGGCGTGGCCGAGGCATCGGGCGGCCAGAGCCGCTGGGCGCTGCTCGGCTTCTTCGGACGGGGAACCTACGACTACGCCGGGAAATACCTCGCTGAGGTGAATTTCCGCTGGGACGGTTCATCCCGCTTCCCGAAACACGACCGGTGGGGTTTCTTCCCCTCCGTAGCCCTCGGCTGGAGGATCAGCGAGGAGAATTTCATGGAACCGGTCCGCAAGGTAATCGACAACGTCAAACTGCGTGCGTCGATCGGTTCGCTCGGAAATCAGGCCATCGCCGACAGCTATCCCTACATCCAGTCGCTGAGTCCCTCGCTCTCGACCTCCTACCTGATGAACGGCAACAAAATCTACATCACCAGCCTCGGCGCCCCGCAGTCGGGCGACCTGACCTGGGAGACGATCATAACGAAGAACCTCGGCCTCGACCTGGGATTCTTCGGGAACCGTTTGACGGCGACCGCCGATTTTTACATCCGTGACACGAAGGACATGCTCATCCCGGGCAAAGAGCTTCCGGGCGTCTACGGCATGGCTTCGCCGAACATGAACGCCGGCGACCTGCGCACCCGCGGATACGAGATCACGCTCGGCTGGCAGGACCGCTTCAACCTCTGCAAAAAGCCCTTCTCCTACAACGTGAGCCTCACCCTCGCCGACAGCAAGGCCAAGATCACGAAATTCGACAACCCGACCAATTCGCTGCGAACCTACATCGTCGGGCGCGACGTGGGCGAAATCTGGGGTTACCACATCGAAGGACTGTTCCGGACCGACGCCGAAGCCGCCAACCGCAAGATAGACCAGAGTTTCGTGAACCCGAACATCTACAACGAGGCAGTTGGCGCCTACCGCGGCCTACAGGCCGGCGACCTCATCTATGCCGACCTGGACGACAGCGGTGCGGTCGACTACGGCGACTACACCTCCGACGACCCCGGCGACCTGCGCGTGATCGGCAACTCGCGGCCGCGCTACCATTACAGCATCAATGCGGGTTTCACCTGGTACGGGTTCGACTTTTCGGTGTTCTTCCAGGGCATCGGCCGCCAGCACATCTACCCGGGAGCCAACAACATGCTCTTCTGGGGTCCCTATGCCCGGCCGTACTCCTCGTTCATCCCGACCACGTTCCTGACGGACGTGTGGACGGAAGACACTCCCGACGCCTATTACCCCAAGGCCCGCGGCTATGCCGCACAGGGCTCGCGGTCGCTCGCCCAGACCAACGACCGGTATCTGCAAAATCTCGCCTACTGCCGTTTGAAAAACCTGACTTTCGGCTATACGCTTCCCTCGTCGCTGACCTCCAAGATACGGGTCGAGAAAATCAGGGTCTATTTCAGCGGGGACAACCTTTTCACATGGACCAAACTGAAAAGCGACTATCTCGATCCCGAGCAAATGACCTCCGATGCGAATGGACGTGTCTATCCTTTTTCGAGAACTTTTTCATTCGGCGTCGACATCAGTTTCTAAATAAACCAGAATTATGAAAAAGATGCATTGCCGCGGCATTCGTTTCGTGCAATCTCGATGAGTTCCCGCTGGACAAGCTGGCCCCTGAGAACTATTTCAACAACGAAGAGGAACTGAAAACATTCACCAACACCTTCTACCAGCAGAACTTCCCCGAGGCAGGCGCCATCTATTCCGAGAGCGCCGACGTCATCATCGTAACGACGCTCCAATCCGAGGTGTCGGGGACGCGCACCGTCGTCAACGAAGGCGGCGGCTGGGACACCGGAAGCTGGCAGCCGCTCACTTATATCAACAACTACCTCTACTATTCGCATCGTTGCAGCGACACGAAAGCACGAGAGCGCTACGACGGCGTAGCCCGGTTCTTCCGCGCTTATTTCTATTTCGAGAAGGTGAAACGCTTCGGCGACGTGCCCTGGTACGACCAACCCCTGAAATCGGACAACCCCGACCTGTACAAGGCCCGAGATTCCCGCGAGTTCGTCATGTCCAAGATTCTCGAAGATATCGATTACGCCATTGCCAAGCTGCCTCAGGAACAGAACGTTTACAGCGTCACGCAGTGGACCGCACTCGCCCTCAAATCGCGAATCTGCCTCTTCGAAGGCACATTCCGCAAATACCACGGCATAGCCGGCCATGAAGAGTACCTGGACGAATGTATCAAGGCAGCCGAACGGTTCATCGACGAAAGCCCGTATCTGATCTACAAGGGCTCGTCGACTCCCTACCGGGACCTTTTCTCGTCGAACAACGCCATTTCCACGGAGGTAATCCTGGCCCGCGACTACGAGATCGGCCTGAATATCATCCACAATGCCAACAACTACACGCTTTCCAACACCTACGGCATGCCGGGACTGAACAAGAAAATCGTGGACAGCTACCTCAAATCGGACGGCAGCCGTTTTACGGATGTTCCGGGATACAGCACGATGGAGTTTTACCAGGAGATGCAGGGCCGTGATCCCCGGCTGACGCAGACCGTGCGCGGTCCGGGTTACACGCGCATCGGCCAGACTGCCAAGCTCTCGCCCGACTTCTCGTGCTCGACCACCGGTTATCAGCTGACCAAGTGGGTGACCGACGTGAGCCAGGACGGTTACAACAAGTCCTACAACGACATCATCCTCTTCCGTGCGGCCGAGGTCTACCTGAATTTCGCCGAGGCCAAGGCCGAACGCGGAACGCTCACCCAGGACGACATCGACAAATCCATCAAACCGATCCGCGACCGAGTGGGGATGCCGAACCTCGACATGAAGGCGGCCAATGCCAATCCGGACCCGTATCTTGCCAGCAATGTGACGGGGTACCCGAACGTCAGCGGCGAGAACAAGGGCGTCATCCTCGAAATCCGCCGCGAGCGGACCATCGAGCTGATCGCCGAGGGGCACCGTTACTACGACATGGTACGCTGGAAAGAGGGAAAAATGTTCGAACAGGAGTTCAAGGGCATGTATTTCACGCCGGGCATGAACTCCGACGGCTACCGTATCTACGACCTCGACGGCAGCGGCGATGTCAGTGCGCTGGACGTCTGTCTCTATACGACCTCTTCGGCTCCGAAGGCCGCGGACCATCCGGAACTCGCGGTCATTAAAACGTTCCTCAAAATCGGCAGCGCTTTCGAACTGACCGGAGCCACCGGAGGCAACATCATCGTCCACAATACGGAAACCGAACCGCGCGAATGGCGTGAAGACCGGGATTACCTCTACCCGCTGCCGCTGTCGCAGATCCAGTTCGCTCCCGACAAGATCAAACAGAATCCGAATTGGTAAGCCACGGAGTGCGGCGGTACGCAATGTCGTGCCGCCGCACACTCCCGTTCTAAGGAAACAACACAAACAAGAACCAGGATATGAGAAATTCAGGAAAAATCATCTTCGCCGTCATGCTCCTCGTGAGCATGCTTCCCCTCACCTCGTGTGGAAAATCGGAGGCCCCGGGACTCAGCTCCGGAGGCGTCGGCGGCAACGAGGGCGGCACCTCCGAAGAGTACAAGTACCCCAAACCGTCGCAGTCCGCGATCAGGCTGATGACCTACAACTCCTATTATTGCCGCGGCAACACGGGCACACCGGCCGTTTCACAGACGAATACGGAGAATTTCGCCCGCGTAATCAAGACGCTCGACGCCGACATCGTAGCGATTCAGGAGCTCGACAAAGGGGCGCTGAACCGCAACAAACGCGACCTGCTGCAAGAGATCGCCGATGCGACGGGCATCGACTATCAGGTCGTTTTCGCCCCGGCGGCGGACTACATGGGCGGCAAGATCGGCCCCGGAGTCCTCGTCAAGCGATCGCTGGGCGTAAAGAGCACGAAAACGGTCGAGCTGCCGGGCGACGAGGGGCGCATGCTGGTCGTCGTCGAAACAGAGGGCTTCGTCTTTCTGGGAACCCACCTCGACCTGAACGACGAGGCCAGACGCCAGAGCGCCACGATCATCAACGATGTGTCGAACGGCTACCGGAAACCGGTGTTCCTCGCCGGGGACCTCAACGACTCCCACAGGTGGTCGGGCGGCGGCGCGGCCTTCCCGGTCCTCACGAACGAATTTGCGATCAAGAGCTCGACCGAAGGAACGCTTCCGGGCCAGCCCAACGAAACCATCGACTACATCCTGTTCGACGACAACGGCCAACCGTCCGCGGTAAACTTTCTGGAAACCGGGGTTGTAAAGAAACTGAATTTCAACGGCAAAGTCGAAGACCTCGACACCGTTTCGGACCATTTCCCGGTCTATCTGGACATTGAACTGAAATAAAATGAGCTTACGTCTGACATCGCTTTGCCGGGCGGTTCTCCTCACCCTGTTCCTGTCGTTTCCGGCCCTGGCCGGAGCCAGCCCGGAACGGACCGATTTCAGCGGCGTCGCCCGGCTCGTGGAGCGCCGCATCCCCTTCCTGGCCGGCAAGGTCGATTTCCGGCCGGCTCCCGCCGCCGCAGAAAACAGCGACGCATTCACCCTCGCCACACGCCGGGGACGGCTGACGATCGAGGCCACTTCGCCTTCGGCGGCAGCCACGGCCGTCAATTACTACCTGAACCACTTTTGCGGGATGAGTCTGTCGCACAACGGCGACAACCTGCACGATCTGCCGTCGCTGCCCGAGGTCGCCCCGTCGGTGACGGTCCGTTCACCGTTCCGTTACCGCTACGCCCTGAATTACTGCACGTACAACTACACCTACTCGTTTTACGACTGGAACGACTGGGAGCGCGAACTCGACTGGATGGCCCTGAACGGTGTCAATCTCATGCTCGCCCCTCTGGGAACCGAACTCGTATGGGCCCAGACGCTGGAAGACGCAGGATTCACTGAAGAGGAGATCGGCGATTTCATCCCGGGACCGGCTTTCACGGCATGGTGGCTCATGGGCAATCTCGAAGGATGGGGCGGCCCGATGAGCCGCGGCATGATGGAAAACCGGGCCCGGATGCAGCAGCGTATCCTGGCCCGGATGGCCGAACTGGGTATCGAACCCGTATTGCAGGGCTTCTGGGGGATGGTTCCCAACAAGCTCCGGGAGAAATACCCAGATGCCCGGATCGTCGATCAGGGGTTGTGGGGACGTATCTTCCCCCGCCCGGCGATCCTGCTTCCCGAAGACCCGCTCTTCGACCGGATGTCCGACCGCTACTACTCCGTCCTGCGGGAACTCTACGGCGACTCGGTGAAATACCTCGGAGGCGACCTCTTCCACGAGGGAGGTGATACGACCGGAATGCACGTAACCCGCACGGCGTCGATGATCCAGGCCTCCATGCAGCGGCATTTCCCCGGATCGAAATGGATGCTCCAGGGATGGAGCGGCAATCCGAAGAAAGAGCTGCTCGCAGGGCTCGACCCGGCGTTGACCGTAGTCATCGACCTCTTCGGAGAGAGCGGCTCGACGTGGCGAAACACCGGGGAGTTTTACGGTTCCCCGTGGATCTGGGCCACCGTAAACCATTTCGGCGGCAAGACCGATATGGGCGGCCAGCTTCCGGTGATTCTCGCGGGACCTCACGAGGCCCGTTCCGAGTCCAAAAAGCTCCTCTGCGGCGTGGGCATCCTGCCCGAGGGTATCGCCGCCAATCCGGTCGTCTACGACTGGGCCCTGAAAACGGCCTGGGAGCCCGGAGCGCCCGATCCCGACGACTACCTGCGCCGATACATCGTCTACCGCTACGGCACATGGAACGACCATGTCTACGAAGCCTGGCGGCTGTTGCTGGGGTCTGTCTACGGCGAGTTCGCAATCAAGGGGGAAGGGACCTTCGAATCCATCTTCTGCGCCCGCCCCGGACTGGATGTCACCAGCGTTTCGACGTGGGGTCCCAAACGGTTCCAGTATGACCCGGCAAAGCTCGTCGACGCGCTGGTCCTATTCCGCAAGGCGGCGGAGCAATACGGTAACTCGCCGACATATCGTTACGATCTGGCCGACCTGGCGCGCCAGGTGCTCGCCAACCACGCCCGGGACATCTACCGAAGGACCGTCAAGGCATACCGTCGCGGCGACCGCGAAGGTTTCGGCCTGCTTTCGGCCGATTTCCTCGCGCTGCTCGGACTTCAGGACCGTCTCACGGGCACACAACCGGATTTCCTGCTGGGACGATGGCTCGACAAAGCCCTGCACTACGGCGACAACGAGCAGGAACGCCGTCAGTCGTTGAAAAACGCCAAAACACAGATCACCTACTGGGGGCCCGCCGACCCGAATACCCGCGTGCACGACTACGCCAACAAGGAGTGGAGCGGCCTGCTCGCGGATTACTACCTGCCGCGCTGGAAGGCTTTCTTCGACTATCTGAGCGCCGATATGGAGGGCCGAAAAGTCCCCGAACCGGACTATTTCGGCATGGAAAAGGCATGGGCCGATTCCGGAAAGGAGTATCCGACCGAACCGCGCGGAGAGCTGCTCACCGAGGTCGATTCGGTGCTGCTCGCGGTGCGTCCGCCCTACAAGGACCGGAGCCTCACGCCCCGGAAACGTGCCGAAGACCTGCTGGGGCGGATGACCCTGCGTGAAAAGATCGCGCAGATGCGCCACATCCATTTCAAACACTACGACAACGAAGGAGAGGTCGACCTCGAAAAACTGGTATCCTCCACCGGCGGAGTCGGCTGGGGATGCGCCGAGGCATTCCCCTACTCCTCCGGACAGTATATGAAAGCCATGCGGCAGATACAGGTATACATGCGCAGCGACACCCGCCTCGGCATTCCGGTCATTCCCGTCATGGAGGGGCTTCACGGCGTCGTGCAGGACGGCAGCACCATCTTTCCGCAGGCCATTGCCCAGGGCGCGACCTTTAACCCGCGGCTTGTCGGCGGGATGGCCAGCCATATTGCCGACGAAATGGAGGCCATCGGTGCGAAACAGGTGCTCGCACCCGTACTCGACATCGCCCGGGAGTTGCGCTGGGGGCGTGTCGAAGAGACCTTCGGCGAAGACCCGCACCTGATCTCATGCATGGGCGCCGCCTACATGAAAGCCATGCACGCCAAAGGCATGATCACGACACCCAAACACTTCGTCGCACACGGCACCCCCACGGCAGGGCTCAACCTGGCCTCGGTGAAAGGCGGCAAACGGGAGCTGATGAGCCTTTACGTGAAACCCTTCCGGGAACTGATCGCCGCAACGAAGCCGCTGTCCGCCATGAATTGTTACAGTTCCTACGACGACGAGGCGGTCACGGGTTCGAAATCCCTGATGACCGGGCTGCTGCGCGACAGCCTCGGATTCAGGGGGTACGTCTACTCCGACTGGGGTTCGGTCAGGATGCTCTCGCATTTCCACCGCGTGGCCGCTCCCGGAGGCGCTGCAGCCCGCATGGCCATCGAAGCCGGCATCGACCTCGAAGCCGGAAGCGAAGAATACCGACACGCGGAACAAATGGTCCGGGAAGGATTTCTCGACGAAAAATACATCGACCGGGCTGTCGGTAACATTTTATTCGTTAAATTTGCTTCTGGTCTTTTCGACGAGGAACCGGCGGATACGCTCGGCTGGCGGCGGAAGATACATGCCCCCGAAGCCGTGCGCCTCGCCCGGCAGATTGCCGACGAAAGCGCCGTACTGCTCGAAAACCGCAACGGCGTGCTGCCGCTGTCGCCCGGCAAACTGCGGTCGGTGGCCGTTATCGGCCCGAACGCCGACCGCGTACAGTTCGGCGATTACAGCTGGAGTGCGGAGAAGGACAAGGGCATTACCCCGCTGCGCGGAATCCGGGAATATCTGGCCGGCTCCGGCGTGCGGGTGAACCATGCGGAGGGATGCGATCCCTACTCGCAGGACAAAAGCGGGTTCGGCGAAGCTCTGAAAGCCGCCCGCCGGAGCGACGTCGTTGTGGTATTCGTCGGATCGCAGAGCGCCATACTCGCACGGGCATCCGAACCGGCGACCAGCGGGGAGGGCTACGACCTCACCAGCCTGCGTCTGCCGGGTGTGCAGGAGGAACTCGTCGAAGAGCTCGCCCGAACGGGCAAACCGATGATAGTCGTGCTCGTGACGGGCAAACCGTTCGAACTGGCCCGCATCCGGGAATTGGCGGATGCCGTGCTCGTGCAGTGGTATGCCGGCGAGGAGGCCGGAGCCTCCGTCGCAGGAATACTTTTCGGGAAGACGAACCCTTCGGGCAGGCTCCCCGTCTCGTTTCCGCAGAGCACCGGGCACCTGCCGTGCTACTACAACCACCTGTCCACGGACAAGGGTTACTACAATAAGAAGGGCTCCCCCGACAGTCCGGGACGCGATTACGTCTTCTCGGACCCCGAACCGCTCTATCCGTTCGGATACGGATTGAGCTACACGCGGTTCGAATACTCCGGAATGGAGACAGTTTCCGGGGAGCTCTCCGCGACCGACACCCTGAGGGTAAACGTCCGCGTGAAAAACACGGGCAGCCGGGCGGGCAGCGAAGTCGTGCAACTGTATGTCCGGGACCTGATAAGTTCCGTTGCGACACCCGTCAGACAACTCCATGCGTTCGACAAGGTGGAGTTGAACCCGGGTGAAGAGCGGTCGGTTCGTTTTTCGATCCCCGTTCCGCAGCTTTCCCTGTACGATGCGGACATGCGGCGCATCGTCGAACCGGGCGATTTCGAGTTGCAGGTCGGAGCCTCCTCCCGCGACATCCGGCTCCGCGACACAGTAACCGTGGCCGGTTGTACAGACATTCCGGACCCAAAGGCGACTGGGGTGAAAGCCGGCGCCGTCCGGGAGCCGGGAGCGGAGGTCGAGATTTCGGGAACGGTGCGCAACGTGCAGGCAGCGGTCATGCCGGACGTCAGGGTTTACGCTGCATCGGCTCCCGCACGTGCGGTCGTGACCGACAGACACGGAAGATACACCCTCCGTATCCGGACCAACGACCGGGCCGTCTTCGAACTGGAAGGCTACGAACGCCGGGAGATCGACGTCACGGAGGGCGGCAGCCTCGACATAGAGTTGGAACCGGCCATGAACTGACCCAAAACCATTAAGATATGAAACCGTACCTTTCTTCGTTGTTATTGTCCGCAGGGTTCTCCCTGCTGCTCGTCTCGTGCGACAGCGGGACCGCCCGGAAGATCTCATCGTTCGACGAACTGCCCGACCCCACGGCCGACACGCTCTCCGACTGGTCGGGCGTTCCCCGAGGGCTCCACGCCTCGTTCGTGAGCACAGACGCCGTTTTCAAACGTTCGGTCGCCCCGGACGTAGTACCCTCGGCATCCGCCCGGTTGGAAGGATGGCGCGGCGAACGAGTTTCCGCCCAACTGCTGCTCTGGACCGCTTCCGGTGCGGACGGCGTAGAGGTCGAGGTGGGGCCGTTCAAGTCGGACGGGTACACGCTTCCCGGAGATGCCGCCCAGGCCCGATTCGTCCGCTATGTTCTGAGCGACGAGTTCGGCAACAAATGCGGCTATCACGATCCGGCGATCTACCCGCCGCATCTGGTTCCGGACATGCTCGACGACATCGATGTTTTCGACATAGAGGCCCGGAACGTCCGTCCGGTATGGATAACGGTCTCCGTCCCGGCCGACGCCCCGGCCGGAGAGTACGTTTCGACAGTCAAACTGTATGCAAAAGGCCGGCAGCTCCGAACGTTCGACATCGGGCTTACGGTCATCGGCCGGGAACTCCCGCCCCCTGCCGAATGGAACTACTACCTCGACCTCTGGCAGCACCCCGCGGCCGTCGCCCGCGTCGAGGGGCTCGACATGTGGAGCGACGCCCATTTCGAGGCCCTTGTCCCGTATATGCGGCTCCTGGCCGACGCAGGACAGAAAGTCGTCACGACAACCCTAAACAAGGACCCGTGGAACAACCAGTGCTTCGACTCCTACGCCGACATGATCGTCTGGACAAAGAATGCAGACGGAGCGTGGAGCTATGACTACACGGTCTTCGACCGGTGGGTCGAACTGATGACGGGTCTGGGAATCGACCACACCATCAACTGCTACTCGATGCTGCCGTGGAACAACGAGCTCCACTACCGGGACGGTGTCACGGGCCGTTTCGTCGACGTGACGGCCGATCCGGGCACTCCGGCTTTCGAAGAGTTGTGGGTGCCGTTCCTCACCGATTTCACCGGGCACCTCCGCGAAAAGGGGTGGCTCGGACGGACGAACATCGCCATGGACGAACGTTCGCCGGAGGAGATGACCGATGCGCTCGACCTCCTGCGGAAAACGGCTCCCGAACTGGGAATCGCCATGGCCGACAATAAGAACAGCTACCTGAGCTATCCTTTCATAAACAGCATGTGCGTCAAAGTTCGCGACCGGGTTCCGCCGAAGCATATCGCCGAGCGACGCGCCCAAGGCTTCGTAACGACCTACTACGTCTGCTGCTCGGACCGCTTCCCCAACATGTTCACCTTCTCCGACCCCGCCGAAGCGGTCTATGCCGGATGGTATACGGCCGCCTGCGGTTACGACGGATTTCTGCGCTGGGCCTACAATTCGTGGGTCGGGGAACCGCTGACCGACTCGCGGTTCAGGACCTTTCCCGCCGGCGATACGTATATCATTTATCCCGGCGCACGCTCTTCCGTCCGGTTCGAACGACTGGTCGAAGGAATTCAGGATGCCGAAAAGATCTCGATCCTGAAAAAGGAGTTCGCAGCCGCCGGAACGCCGGAGGCCGCGTCACGGCTCGAACAACTCGAAACGCTGCTCGCCGGATTCGCCTCCATAACCCCGGAAGCGGGCTGGCCCGACAGGCTCTCCCAATCCAAACGGACGCTCAACGAACTGTCGCACTGATACCAACGAAACAAGCCACTCGCAATGAGTGGCTTGTTTTTGGTGGGAACAAACGGATTTGAACCGCAAACATCCGGCTTGTCGAACAGGATCTCTAAACCGACTCGAAAAACAGAAAGAGAACAGATTATACACTTTCAACCTACTTATTGCCATCACCACTCTTTTTCCTGAGTTTTAACATGGATAAACGTATTGTTTTTAGACTGAAGCCCAATTTGTGGATGCTCGTTGCGTTTACGTGAAATTCCGTAAGTTGTATTCTGAACGACATTCCCTCAACAACGATCTCCTCGGCCGGAGACGAAACGAACATCCCGTATTTACAGCCAGAAACGGCATTGCCTCGCAGTGTCACACCACAGGTGCGCGGAAAGAGACGTATGCCGTAGGAACTCGAATCATGGCCGCCGATTCTCGCGGTGGTACCGCTATCGCGTATGAAACTATTCTCTTCCAGCAGGATATTCAGCCGGTTCAGGTCCCGATTATATTTGTTTTTGTAAAGGAAGAACCCGTTGAGACATTCATGGGTGCGATTGCCGCGGATAACGATATCGCCTTCGATGAAAATATTGTTCTGCTCGTAGCCGTCAATGATCAGAATGCCCGTGCGTGCTCCCGTAATCACGTTGTTCTCGATGACAGATCCGCCGGCATATCCTTCGAACAGTCCCACGCCCGATGTCCCGCCCCGTTTGGCGTGGGCATAATAATAATTGGTTTCGAACGGCAGGTCGCAATACACCTCGTTGTTACGGATGACGGTGTTGCGTCCTCCCGAGACGACTCCCTGGGCCGAACCGGAAACTTTGTTGCCTTCGAGCAGGGAGTTGCAGCAAGCCTGCTGCACGATGACTCCGGCCCACACGGCGTTCGAAGCACGGCAATTTCGCACATAACATCCTACACAAGGGATATGGCCGACCCGCCCGGCAGTAATGTTGAAAGCGTGCGTCGAAAAATCCGATTCGCATTGCTCGAACCCGCAGCCGAATGAGGCGAAAATGCAGAAAAGGTTGTAACGCGAATAGGCTTTGAACCCTTCGGCAGCAATCGGTTTCAACAAAGCCGCCAGTTCCTCATCGAACATTGTGGAACATCCCAGGCAGCTGACGTATTTCGACCAGTTGATCGAAAAGGGGCAGTAATTGTCGGCCACGACAGGAATTTCGACACGGATATTCCGTGCAGAGCATTGCTCGGCATACCGGAACGATATGGCCCCTGTGCAATCCGCCGTATTAACGACCGTGAAATTACGCAGGTGGCTATCCTTCACCATCCGGAGCCGCTGTACGGTCGTATGCCGGCGCTTGATGGGATATTCTTCGGGGATTGTCTCGCGCGAAGCATCTTTGTAATAGAACGGAAAAAGCGTTGCGGTCGTGGTCGTGACGATACAGCCTTCAACGGTTTCGACCGTGAGGAACTCCCCGAACGGACAGGTTTTCTTGTAGGTACGTCCGAGCGTCCATTCCGGACCGCAGTCTTCACGCATCATGCTGTTGCGCTGTCCGATCAGCAGCAGGTCGTCGCCCGGGAGCAGTCCGTCGGCCGATACGAGCCGCATGGTCCGAGAGAAATCGGCCATGTCTTCGGCCAAGAGGCGCTCTTCCTCAACGACGCCCTCCACGCAGAACAGCACTTTGCCCAAAGGCTGGAAACGGGTCGCGTTTCCGGCCCCGGCAATGGTCTTGCCGCCCGGAACGCGGACTTCGGAACAACGATACTCCCCTTCGGGCACGTAAACGAAGTCGCCTTCGGCGAAAGCGGCGGCGAAGGCTCCCGCCCAATCGTCGCCCGATTTGTTTGCGGCGTAGTCGGAAAGTACGACCCGCTGGGCACACAGGGTTTCGGCCGCGGCAAGCAGGAGTACCGAGATGATAAAGCGTTTCCTAATCAATAGTTTTTTACGCACGCCTGATCCAGCCCCTGACGCGGAATCAGGATCGAAGAAAAAATGTTGTCGCTGTCGTGCAAGTGAATATCCCCGGTTTCGCCCGTGCCCGACAGATCGTCGAGAAAAATCCCGTAACGGCCGTTGGAAAAACGGTTGGCATCGAGTGTCATGTAATCGGGCATACGACCCAAAGCAGCGCCGTAGCGGAACCCATCGGTCGCATTGGAGCGGATAGCGTACTCCCCGCAGCAGTCCGAAAGGCGAATACCGTAAGTTTCCCATTGTTTGCCCCCGGCCGATACGCTGTCTCCCGCGCCGTTCAACACATTGCCCGAAAGCGTCACATGCATTGCACCGCGGGCGGTATTGTATGAATTGCGATAATGGTAAAAACCGTGGATGCAGTTCCTGACCGTGTTGTCGGCGATGACGGCATCGACCCGGTCGAAGACATTCAGTTCCTCATAACCATCCAATACGGCGATTCCGGTGTAGAAATTCTCCACGCGGTTGCCCCGGATTTCGCAGTCGCGGGCATAACCTTCGAAAACAGCTACGCCGACCGTGCCGCCCCGGGCGATCCGCGTATAATAATAGTCGGTTGAAAAGGGCAGATGAGTGCTGACCGTATTGTTCATGATCTTCGAGCCACGGCACCCGGCCAGCACCCCCTGCCCCGACCGTTCGACCGTGTTGCCTGCAAGTTCGCTCCACGGCGTGCACTGCTGCGCGATCACGCCCGCCCAGACCGAATTGACGGCCCGGCAGTTCCGTATTTTGCAGCGGATGCTCGGAATGCCGCCGGAGGAGTAGGTAATGTTGAAGGCATGGGAGGCGAAATTGTCGGTACAGTTCTCCAGCACACACTCCTGGGAACTGATGATGCGGAAGTTATTGTAGGTCGAATAGCAGTCGTAATTCTTCGTCATGCGCTTCTGGAGATCGGCAATCAGCGCCGAGGAGTATTCCGACCGGCAGCCGACGGCCTTGCAGTTACGCGCCAAATAGATCTTGAGCACCATAAACGAATCGTCCGGAACGGCTGAAACGCGGAATGTGACTTGCTCGACGGTGCAGTTTTCGGCCCATTTAATCCGCACGATCTCGGAGCAAGCTCTCGACACACGGATTGTGAAATTTTTCAGGTGCGTATCCCGCACGGCATCGATCCGTTGCAGGGTCGAGCCGGCGCGCATCTCAAAGCCCGCTTTCACCGTTTCCTGAGATGCATCGCTGCGATAGAAGGGGAAAAGAGTTGCTTCTTCGGTCGTTACGGTATTACCTGCCGCCGAATGGACCGTGAGCAGTTCGCCGAAAAAACAGGTCCGGCTGTTTTTGGTCGTCTGCCCCAGGGTCCAATCGCCCGCATCTTCGCGGAACATGCAGTTACGCTGTGATTTCAGAATGACCAGATCGCCCGGAGCGAATTCCCGGACCGAAGCCACTTCGATCGCCGAGGAGAAATCGGGAATGTGGCTCACGACCGGGATTTCGTCGCCGGCCGAGCCTTCCACCCGGAACAGGATCGAGCCGAGCGGCGTGAAGACCGTACCCGCGCCGGCTCCTTCGATCGTCTTGCCCGAAGGCACCATAAGGGGTGAGAGCGGATATTCTCCATCAGGAACGAGAATCCGGTCGGCAACCCGGAAAGCCTCCGTAAAGGCCTTGTGCCAATCTCCGCCGGCCACCGCGGCACGGAAATCGGTGATCGACACCGTCCCTTCGGGCAGTGCCGTCCCTCCGGAACCGGGGCCGTCGGGGCCGTTCTGCGAAGGCTTACCGATCGAATCCCCCGTACAGGCCATTGCAAACAGAAGAACGGGCAGGAATATGGTTTTCAGTCGGGTCATAATGGGTTGTTTTTGGTCCCGGATTGCAGAGCCTTCCGTCCGCCCGGCAGCCGGGGCGTTCGGGCGGACGGAAAACCCGACAATGTCCGGACGGTTATTCGTTCAGCGCAAAGACGCCGAAATAACACATGTAATTCGGGCCCGTGGCGCTGATGACCGATGTCTTGCCGTCGGCCCGTTTGTCCGAGGCTTTCGAAACCCGGAAGCAG
>ERZ772835.757-NODE-757-length-22186-cov-3.75704_pt1 | contig 22186 bp, 20 predicted proteins | sample MGYA00511901_ERZ772835 | MGnify/ENA primary metagenome ERZ772835 (study PRJEB29015, sample SAMEA2737729) | human gut metagenome | biome: human gut; feature: human-associated habitat; material: faeces | place: China | collected 2012 ...
GCATAGTCGTTTATAATGTAATTTCCCGTGATTTTAGTTGACAATCCCGGCAAAATTTTACCTAAATCAATATTTAAAGATAAAATTCCATTCACATTACGCCTACGTGTCTTAATATAACGGTCACCTAACACAACATCAGCAACATTCCAACCTTTAAAGTTGCTTACATCCGGATAAATTGGATAATCTGTTTTTTCATTCGCAGGAGTACCATCTAAATAAGTATAAGAAGGAACTGTTCTCAAACAATTAAATGTAGTCCGATAAAAATCAAATATATCTTCACTATCATCTCCACTTCCTGGCCAATTAAATCGTCTATCATCTTTTTGATATCCAGATATATTTGCATTCAAAGATATATATTTAGACAAATTCACTGTTAAGTTTGAACGGAAAGAGTATTTATTATTTTCCAAGTTTTTATAAGAGCCTTCTTCTCTGATAAAGTTGCCTAACACATAATATTTTACCTTTTCTGTTCCTCCTGTAGCACTAATAGAATGCTTCGTATTCCACGGATTCTGCCAAATCAAATCATTGACATTATAATCATGTGTTTTTGCATATTCCATCTCTTCTTCATTATTCGGTAAAGGCAACCCGTTTGCTTCAGCAACCAAATTCTGATACACCAATTCTTTATAAGCACTCATTTCATCCGAAAAAAGCTTACGCGTTGGCCTATTAAATGTGTAAGATCCTTGATATTCAAATTTAGGTTTACCCATTGCATCTGCACCAGACTTCGTTGTCACCAACACAACCCCATTTCCAGCTTTAGACCCATAAACAGAAGCTGTAGCAGCATCTTTCAAAAAACTAAGTTGGTCTATTTCATTTGGCTCAAGAGCATCAAATGCGGCCTTATCCCTAATAATCCCATCAATAACAAACAACGGATCTCCGAAGCCACCACGCATACGGATTTCAGAACTAGCCCCCATAAAGCCAGAACTTCCAACAATAGTCAACCCAGGAGCACGTCCAGCTAACGTATTTGATAAATTAGTTGTTGAAATCGTTGAGAGCTCTTCCGTTTTCACATTCGTTATTGCACCAGTTAAATTAACCTTTTTTTCAACACCATATCCAATTACAATAACTTCATCCAATTTCTGAGTATCCTCAAGCAGTGTTATCTGATAAGAATTTTGTCCTCCATCTATCTTAATTTTTTGATCTATATAACCAATATATGAAATAAGTAGAATTGCCCCATTCGATATTCCATTCAGAACGAATTTTCCATCTACATCTGTTATTGTACCAATTCCTTTGTTATCTTCAAGCGTAACATTCGCACCGATTATCGCTAAACCTTCTTTATCGACAATCCTTCCTGATATTGTGTGTTTTTCTTGCTGTACTCCATTTTGTGCAAACTCTGACCTCTTTATTTTTTTTACACTATCATCCTTCAGAAATACACGATTATTTACTATTTTATAAGAGATCCCTGTATTCTTAAATACCTCTTTCAGAACATTTTCTATATGTTCATTTTTAAGATTAACAGAGACTTTGGAGATTTTCTTATTTAATAAAGTCTCATCATAAGAAAATTCATACCCAGTTTGTTCACTAATACTTCGTATGACGGTACCGACTGTCGTTTGATTCAAGGCCAGTTCCAGATTCACATACAAAGAATGCGCATCGCTTGTCGCCATAGCGGGCGATGCAGCTGACAAAAACATTGCTAATGTAGCAATTGATGCATTTTTAATCATACATGTGATTCAATAATGTTAGTACTAAGTTTTTAAGTTTATAGTTTTCTTTTGTTGTGTGTGTTACTTTTCTAATCTGTCATTTCATCATAGGCATTCATTTTTTATTATTCATATATAAAGATTTCTTTCCCCTCTATCCGATATTGGATGGGAGCTAAATATTTCAAGAGTTTCAAGATGTCAGGCAAGCTTTCATCCTCATTGATCACACATCGGAACTTACGCTGGGCAAGCTTCGTTGATTCTAAATTTATGTTTACATTAAATTTTACGGAGAGTTGGTTAACTATTTCCCTCAACGTGACATTTTCGAAGACAAACTGGTTCAGTCGCCACGCCGTACATACATTCACATCCACAACCTCTGTGGCATATTCGTTCTTATTGTTGTCATATGTCACCTTTTCTCCCGGTGACATATCTAAAATGGGGTTCCACTGCTTATCGAGTAAAGCAACTTTACCTCTTGCTAAAACGGTTTCTACGTTTTGGTGTTTCTCGTCTGTTTTTACATTGAAAGCGGTTCCAAGAACCTTAATATTTACATAATTGGTCGAAACATATAGTGGGTACTGAGCATTCTTTGCAACGTCAAAGAATGCTTCTCCTTGCAAGGAGAAGCATTCTTTGCAACGTCAAAGAATGCTTCTCCTTGCAAGGAGAACTTTCGGTTATTTTCGGCAAAAACCTCAGGTATCCTCAAAGAAGACCCCTCCTTTAACCAAACAGCCGATCCATCCGCAAGCACGATTTTTTTCACATCTTCCCCTTGTTCCACCCTGATCGTTACACAATTGTCCGGTTTCAGATAGCCCCATCCCACATAAGAAAAAGAGACAAATAACAAGATTACGGCTGCGTATCTCATCACAGAGCGAAGTATTTGAAATCGCCTTCTACTATTTATCTTGGCATTCAATCCATTCAATGCCTCTTCGATATGCTCAGGCGTATTATATTGAGTGAACTTCCACGAAACGCGAAGTTTCATCAATTCAGAGAAAACCTCCTCATTATCAATTGATAATTTACGCCATTCTTCTACCTGTTTCATTTCTTCAGGAGAAAGCATGTCTGTCAAATATTTTGCTAAAAGTCTATAATCAAAATCCATTTTTATTTCCTATTACTTATACTAAACGAACAACTTCAGAAAAATACGGAGCAAAAAAGCATTTTTTTCATACAATTAATGGGCAGTCATTCAGCAGGCAAATAAGACATTAATAATTAACCACTTACAACAAAAACAAAAGTTTCAATCTCAGGCAACCGGACAAACTAACTCGTTTCCCGTCGCAAACTAAGTCAAATCACCCGAAGAACTAAATGAAAACATATAGTAAAGTAGCCGTTAGCAGTTACTACCTATTACCCTTATGTAGTACTACCTATTGTCGATTGGTAGTACTATATAAGGACGATAGGTAGTACTACATATCAATAATATATTATATGCTTTGAGTTAGTTTACTATGACTTTCGAATTAGTTTCCGGCATGTTCCGTATTAATTGCTCCGTGAAAACGAGGAAACTCCGGACAAACCGCCGGAAACAAAAAGGTGTCGGTTCTATGCCGGTTACAAAGTTCAACCGACATCCTTTAATTAAATGTTTATTAGAGAGATACGAGCAAAAATGTCAGATATCAGTTTCCTGTGTGTTTTTATTTATATTTTTACGCAAAATGAGACAAGTGCGATTACCCGGATCTCTGTCAGAGTAATCTCACTTATGCGAAGTGTAACATTGAATGATGAAGATTACTTTGCCGTATATGACTTCTTTGTAACGACTTTACCATCCAAATCAAGAACCTCCAGATTCATCTGATCACCATTAGTCTCCACAGAAACCACACTGTTATTTGAATTTACCAATACCGGAAATTTGATACCGGCACTCGGTTCCTCATATTTGTTTCGATGGAGATGTCCGCATAGCATCAGATCCACTCCGAGTTCATTCAGGATAGGTACGAATTTCTTCAAGACGTCTTTCTGTCCATGCCAGATATTGAGGTCAGCAGAAGGAGGCATATGTGCAATGACAACTTTAAATTTAGCCTGCTTGAAATCTTCATTTTTATATAGTTCCTTCATCCATTCCACCTGATCCGTACGATAACCGTCATAATCGGTAATACCGCTGTACTCGATATCGGAATCCGGTTTGTCTTCCCCCGTATCCAACATTATGAAACATACAGGTCCTTGTCTGAAAAGATAATATAGGAACGGTTCTTTCGGAGAGAAATATTTCTGGAACGAAGTGGCGAACTCACCACGGGTTTCATGATTTCCGCGAGCGTAATACATAGGTTTCTCCGAAGCGAACAAATCGATGCTTTCTTTCATGAATCCATTAAAGATTGTTTGTTCGTCTTTAAATTCCGAAACCATATCACCATTGAAAATAATCAAGTCTTTATCCTTGTAGTTCGCATTATTCAGCAGTTTCGTAATGATGTTTTCACGTCCGTGAATATCATTGATCATGACAAAAGAGGTTTCTTTTTTATTTGAATCGCACGTTGTAAACGTCAAAGCATTCTTTTTGTATACATCCGATGCTGCCACACGTCCGTATATGACATTAATCCCTTCATGCGACAACACTTCCTGAGAATAAATACGATAACGATAGGTTGTTCCGGGAGTCAACGCTTTTACCTTCACGGCATGCAGCAAGGAGGTATTTTTAACCCCATTAGTCGTATCGAAATACTTAGGCCGTTCTTCTCCATAATAATGAGTTCCGTCATTCGGAGCCAACTCTACCCAACCGATAGACGGTTTATCCGCTACCCAGACAATAGTTGCCTCATTCTCTTTTACATTCTGCAGATAAGGCCCGTAAAGGATCTTTATCTGCGCAGTTGCCACCTGAGTGGCAACTGCGAGTAAAAGGACATATATCAATTTTTTAATATACTTCATTGCAAATAAGTTTTATTGCATCTATTAATAACCATCGTTCTGGACCAATTGAGGGTTCGCATCCATTTCCGCCTGCATAATAGGCAGATGGAATTGCTTCTTGTCAAAATAACGAACTTCAACCAAACGGTCTTCACGAGAAGCATTCACATCGATCACGGCACGACGGTCCGGATCCGGTTCATCATAGTCGACAGTACCACACAAACGATACAAGTCACCCGGCATAACAGTCTCTGCCACTTTCTTTCCAGTTTTGGCTCCGCTCTGGTCATACTCGTCCCAGCGAACGATATCTTCAAAACGGAAACCTTCACCAGCCAATTCTATCGTACGTTCCCTCCTTACCAGTTCACGTACTTTGGCCTGTGTATCATATTTAGAACGGTCAACAGCGATATGACCTCCGCGCAAACGTAGCCGGTCGATGATGTTCATAGCTTCCTGCAAATCCTGATTCAGTTCGACCAAACATTCGGCTTTTGTCAACAATATTTCTGCATACCGGAAGATAATCGGGCACAAGGCATCGTCATTCATTGCAGCTGAATATTGTCCCTGGTTGGGATACAAATACTTAGCCCACAACATACCGGTATGGGAAGCATTATCCGCCGCCGTATAATAATCTTTATTCGAAGAGCCGTTCGGCAGCGTCTTGTCGAGCGTATTGAAAACCCGGGGTACATTATTACGCCCCACCCAATCCAATCCGGAATAAATAACCGTATTTTTCAATCGTGGATCACGATTGAAAAACGGATGGACCGGGTCATAACCGGAACCAACTTCATCGATCAACTTGCCATCTGCCATTTCAAACATATCAACCATGTTTTGAGTCGGCACAAAAGAAGCCCAGCCACCATCCGAATTATTATAGAAACGGATCACATCACCATAAGCATAAGTCGTTTGGACATGTTCATAAGTACAAATAATTTCTTTTGAATTCTGTCCGGCCATAGAAAACATATTCAGAAAATCAGGATCTAATTCATACTGATTCAGAGCTATTACTTTATTGGCTGCATCCAATGCCTCCGTATAGTTGCCCCACAACAAATTGAAACGGGCGATCATCGAGAGGACCGTTCCTTTGGCAATGCGTCCTTTTTCTGCCGGTTTCTCCGCTATATGTTCGGCACTCCACATCAAGTCGTTCATAGCATGCTCCTTCACCTTTGCTTCCGGTTCACGCGGCAGTTTAGCATCGTCAGCCGTTGCTGGTACAAAATCCATAATAACAGCATCCCCATACCAAGTTGCCAAATAAGCATGACTATATCCCCTAATTGCCCGTACTTGCGCCAGAAAATCATTCTTCTCCGTTTCTGTCATGGCTGAAGCCGGAACCAAATCGATATTTTCAATTACGAAATTACAACGACGTATCGTTTCATACTGCCTCCAATAATTCGGAGCCGCAGTAGGAGAAACGCTACCTCTACCCATGTTTCTCATGTTAGAAGCATTCGTATAATTGAAGCCGATATCCGAATAGCTGTCTTCGTAGAAGATAAACTTCGATCCAACATAGTTATTGACCCACCAATTGTAGGCAGCGGTTACTGCTGCATCGACATCCTCGGACGTGTTCCAGAATGTGTTTGTCGTCAACTGATCTTTCGGATTCAAATCAAAAAAATCATCACAAGAAGTAAAGATACCTGTCCCGACCAAGCAAACAGCAAGACCTAATATATTTTTCAGTTTCATATATAATTCATTTAAAAAGTTACATTAATACCGAATGAATGGCTTCTGCTAATAGGATAAACATCCAAGTTTCCCGACGGCGACTCCGGATCTGCATTGAACGGCAAACTGTCGAATGTAAACAGATTTTCGCCTGTATAATAAATCTTTGCATTGGCTATTCCTAACTTATTCGTCCAACTCTTCGGCAACGTATAACCGAAATTGACGTTCTTAATACGCAGGTAATTCGTGTTCATACACCAAAAAGATGAATTCACGCGCTGAGGAGAACTGATCGAGTTTTCCTCTAGGAACAGACGCGGCCATTCCGCATTTGTATTTTCAGGAGTCCAGGCATCCAACCAATTCGTACTCGGATGTGAAGTATCCCCGATAAATGAACCGACGACATCTCTTGAGAAATAACGGTTTGTTCCAGTCACACCCTGCATAAATACCGACAAGTCAAAATTTTTCCAACCAGCACTCAGTGTCAAACCAAAAGTCGTTTTAGGCTGTTGCGTGCCTTTCACCACCCGGTCTTTATCTGTCAACTTTCCATCTCCATCCGCATCTTTAATCCGAAAATCGCCGCCTTTGAAAGGCAAAGACCATGGATTGCCATACTGTTTTTCGTAAGCGGCAGCCTCCTCGTCGCTTTTGAACAACCCATCTACTTCATATACATAAAAAGATTGATAGGGCTCTCCGATTCGATTAATCATATAGCCATCGATAATCTCATTGACCCCAGCCAAATCCAACAACTCATTCTTATTATAGGAGAAATTCGCATTGATTCCCATTCTCCAATCCTTATTGAAGGAATGATTCCAAGCAAAGCTTGCTTCCACACCACTGTTCCGTAAAGAGCCTTTATTGTCCTGATACGTCCCCGATATACCAAACGTATCAGAAACAGGAATATCCATAATGATGTCAGAGGTCTTACGATTATAATATTCGACACTCAGCATAAACTCGTTCAAGAAATTTGCATCAAAGCCGATTCCCCAGTTTGTCGAATTTTCCCAGGAAATAGTCGTCACCTTATGGCTTACAACCGTAATACCTTGATGAACAGAGCCGCCAAACGGGAAATTCTTTCCTATATATAACGTAGGTAAATAAGGATAATATTCATCCGATACGGCATCCTGGTTTCCGAGCACCCCCCAAGATCCTCTAAGTTTCAGTGACTGCAACCAGCCATGCGTGTTTTCCATAAAATCTTCTTCGGAAATGCGCCATCCAGCAGAGAAAGAAGGAAAATATCCCCAACGATAGCCTTTTGCAAAGCGAGAAGAAGCATCGGCGCGGAAATTGGCTTCCAAAAGATACTTGCCTTTATAGTCATAATTGAGACGTCCGAAATAAGATAACAAAGCCAGTTCACGGGAATAACCACTGTTCGTTTGTGTCGAAGAATCGCCACCGTTCAAATCGGTCACTTCACTATTCGGGAAACTTTTGCGGAAAGCGTATAAATTCCGATAATCATACTTCTCGATCTTATAACCAACCATTGCCTTGAAATGATGATCTTGGTTAAAAGTCTTGTCATAATTCAACAATGCATCCAACGTATAACGACTCCATCTCGAAATCGTTTCACCCAATTGATCAGGTCCATGATAATTCACATCGTCATACCAACATTCCTTACGATAATCTTTTGTTTCCTTTATATTCGTTACATAAGCACCTTGTAATGTGAATGTCAGCCCATCTATAATATGATAGTCAAAGGCCAGTATTCCAGAGAAATTTTGCAACAAATGATATTTCCGACTATTAATATCGACCCAAGCGGCAGGATTTCCATCTGAGATCGAACCGTAAGAACCATCTTCCTTCTTATACGGAATCCAAGGAGCTATACGGTCTGCTTGACGTATCAATTGAGTAGAACCGCCTCCATAAGACGCATTCGGTTCGGAATAGTCGTTATGAATAAAAGCCATGTTAGTCCTCATGGTTAATTTATCCGACAATTTGATATCCAGATTCGTTCGCAAATTAAATTGTTGACGATCCGAATTCCTCAATGTGCCTTCCTGCCCTAAGAAACCTGCAGAAGCCATATATTTCACATCTTCCGACCCACCACTGACATTGAGGCTATGTTTATGCATAAAACCGGTCCGATAAATATAGTCTGTCCAAACTGTATTCGGATGCCCATAAGGATCCGTTCCATCCTGAAATAAACGGAGATCTTCGTCTGTAAAACGAGGAGACGCCCCATCCTGTGTCAATAACTGATTATAAAGACGGGCATAATCATAAGAACTTAAGCGATCAATCAAAGTCGATACATTCGAAAAACTAACATTACCATTATAAGAGACTGTTGCTTTTCCGGCTTTCCCTCGCTTGGTCGTAACCAAGATTACCCCATTGGCAGCTTTAGAACCATAAATAGCGGCCGAAGCGGCATCTTTCAAAACCGAAATCGATTCGATATCATTAGGATCGATCGAATCGAAAGTTCCAGTTTCTATCCCATCCACCAGAATATAAGGGTTAGCATTGTTCAAGGTTCCGACTCCACGAACACGTATAGTTGACCCGTCACTACCAGGCTGCCCTGTTCCAGATGTTATCGTAACCCCCGGAGTCAATCCCTGGAGAGCAGAAGATACATTCGTCACCGGCCGGTTGATCAATTCATCTTTACCAATTGTGCTTACCGCTCCTGTCAGGTTTACTTTCGTTTGTGTTCCATAACCGACAACAACCACCTCATCCAAACTCTGTGTATCTTCGTGAATTGTGATTTTATAATCGTTTTTTCCTTTCGCTACGGCAACCTCCTGATCTACATAACCAATATAGGAAATCATCAATGTCGCACCGTCTTCAATTCCCTCCAATGTAAAATCACCGTCGACATTTGTCACCGTACCAACACCAGCACTTCCTTTCACTATGACATTTGCCCCGATAACAGGAAGACCGGTATTATCGACAACCGTACCTCTGATCGTTCTCTTGACTTGTTGAACACTTGCAAAAGACACATTTTCTGTCTTTGCGTTATCTTGTAGGAAAATCCGATTATCGACTATCCGATAAGAAATATCCGTATTCTTAAAGACTTTCTTTAAAACACTTTCGATGTGTTCATTTTTTACACGGACGGATACTTTTGAAATTTCTTTACTTAAAATAGATTCATCATAAGAAAATTCATAGCCCGTTTGCTCGCTGATACTTTGTATGATCATACCTACAGTTGTCCTGTTCAAAGACAATTCCAGATTCACATACAAAGTATTCGCTTCATTTACCGCCATCGCAGGCGATGTTGCGACTAAAAATGCTGATAATGTCGCAATAGATACTTTTTTATTCATACCATGTGATTCGTTTTTGTTAGTACTATAAAAAACAGTTAACTTTTTACCGGATACACCCGTACCCGCCAATAACACTTCCCATACCGGACAGCATTTTTTTAATTAACCGCTGCAAAGGAATATCCCCGATATTACGGAACTGTTTACCTCAGATTACATTTCAATTTCCCATAGACATTCATTTTTTTGTTTGTTTTTCAGATATATAAATTTCGGAACTCTCAATTCGATAGGTAATCGGCGCCAAATAGCAAAGCTGCTCCAAAACATCCGGCAAGCGCTCGTCTTCATTGATCACGCAACGAAACCTGCGTTGAGCCAGCCTCGACGACTCGATGTTTACATTTACATTATATTTGATTGATAATTGATTGGCGATTTCACGAAGTGTAGTATTCTCAAAAACCAGTTGGTTAAACCGCCATACAGCACAGACATTCACATCGACATGATCCGTAAAACAGGTATTTTCATCCCAGGAATAGGCAACACGTTCTCCCGGATTCATTTCTAAGATTTTCTTTCCGTTCAAGGCATGCAAGCTGATACGCCCTCTTACTAAAACGGTTTCTACAGACTTATTTCCAGCGTTAACATTAACATGAAAAGAAGTTCCATGTACCTCTACTTTCACATAATCGGTAGCAACGATAAATAGTGAATTAGCATTCTTTGCGATGTCAAAGAATGCTTCTCCTTGCAAGGAGAAGCATTCTTTGCGATGTCAAAGAATGCTTCTCCTTGCAAGGAGACCGTCCGGTTGACGGCACTGAATGACTGCGGTATTTTCAATACGGAATTTCCCCTTAACCAAACTATCGAACCATCATCCAGCGTTACTTTTTTTACGCCTTCACTATCTCCTAAAGCGATAGTCATATAAGTTTCCGGCTTAAAATAATTCCATCCGACAGCTGAAAACGAAACAAGCAGCAAGATAACAGCTGCATATTTCAACAAAGACCGGGCAATCCGGTAACGCCTTGCCCGGTTAATCCGGACATTTACCTTTTTCAAAGCCATATCTATCCGCTCGTTATCCGCATACTTTGCTGTATTCCACGAAAGACGCAAACGTAACACTTCAGAAAAAACAGTTTCATTCTCAGCCGACAAATCACGCCACCTCATCACTTCCTCCATTTCTTCCGAGGAAAGGCTGCCAATCAAATATTTTACTAAAAGTGCGTAATTAAACTCCATTTTCACCTTGTTATATTAGGCAAAACGACCAACAACGAAAAACTACTGAGCCAAAATGATTTTTTCGTTCATCTTAATTTATCAAGCGTATGTGCCATGCGAAAGAAAAACGGCACAAAGCATATAATAATCATTTCTGGACATATGTCCCTTTAAAAACCGGAGCGCCAAATACAAATGACTCTCCACCGTGCGTTGCGGCATCTGGGTCTGCTCCGCAACTTCTTTAGCCGTCAGCCCTTTTATATAAGTAAGGATGAAAACTTCACGACGCTGCGCTGGCAGGTGCTCCAGTAATTCATACAAATGGCGATAAAAATCCTTAACGGAAAGCTCCTCTATAACAGAATCATCACCTTTCAATAGATTTTGATAATCTTCCAAATACTTCTCGTAAGTATGAGAATGGTATTTTTCAATCGAGAGGTTTTTCTTGAAATAGTCCAGACAACGAGTATAAGCGGATTGAAAAAGATAAGAATGGAAACCATCACTGACATATAGCTTTTCACGGTTTTCCCAAACATACAGAAAAACATCCTGAACAATATCCTCCGCTGCTTTTTGCTCAACCATAGAAGCAGTATAAGCCATTATCCGGGGATAATAGTAACGGAAAACACCATTAAAGGCTTCTCTATTCCCTTTCTTCAGTTCATACAATAAAGAAATATCGAACATACTACCAGCGATTTAAGACCATTCAATTAACATTTCACCCACAAAAATAATAATATTTTTACAAACTTTGCTTGTTTACAGACATTCTCCTTTAATAAAATGCAAGACAATGGTATTTTTTATACTTTTGTAGATAATACTTTAAAAACATGAATAATTTCACAAAATATATCTGTGCCGGATTGGCTATCGCCTTACTCATAATACAAGCGATTATGATTTGGGGATTATATGGAAACTTCAGCGGTTCTCTGAACGAATTATCCAACTGCACAAGAAAGCAGCTACCGCAGCTAATCGACCTGTTCACGACAATGATTGTCACGAATTGGGTTATCATTGCAGCCCTGCTTTTCACCCTGTTCCGCCCGAACAGAAAACAGAATAACTGTTAACTACTAGAATTTCTTTATCAGGAAAGACGGGGTTACCCTCAGATAAATCCCGGCAGAGAAACTGGTTTTGGCAAATGATTTATAGCCATTCTGCTCCGTACCGCGAAACACGACAGGCAAATGCTCATAGATATCCAAATCAATGCCAAGCGAAAAACCTTTTGCCAATTCACGCGAATACTCTAAGCCAAAGTAAACACAAGAAGGATCATCGAAGGTAAGACCTTCATCGGATGTCGAGACAGCTCCATAAAACGGACTGCCGAACATGGAAATAAACTGATGGCACCTCCAATAGGAAGTCTTCACACGGAAATCGTAAATATCGGCAGATGCACGTGCATACACACCATAGCCGTTATCGAAAGGCCACAACTTACCGGCCTGCTGATAATAGCCGGCAGCATCCAGTTCCACATTTACACTCTTGAATATCTTATGCCCCGTGTTCCACACTCCCCCAACTCCGACAGCACCGTTCATCAATGTCTGGACAGAATTGGTCAGGATCGTATCGATCTCTCCTCCTCTGTGCTGGGCCAAAGCTTGCAAAGGAGCATAAAAATGAAAACGCGAATCCGGATCGTTGAACTTGAAACGGGTAGACAAACCAACCGTAAAAGCCTCCTGATGGATATCTTCCCTGAAGATAAAACTTTCCCAATTCACCCACACATCCAAATCGAACCGGCGGGAATTATACAACAATTGTAATCCCATCTCCGGATCGGCGACCATATTCAATTCCGGATTGTACAATGGCTCTATCAGATTATGATTGGCCGCCCCATACAAATCGCCCAGCACGATATTCACATGATCAGACAAAGCCACCTGCGCCCGGAACCAAGGAAGTGCATGAAAACCTTTCTGATACTGATCACCTTTCCAATGCGCAATATCCTGATAAGCCATATTCGGATAGCGATTCGCCCCCCAAAAACGTTGCAAATGAACACCTGCTTCGAGTTTCAGCATTTCCAACGGATAATAGACAGCCTTTGCCTGCAACCAAAGTCCCGGCAATGTATAACCTTTCATAAACGAACCGGTATACTCATCATCCTTAAAGAAACTCAGATTATCAATTTCGACCGAAAGTTCCCCTTTCTTTTCCGGATCTATCCGGAAATCCGTCTTGAAAACGCGGTCCGGAATCTGGGCATGAAGTGTGTAGATAAATGAAGTACCCGCCAAACAGAACAGGAGACACAAACTAATGCGCAAACAAGAAATATTTAAAAGACTTTTCATCTATTACAAATTTAAGTACAAACGTAACAATTAAAAAGGAATAAACGAAGAACGGGGATACAGAATCTTGTCCATATCCCCGTTCGTATACTTTGATGCTATTATTTATTAGCGTCTCGGTGTTGCTTCTTTTACAACCATCTGGCGACCTTCGTATTCAGCGCCGTTTAATTCTTCGATAGCGTTTCTTGCTTCGTTTTCGTTAGGAAGTTCTGCAAAAGCAAAGCCTTTAGAACGACGAGTATCGCGGTCAATAATCAATTTAACTGATTCAACCGTACCGTACTCTTCCAAAACCTGTTGTAAGTCTGATTCTCTAACCCGATAGTTCAGGTTACCAATGTAAATATTCATACAAAAAAATGATATAAAATAATTAATAAAAAATTGAAACAATAAAACTTTTAGGAAAGATCAATGTCTGCTAAATCATATTCTGCAATGAATATTAAGTCGGAGATAAAGAACTACACAAACAGTTTTGCTTGTCGGGTACAAAGAAAAGCATTAAAAATGGATATTGCACCATGAAACCAAGATTTAATTCATAACAATTCAAAAAAAACACATAGAAAAGACTTTTCCCTAAGAACATCCTTAATAACCATAAAAAGTTTGAAAAAGAGGCTTCAATACAATAATATGTAAAAAAGGCCTATTTTATAGTATTTCTGACCAATTAAGCCAGCATATAGCCTTTTATGTCTCAACCAGAAAACCTAATTTTGCCCCAATCATTTTGAACTTAATTTGACATGGAAAAAATCGAAGTTAAAGAAGCCAAAGGAAAACTTGGTATTCTGGTTGTTGGGGTAGGCGGTGCAGTTGCGACTACCATGATTACAGGTACGTTGGCTGCACGTAAAGGACTGGCTAAGCCTATCGGCTCAATCTCACAGTTAGCTACAATGCGTTTAGAAAACGGAGAAGAAAAAGCGATCAAAGATATTGTTCCTCTGACCGACCTGAATGACATCGTTTTCGGCGGATGGGATATTTTCCCTGATAATGCATACGAAGCGGCCCTATACGCAGAAGTCTTGAAAGAAAAAGACCTGAACGGCGTAAAAGACGAATTGGAGGCAATCAAACCGATGCCGGCCGCATTCGACCATAACTGGGCAAAACGTCTGAACGGCACACACATCAAACAGGCCGCTACCCGTTGGGACATGGTTGAACAGCTCCGCCAGGATATCCGTGAATTCAAGGCAGCCAACAACTGTGAACGTATCGCCGTTCTATGGGCTGCAAGTACGGAAATCTATATTCCGCTGTCTGACGAGCACATGTCGCTTGCCGCTTTGGAAAAAGCAATGAAGGACAACAATACGGAAGCCGTTTCTCCAAGTATGTGCTACGCTTATGCCGCTATAGCAGAAGGTGCTCCGTTCATCATGGGTGCTCCTAACCTGTGTGTAGACACTCCCGCCATGTGGGAATTCTCTAAAAAGATGAATGTGCCTATCTCCGGTAAGGACTTCAAGAGCGGACAGACTTTAATGAAGACAGTACTGGCTCCGATGTTCAAAACCCGTATGTTAGGTGTAAGCGGCTGGTTCTCTACCAATATCTTAGGAAACCGTGACGGCGAGGTATTGGACGATCCTGCAAACTTCAAGACAAAAGAAGTCAGCAAGCTATCTGTCATTGACAACATCTTCGAACCCGAAAAATTCCCGGACCTGTATGGAGACGTATATCATAAGGTACGCATCAATTACTATCCTCCCCGCAAGGACAATAAAGAAGCATGGGACAATATCGACATCTTCGGCTGGATGGGTTACCCGATGGAAATCAAGGTAAACTTCCTTTGCCGCGACTCCATCCTAGCAGCCCCTATCGCACTCGACCTGGTGTTGTTCAGCGATCTGGCCCTGCGTGCCGGTATGTATGGTATCCAAACTTGGTTGTCTTTCTTCTGCAAGAGTCCGATGCACGACTTCGAACATCAGCCCGTACATGACCTCTTCCAGCAATGGAGAATGGTTAAGCAGACGTTGCGCGATATGATCGGAGAAAAAGCCCCTAATTATTTGGACTAAAATTCAGGGTAATATAAATTTAGTTTCATAGGGATGAAACATTTGTTCCATCTTAGCGAAACTTTTGTTCCATGCCTATGAAACTAAAATTTCATGCTGATGGAATTCTCGATATAACTTTCTCCCGGACGAGGGGGAAAGTTATATTATTTTTATAACTTTGCACACATTTTACTGACAGGATGAAAAGAGTTCCACTAATTCATATTATTATTGCAACAGGCTTTGGTTCCGGTTTTTCTCCGTTTGCTCCGGGAACGGCGGGAGCCTTGTTAGCTACGCTGATCTGGCTTGCATTGTCGTGCGCCGTATCTCCTACTCTACTTCTTATTATAACCGCGTTATTGATCGGTATTTTTACGATTGCCGGCATCCGTTCGGCAAACGCAGTCGAACCTATTTGGGGAGAAGACCCTTCGCGGGTAGTAGTAGACGAAATGGTAGGTGTCTGGATTCCGCTTTTGGCAGCACCGGCCGGTAACTTGTGGTATGCTCTGGCAGCATTCGCGCTATTCCGCCTGTTCGATATTTTCAAGCCATTGGGTATACGCAAAATGGAATATCTCAAGGGAGGAGTCGGAGTAATGATGGATGATATTTTGGCTGGAATATATAGCCTCATCCTGCTAATAGTTGCAAGATGGTTGATTGGATAAAGAAAAGTGCAAGAGCGTTTTCGGAGAAAGGCGGGATATTCATGTTTATACGAGCCCAATTTTCTTCACAAGTCGCCAGTACGACAGACTTTCTGGTCACAATCTTGTTGGTTAAATTATTTGGAGTTTATTACGTGTATGCAACCTTCACCGGTTCTGTCTGCGGCGGAATCGTAAATTGCATCATCAATTACAAATGGACATTCAAATCCAAAGAATGCAAGAAACGACATGTAATAGTCAAATATCTGCTAGTCTGGATTGGTAGTATCTTATTGAATACCTGGGGAATTTACTTCATGACGGAAACGATCAGCCGGAATCCCTGGGTCCAGGAGACACTGAAACATTATATTGATGACTTGTTCGTATTTTCCAAGATAGTAGTCTCACTGCTTGTCGGATTTCTTTGGAACTATAATATGCAACGTATCTTTGTCTACAAGAACTGTAGGATCAGGGACCGTTTTCAGAAAGCGAACTTAAAATAAAAACAAAATAGTAATATATGAAATTCAAAGTTTTTAGAGATTGGTTGCAACAGACGATCTACAAGATCATCAACCCGATCGTACATGGAATGATTAAAATTGGGATCACTCCCAATTTTATTACGACAACAGGATTAATCCTGAATATTGTGGCTGCTTGCATATTCCTTTATGCCGGAATGAAGGGAGAGCGAGGTGATTTCTATTATATCGGCTGGGGAGGCGGTATCATCCTGTTTGCCGGACTGTTCGACATGATGGACGGGCAGGTGGCGCGTATCGGCAAAATGAGTTCCACGTTCGGCGCCTTGTACGATTCGGTACTGGACCGCTACAGCGAACTGACGGTTTTCTTCGGGATATGTTTCTACCTGATCAATCAGGGATATGTCATCAGTTCGATCGTCGCTTTCATTGCTTTGATCGGCTCATTAATGGTAAGCTATGTCCGCGCCCGTGCCGAAGGATTGGGACTTGAATGCAAAGTCGGTTTCATGCAACGTCCCGAACGCGTAGTGTTGACCGGATTAGGGGCTCTCTGCTGCGGTATCTTTGCACCCATGATGGAAAACAACGAGATATTCGAACCGATCATGATATTCGTCATTCCTTTGCTGATCGTTGCGATATTCTCCAACATCACGGCATTCGCACGCCTGAATCATTGTCGTAAACTATTGAGCAGCAAAGATAACGAATGAAAGGAACAATTGTACTCCCGTCAAAGAAGGAGGCAGGGACTGTTATCGGCTTGACAGCGCTGTTTCTTTTGCTGACAGCCGTATGTATCGGATTACGCCCGGAGCATGTGTTCATGGTTGGGCTTTACCTCCTCCTCTTCTTCGCTGGCAAGACAACCCGTAAATTAGCTGTTGCCTTATTGCCATTCGCTCTTTTCGGCATTTCATACGACTGGATGCGTGTTTTCCCAAATTACGAGGCTAACTCGATTGACGTGGAAAACCTATATAATCTGGAAAAAAGCTTGTTCGGTATAAATGATAATGGGAATATCCTAATTCCTTGCGAATATTTCGCGATCCATAATTGCCGGATTGCGGACATCCTTGCAGGTATATTTTATCTCTGCTGGGTTCCTGTTCCGATAGCTTTCGGATTGTGGCTCTATCTCAAGGGATACCGTAATTTGTACCTCCATTTCTCGATGGTATTCCTGTTCGTCAACCTGATTGGCTTTGCCGGATACTATCTCCATCCGGCAGCACCACCTTGGTATGCAATCAATTATGGTTTTGAACCGATACTCGACACACCTGGTAATGTTGCCGGTCTCGGCAGGTTCGACACATTGACCGGCCTTTCTATCTTCGATTCCATCTATGGCCGCAACGCAAACGTATTCGCGGCAGTTCCATCATTACATGCTGCATATATGGTTGTGGCACTATGTTATGCGATTGTCAATAAATGCAATAAATTTGTGATTATCCTGTTTGCCATCATCATGGCGGGAATTTGGGGAACAGCAGTTTACACCTCACATCACTATATTATAGATGTGACATTGGGAATCTGTTGCGCTATTTTAGGAATCCTGCTTTTCGAAAAAGGATTGATGAAGACAGGCTGGTTCAAAAACTTCTTCAACCGATATTATAATTACATTAAATAATGTGCCAATGAAAGAATTTCTTCGTATTGGCACATTATTCATTGCATCTTGACCTTTTTTGAAGTAGCATGACATCCTAACTTTGCCACAAATAAAAGTTAGGATGTCATGTATAAACAAACTCTACCATTATTCCTATGCATATTCTTGTCTGCATGTGATCTGATCGATTACCATCCGTATGACGGCCGGCTCACCATTTCCGAACGCGATATCAACGACCACAACATCCCGCTTATCGAGGCAGCAACAAAAGATAAAGACACGATCCGCTTCGTCCTGATGGGCGATACCCAACGTAGCTACGACGAGACAGAAGATTTCATAAAACATATCAATACTAAAAAAGACAGCATCGATTTCATCATACACGGAGGAGACTATACCGAGTTCGGCATGAAGAAAGAGTACGAGTGGACTGTCAATATCCTGTCGAAGCTCGATATCCCGTATGTCGGATTGATCGGTAACCATGACGTAATCGGCAATGGTGACCAGGTTTTCAACAAATTGTTCGGAGAAGAAAACTTTTCTTTTATCGTCCGGGACGTTAAATTCGTTTGCCTCAATACCAATGCGATCGAATACGACTACTCCCACCCTGTCCCTGATTTCGGTTTTCTGAAAGAAGAGCTGCAAGACAGTACCCGGCATTACAGCCGCACGATCGTCGCCATGCATGCACGTCCCGGAAGCGAACAGTTCGATAACAATGTAAAAGACGTATTTCAGCTATATATCCGTGAATTTCCCTCTTTGCTGTTTTGCCTGAACGCACATAACCATCAGTTACAGGTGGAAGACCTTTTTGACGATGGGATCATCTACTACGGCTGTAGCAATATAGCCAAACGTAACTACCTATTATTTACCCTAACCCCGGACGGCTACACGTATGAAATTATCAATTTTTAAATGGATGCTCTTATTTCTTTTCCTGGCCGGCACTTTACAGGCACAGGAGGAAATCGAGGATGATGTGCGATATAAAAAACGCGTAGAAAAATATATATCCAGATGGGAAAAACTCATTCCCCACTATACCAAGCTACAGTTCGCCGGATCAATGGGTATGCTTTCCCTCGGAACAGGTTGGAATTATTATCGTAATCACTGGGAAACAGATGTATATTTGGGGATAGTTCCCCGCAACTCGGATCGCCATGCTATGGCAACTCTTACACTCAAACAGAATTATTACCCTTGGAACATCCATATCGCCGACAAGTTATCTTTCGAACCTCTCGCCTGCGGTGTCTATATCAATACTCTTTTAGATCGTGACTTCTGGGGTAAGCAGCCGGACAAATATCCGCAAGGTTATTACTGGTTCTCCACCCGCATCCGTTCCCATGTTTTCATAGGAGAGCGATTCACATTGAAGTTAGATACAAAAAAGAGCTGGCATAAATCCATCTCTTTCTTTTACGAACTCAGCACCTGCGACCTGTATCTGATAAACAAGATCGGGAACAGTTACCTGAAACCCAAAGACTATCTGAGCCTCTCGTTCGGCCTCAAACTGCAAATCCTGTAAAGCAAAAAAACGGGAGGTGTCATTACGACAGCCTCCCGTTCCCCATAAACTACATAAAACACTTAAAAGAACAAACTTCTCATTAGAATGCAAGACCTAAGCGGATACCCCAGTTGTTCAATCCGTCGATAGAATAGCTCAGGACATCTCCTTTATTGGTTGCATAATTATAGTAGGCAGCGATATGCAGACCGATCTGTTTCTGAGGTGTAAAATACATATTCATACCGATTTCGGGAGATACATAGAAACCCCAGTTACGGTCGTAAACTTTCATTACATTCATATAAGTCGACATTTCACTGTAGCTCGCACCTAACTGCACACCAGCATAAGGCTGGAACTGACTTTCAGGAGCTACGTTGTAACGGAAAGCTGCACCAAAAGGCAACTGGAAGATAGAATGCTGCTGATCGGAAGTGATAGCCGATGTAGAACTTACCGGCAATGTCTGACGATCGATATACTTATTGTTGGTATGATAAGAGATAAATGCACCTACCGAGAAATTAGGAATTACATAATAACCGGCTTCCGCATGTGCACCCCAACCACTTGTCTTGTCTGAGAAATCCTGGCTGAACGGAGAATTAATCTGCCAGTCAACATTAAAATACATGTTCTTTACAACCTGGGCACCAGCCAGGGAAGGTATCGCTAAACAGGCAACAAGTAAAGCGATTAATTTTATTGATTTATATATCTTTTTCATAAGACTCAAATTTATCTTTTAATTCGCGTTTAATTATTTTTTCAAGTACGGTGACTGTACAAAAGCCTGCTCGATAGCACGAGTAGAAAGTTCGATATTTACCTTGTCGGAACCGGACAGCAAGCCAGTCATGTAAGCAGTCCATAGAACCGGAAGTTTAGCATCTGCAGATTTTGGCAGCGGAGCTTTCAAATTGACCAGTTCAACCAATAAAGAACCTACGCTATAGCTGTATACAACAGGATACGGATAATACCATCCATTCCATGCGCCAGTCCAGTTACCCCAGTAGCCATACCACCAGTTATATCCCGGATACCCCCACCACCAGTAAGGATTGTCATGATAGTTTGTAAAGTAATTTACATTTTTCACAAAAGAAACCTGCAAACCCAAATCCGCAGATTCTTTATCTGATGCACGTGTGTAACCACGGCCTTCCATGCCACTAACCAAAGTAGAGACGATATCGTCAGCTTCTGTTGCACTCCAGAATTCCGGTTTTTCACTGCTACCGATAACCATTACACTATCAGGGATGTAGAAAGTTGTAAAGGATTCGAAATTAGCATCCTTGTTGTGATCAGTGAATACTACGAAATCATCGCTTAGTTTTGACATGTCTGGATCCTTCTGGCAAGACGCCAGTAAAAGAACCAATAAGAAAAAAGGAAGAATCTTTTTCATCTCATTCAACGTTTAAAACAGTTTATACTATTATTTATGCACTTATATATAAGTTACTATTTAAACAACATGAACTAAAAAAGGTTTGCATTCTCCCTTTTCAAGAGTGTTAATTAACTTGTCTGAAGATTTTAGAACGGTTATAAACGACTGTTAATGAACACAGCAATCTCGTGTATTATCCAGTGATAAGGCCGTCCATTCTTAGTGGACAGTAGTGCATCGGGGTATATTTTAATCCATCTGTTTCCTGTTCTTCAGAAGTCTTTGAAAAGCCTAAACTTTCATAGAACTTCACAGCGTATGACGATGAATTGACAGTTATCTGCATTTGAAGCTGATCGGCATAGACAGAATCAAATATTTCACCTATTACTTCAATAAGTTTTTGATTTTCAATAAAATTTTGCCCATACTTCAACCAACGATTTGCAAAACTTTTGAATTTATTTCATTTGCTCAGATTCTTTGCCATCCAAAAATTGGTGAGAGAAAGCTGATTTGCTCTCCGTTTTTGTTCTTCCGTTACTATATACCCCCTTTGTTCAAAGAATGGACGGGCTGTTAAACTTACTTCTGATGTAATCCGTATGATTCCTGTTGCAGTTGCATACCGTTCTATTTTATTTAGAAGTATCGTAGCAATACCTTTACCTTGAAAATCTTTATGAACAAACATAGAATGCAAATAACCTTGTTGGGTAATGGATGCAAAGCCGACAACCTGTAACTGTTGATTAGTTGCTACAATGAAAAAATACGTTCTAATCATTTCTTTTATATGGGAGATATCGTTTCCGCACGATGCCCAATCTTCCACTTCTGCTTTTGAATAATCACGCCTGTTTATATTGAGGACTGTATCTTGAAATAAGTCTTTGAGCTCAAGGACATCAGCAGGTTGGGCAATTCTAATTGTAAAATCTGTATTCATATTCTTAACACTCATATTATCTATGGCAAGGCTTTATATACTTGATAATTGCTATTTATCAATAGTTATCAAACACTACAATACAAATATATGGACATTTCTCAGATAAACATGTTTTATTACCGGTTTATGTTTAAGTAGATGTGTTTATCGTCAAAAAAGGGGCTGTCCAAAAAGTCGGATAGCCCCTTTTGCTATTGTTTATTTCGGTAA
>ERZ772835.769-NODE-769-length-21970-cov-22.3609_pt1 | contig 21970 bp, 20 predicted proteins | sample MGYA00511901_ERZ772835 | MGnify/ENA primary metagenome ERZ772835 (study PRJEB29015, sample SAMEA2737729) | human gut metagenome | biome: human gut; feature: human-associated habitat; material: faeces | place: China | collected 2012 ...
GACAGACCAGAAAACTTTCCAGCATTCCGGCACGGGTGCAAAGACGATGCACACGTTCTCTCCGATTCAGCTCTGACATCTGGCGTTCAAGAATCTTCTCTCGGTGCTGGCAAGAGCGCAGCTTCTGCTCTGCTTTGGATTTTTCGCTGCGGAGATAGGCAAGGTCGGTTTTGGGTCGGGTCATGGCATCACGCTCCTTTTGTTTTTGACGCATATTGGCTTCTTTTTCTTCTTCGTGGGCTGCCAAATGGCAATATTCTTGTAATATTATAAAAATATTGCCAAAATATTATTGACTTTATAGTTCTATGGGCCTATACTTGGTGACAGAAGGAGGGCATTCTTATGAAGAGCAAAGCGGAAGAAAGCAAGCACGAAAAGTTTGTTCGTCTTGCAGAAGCAAGAACCAACAAGATAATCGACACCCTTCAACTGCTTGGGAATTGTGCTAACACATCCTTCTATGAATACACTCAAGATGATGTAGATCAAATTTTTCAAGCGATTGAGATTGAAGTAAGAGAAGCGAAACGAAAATTCAACAAAACTGATGCTGAAAAGTCACCTCGTTTCACTTTAAGGTAAGGAGGGGCATGATGTTTAATTTTTCGCCCAAATGGAATTTCCCATCTAACAATCACAGTCAAACTATCGGTATTGCGGATTCCGGTGTTGAAACGTTCAAGGGAACGCCGATCAAATCTCTTGCGCGTGAAATATGCCAAAACTCGCTCGATGCTCGTCTTGACAATAGTCAACCTGCTAGAATTGAGTTTGAAACTTTCGAAATCGACCCTAAAACCATTCCTGATGCTGGCAATTTGAAAGATGTGTTCAATCGTTGCCTTGAATTTTGGAAGGTTCAAGATTCAAATCAAGCGCGAAAGTTCTTTAATCAGGCTATAAAGGACATGAACCGCACTTCGATAAAATGCCTTCGGATAAGTGATTTTAATACATCTGGACTGACGGGTTCACATGAGGAATATAATTCTCCGTGGTGTAACCTGACAAAATCTTCGGGTACCTCTAACAAATCTGGTGGCCGTGGTGGTTCCTTTGGTATCGGAAAATTTGCACCTTTTGCTTGTTCAAGTCTCCGAACTGTATTTTACAGCACCTATGATATAAATAAGACTTCTGCCTCTCAAGGCGTTTCCAGACTGACAACCTTCAAAAATAAAAAGGGTGACACCACGCAAGGTATTGGCTTTTATGGCAATGACAAAAATACACCCATGTATAACCAGTACTCTTTAAATCCGAAATATTCAAGGCCCGACAATAGCACCGGTACAGACATCTTTATTGCCGGATTTACCGGTGAAAAAAACTGGGAACATCAAATGGTTGCATCCATTTTGGATGGTTTCCTGTATGCCATTTACACGGGTGCTTTGGTTGTCGATGTCGATGGCATCGCAATTAGCAAAGATACACTCCCGGAGTTGATGACTTCTCACAAGGAGTATTTCAAAGAGCACGCTGACGAATATTACCGTGTGCTGACGGATGATGAAAAGGCTCGCTCTTTTTCGCTCGAACTCAGCGATGATCCTGAAACAAGTGGAACGCTGACACTTCGGTTGATGATTGAGCCTACATTTAATCGTCGAGTTGCAATGATCCGCCAAACCGGTATGAAAATCAAGGACAAAGGCAACATAAACGGTATTGTTCCCTTTGCAGGAACGTTACTCATTGAAGGTGATGCAATCAATTCGTATCTGCGAAATCTTGAAAATCCGCAACATCTTGAATGGGAAATCGAACGTGCCGATAACAAGAACCAATATAGACAGTTGATGAAAACGATGCTCAAGTTTATTAAGACCTCGTTGGATTCAATGAAAGATGAGATTGCAGAAGAAGAACTCGATCCATCTGTTGGCGAATATCTGTCGGCAAACGATGCTGAGAACACTGCTAATCAGGAACGAGCCGAGTCCATCACTGATGAAATCAAGGAGATAAAAGTTCGTGTAATTGGGGCATCGCCCAAGCCATCGGATGCAAATATCCCTGACAACAAACAAACCATGGTTGACGCTCCTGACGATGAAGACGGTGATGCCACTGTAACTGACCTTCCCGGTGAAGGCGGTAGCGGAAGTACCGGAAATGGTGGCGGCGGCGGAAATGGCGGCGGGAGCAACCCCGGAAATGGTGGTGGAAAAACTCCTGTTGAGCATCATAAAAAGTTCGTTTCAATCTCCGCAGCACATATTCGCAATGTCCTGCGTGATAAGGCTACTGGACAGTATACTATCGTTTTCACTCCTATGATTTCTGCACAAGACGGTATTATGGATGTCTTCATGTCCGCCGAATCGCAGAATTATGAAGCTTCCATCGTCAGTGCAACCTGTGCTAGTTGCCCTGATTTGAAAGTTTCCCATAATAGAATCTCTAATCTTGTATTCACTGCCAACCAGCCTTTGCGCATCGACATACAGTTGGATTATCATGACTACTGCTCCATGGAGGTGAAAGCTTATGGAAATCAAGTATAAACTTTACCCTTATCCGGTGCTTTCATCGTATTCAGATGACTATAAAAACGGCAGTTTTGATGCGACTATTGATGTTGTACGCGATGGCTATAATTATCGTTTGGACTTTCTCGCAACGCTGACATGCCAAAGTTTGTTGGAGCGCATCAAGAATGGTGACGCAAAGTATGTCTACCACCTTGAATGTGCACAAACCGGGTTCCGTACAGTTATTCAGACCGATCAGTTAAGTGAGACATATACGCTTTTCAGTCAAACTGTAAATGGAAAACTTCAAATTTGCCCATTTGTGGTTGCCGTTAAAGACTTAAAGGGTTATAGTAGTTCGGACTTTCATGACGACTACCAAGGCGAAGTGTTTGACATTGAGGCTGGCTGTGTTTTGGCAGTTGGAAAGATGGCGGTTTTGGACATCACAAAAAGCACTGATGACATTGCAAATACACCGTCTATTTTTAGTATCACACGAAATCCCGACACTAGTTGTCATCAGATGCTTGTCGATATGTCGCAGCGAAAGATCATGATAAAACTTCCTTGGGATGACTTTACCAATTACAGTGCCCTTCAGTCTCTTCCTGAGGCTCAATCCATATTAAATTCGTTGACCGTTGTTCCTGCGCTTGTGTATGTTCTAGGACAACTACGGGCGCAAAGTCCCGATGAACGTAACGAGAACAATTCGGATACATTGTGGTATAAGGTTCTTTCAAAAACTCTTTCAACAAAATTCGATTGTGATATTGAATCCACTCAATTTGATGCGCTGAATTTTATGGAACTTGCTCAAAAATTAGTCAACGACCCGTTAAGTGATGCTTTCAAATTTTTAGTTAATAGTCCCACATCATCGGGAGGTGAAGATGAATGAAGTTGCAATTTGTGTGTTATGATAATATCGATGTGATTAAAAGCAACCTCGATAGCTGGGTGAACAAATTCAAGCAGCCATCGTCTGATTGGCTTTCTGAGGAGTTAAATCAGCCTCTTTTCTCCGATACCAAGTTCAAAGAAATCAAAGATTTTTCGCTCGATATGTCAGCTGATCCAAAGAAGGCATTTCTTACAGAAGCGGAAAATGCAATCCGGGTCTATAGTAATTTGAAGTTTTTGACCGATTCACAGGCTTCGGATGAGCGGCTTTGGACTGGACTTTGTTTGGGACCCTTCTGGACGTATGTTCAATACCGTTGGGGAATCGACCAAAAGTGTACTGTTAGTGCAGTAAAAGATCACTTCTTTTTCGGACAGAAGGCTGGACGTCGTTCTCTTACCCGAAATGCGCTGTCCCGGTTGTGGTGGATTGGACGGCTGACATACGATGAAAAAAGAAAAGACCCTTGGGAATTGACAAAGTTCATCTGTGAAAGTTCCGATTACATCATGCACGCACTGGAACGTAATACATCTAACAATCCGGCCATTATTCGTCCGTTTCTGAGTGCTATAATTGATGTCAGAATATCCGGAAGAGAAATTAACACAGACCAGTTCGGACTTCTTGCAAAGTACCTGAATCTTCTCGGAGGAATCTATATTTTGGATTGCCTGCCAGAAGAAAGAATCTACGAGAAAATCCATGCAAAGGCATTGGAAATCTCCACACCGTCTTCTCCCAAGCAGGAAGTTCCGTCAACAGAGGTTCAATAAAGAAAGCGGGTTGCTCTATGACAGGGCAACCCGCTTTCTTTATTGAACCTGATCTAGGATACTGATAATACTCTCTGCTACTGCCTTGGCAAGAAAAGGCGGAACCGCATTTCCAACTTGCTGATACTGGGAATCTTTCGTTCCTTCAAAAATAAACGAATCGGGGAATGTTTGAAGCCTTGCAGCCTCTCGTATTGATATGGCTCGATCAAGTTCAGGATGAATCCACATGGATTTCCGAACATTGACTACCGTTCCGGAGGGCTCATCATATTTCAAACGCATATAAATCGTATTTTGGGTTCGTTCTGCATTGCTATAGGTGGTTTTTAATTCGGGGGAAAGATCGTGGAAGTTTTCTCCCGCCTTTAGTGCTTTGAATCGAGACAGTGCAGTTTCTCTCGTTGCAGTTGTTATGTGGTTATGTAAACATCTTCCTCTCAGTTCTTTTTCCAAACCTTGCGCTTCTGGATGCGGCGGAAGAGTGAAATAGGAATCCGTTACTTCTTTTCCCGGTTCAATGTCCTGAATATCAGAAATCGCATCCCGAACAGTTCGATAAGACCCCTCGGTGAAGGTAGCTTCAGGATAAGTATATTCAATATTCAAATCTTTTTTCAGACCAACCATGATAAAACGTTCTCTTCGCTGCGGCGCACCAAAACTGATTGCATTAAGCGTGTCACATTTTAATGTATAGTTGTATGGCTCATTTTCAAGTATACCCTGTAAATAATCTAGCACCGAGTAGGATTTAACTGTAGCATACAGCCCGCCATCTTTTTCAACATAATCGAAAACGTGGATATTATTATCACTTAATTCTTTGACCTTAAGCAGTGCTCTTTGAATCAAGAGTGAATCTCTGATAGCTTGAATCACTCTATCAAATGATTCTTCCCGCTTTTCCTTATTCTCAATGTAATTCAAAATCTGAATTGCCATGAAGGAATCTTTTTGCTGGATTCGATTTGAAGATTCTGTTCCATTAAAGCCGCGGAACAGTTCTTGTAGTTGCGGAACCAGCTTCTTTTCATATTTTGTCAACGAAAGATCGAATTTGGGCTGGTTTATTCTATATCGATAGAGTAGATTTATCGTCTTGTAAAAAGTCTCTGCCCACGCATATTGAACACCATTCGGCGCAGACAAAATTAACTCTCGTGATCCCTCAAAATTCATGTTTTGCGGAAGTATTTCGATGTTATCTTCTCGAAGGGGCAGATTTAGAATTTTAGCATTGGTCATGTCATTTTCTTCAAGAAAGAATCGATGAACCTGAGATTTCAGCATCGCAACATTTTCCATGACAAATGCTGTTGGTTGCAACTCACAAATAGCGCGCACATATTCTTTGACTAGGCGATTATTCATACTGATTATCGTCGAATGTTGCCTATTAGCGTTAGAAAAGCCCTGACAAGGCGGGCCGCCGATAACGATGTCTACCTGTCCAACGGCTTCTTTTAACTCGTTATAGTCAATAGTTCTCACATCAGGGTACAATCTCTTTACTTCTGCAAAGTTACGCTTGTAGGTTTTTCGTGCATTGGGATTGTTTTCGGCAGCAGCCACAATGTTGATTTTCCCGGTTTGCTTGAACCCAAGACTTAGACCACCAGCTCCGGAAAACAAATCAATTATATTGTATGTTTTGATAGTAATCACTCGCTTTCTGGAGACTCTTCAATAGAAATCTCTCCGTTTTTTCGTTCGTATTCTGCAACATATTTCTTTAAAATATTTTCAATTTGTGCTCTGTACGAACGATCATTGTCCTTTGCCAATTTTTTTATTTTTTTCTCTAGGACATCATCAATCCGAAGAGGATAAGGGGCCTTTTGCTTCATATAAGATGTGCCTTTCTATCTTTTTTACATCTAAAGCTCTTCTGTGCTAGTATAGCAGCCTTGAAAACATTTTGCAAGATTATTCGTTGAAATTTATGTATACCCTCCAAATACTTTGCAGTGTAAAAGTCATCTGAAGGGCATTTTGCAACATTAAGCTATGCTTAGCAGGGCTTTTGCGGCTCGATCAACACCGCCGCATTTCTGATCTGATACGTCACACCGCTGGCTTCTCCCTTTGCCTTGTGGAAGCACACCTCCGGGTGCTGCGTAGCAAGGTCGGCAAGCTGTTTCTGCAAGTCGGGGTTCAGCGTGAACACGCTGTAAATCCCGTCCTCGCTGGCGTAGATCATGGTTTCCAGCTTACACATTGTCAACGAGTTCGTCATCTTCGGTTTCCTCAAACATTTCAGGCCCCCAATCCTCATCGCGTTCGATGTCCTGCGCCAGCTTCTCCATCCCGGCATAGCACTCCATCTCGGAACGGACGAAGTAGAACATCTGGTCATACCAGCGTTCCAGATGCAGCGATTCATCCTCCAGCTTGCGGACAAAGTCGAACACCAGCCGGTTTAGATCAGGGTCAACCGTCAGTCCGGCAACCTCATACAGCCGCTTGCGAGTCAGTGCCAGATCGGGGTTGCCGTAGGCATAAAGCAGCTTCTTTTCGTCAAAAGTCATTTTCATAGGCGTGTACCTCCGTATCAAAAAAGGGTCTGCCGTGTGCGGACCCGATGTAACGAAAAGACCGCCTTGCAGTCGTGCAGGGCGGTCAAGGGAACTCAGGATTGGAGAAAATCCCTGAGTTCATCACCGAAATAGGAGATTTTTGCGATGAGTGCCATCGCTATGTAGGGCAGGGTGAAAACGGCAAATCCGGTTATCAGCATTTTCAGCACCTCGCCGCCATCTGCCAGCCGCATGACCCAGCAGGCCAGTGCCGTGAAGAAGAACATCCCTGCGAGTAAATTTGTTACCACCGACGAAAAAGTGGTAAGAAAGATACCAGTCCACCGCACCAGAATCAGCAACAGGTAAAGCGGCAGGACAGCCAATTTCAGCATCTGCTTCAGCACAGTCATGGTAGGCACCTCCTTAGATAAAGATCAGTTCTTTCTGGATGATTTCCTCGGCACGATTGCGGATGCTGTTCATCCGGCGCACCCATTCCAGTTGATTGGAGGCTTTCAGGGCTTCGGTCACGCCCTCGGCTTCCTGCATCTGCCGGATGGTCAATGCAAGCTGTTCCTCGGCCTGCTTGTCCAGCTTGGCAAGATAGCCGTCCAGTTCACCGGACAGGAGCAGTTGATTATACCGGATGGGATGCTGTTCCTTCAGATACATTTTATGTAAGCGGCCCCACCGCCCGGTGGGGTGCTGCTCTGCCGGGGCTGCCACGGTCAGGTTCGGCAGATAGTGGTCGTTGACAAGAGTGTAGTCCAGACCGTTGTTGCTGTCGTGGAGCGGATTCTTTAAGGTAGTCATGCTGCATTATCCTCCTTTGGTTTCGGCGTTGGTGTTGCTTCTGGGTCAGGTTTTGGATTTCCTTTTTTCTTGTGATAGAATTCCAAGGTTTTCTTGTTGTGGTTGATTCTCCTGCACTCATCGGAACAAAATTCCTGCTGGCTGTGTGTAGGCCAGTAGGAATGACCGCACACGGCACAGGTGCGTTGCCGGTAGTAATGATCTCCTCTTTCGGCTTCTCTATCTGCTTTCTTTTGCGCCTGTCTTGCCTGATTCCAGCAGTCCCTTGAACAGAAAAGCTGTCGGTTGCTCGTAGGTGTAAACGCCTTCCCGCAGTGCGGACACGTTTTTGTTTTAATGATCTCGCCACCGTTTTCAGCGATTTTCTTTGCCTTTCGTTTTTCTCGGTAGGCTTTTTCACGTTTGCGTTGCTTTTCCATGCGCTGCTGTTCTTCCTGCTCCTTCTGCGCTTTCAATTCGGCAAGTTCTTCCTCGGTATAAGCAATATCGACTTGACCTACATAGTTAAAATAAATGTCAACCTTTTGTGTGCGGGCGTTGCCTGTACCCTCGGTTTCATAAACAACGATCTTATCGACAAGTTCGTTAAACATTGAATCGGAGATTTCTGTTGGATTTTTGCACTTGCGAATCAGCGAAATAAAATTCTGAATATCAGCAGAACTTGATTTATCTTCGGCAATTTCGGATTTCATCGTTTCCATTTTCGATTCCAATTCTGCCTGCTCGCTATCATACTGTGCCATCAGCTGCTTGTACTGTCGTTCGGGCAACAGTCCAGACATAAGATTTTCGTACAGGCTACGAATAAGGGCAGAAAGCTCATCATAGCGTTTTTGGCAACGTTTCAATTCTGATTGATTCTGCTTCGGCTTTTCTTCACGTTTCTCTTTCCAAAGGGATTGCAGTTCCAAAGCAAAGGTCTCTTCATCTTTTAGAACGAACCTTGAAAAGCGTTTGACCGATGCCAATATCAGGGCTTCAACATTATCGGCGCTGATTGAATGGGCAGTACAGCCATTCACCCGACTTGCATATCCACCACAACGATAAGAATATTGAGTAGACCCATCCTTTTTACTGTAGTGTGTTTGCAAGGTCAATCTTCTGCCGCAGTCGGCACAATACAGATACCCACTTAAACGGTTGGTGTGCGTTCCCCAAGCAGAAGCACGATTCACTCGGCATCTGCGTTTCTGAACACTATCCCAAAGTTCTTGCGATATAATTGGTTCATGCGTGTTCTGGAAAACGTACTGTTCATCTTCATCTGTTTCTTTTCTCTTGTGAAGTTTGAAATTTGTGCTTACAGATTTTCGTAAAACAGTGTGTCCCAGATATTCCTGCCGACCTAAAATTGTTCTTACGGATGATGTGCCCCACAGGTACGGATCGGAGAACTTTGTCCCATTGTACTGCTCCGGGTGATATCTCTTTGCGTATGCAGCAGGAATCAGGACTTTTTCCTCTGTCAACCGTTCTGCGATTGCCCGTGGGCTTTTTCCTTCGTTCGCAAGAAGAAAAATGCGCTTTACGACTTCGGATGCCACCGGATCAACAACAAGTGTCTGCTTGTCGTTCGGCAAACGGTTATATCCATACGGAATAGAGCCGCTGCAACGTTTTCCGTCTTTCATCCGGGCATCGAACACAGCCTTGATTTTATTGCTCGTGTCTTTGGCATACCATTCGTTCATAATATTCAAAAATGGAGCAAAATCATTGTCTGAAGCATTGTTGCTGTCGATGCTGTTGTTGATTGCAAGGAATCGGACGTTTTTCTGTGGGAACAGAACTTCCGTATAAAAACCGACTTGCAGATAATTTCGTCCTAAGCGGCTCATATCCTTCACAATAAGCGTTTCGACATTTCCTGCTTCTACCTCTTTTATTAGAGATTGAAAGCCGGGACGATTGAAATTCACACCTGAAAAGCCATCATCTGTAAAATGGTGGATGTTCTTGAAGCCGTTCTTTTGGGCGTAATCTTCCAGATATTTCTTTTGGTTGGTGATGGAATTCGATTCACCAGCAAGATCATCATCTCTTGACAAACGCTCATAGAGTGCGGTGATTTTTGGTTCTTTAGGCATTTGTTCTACCTCCTTTCTTATGGAATCTTTCAATTTAGGACAATCAAGTTTATCGTCCTATTAAAGTATAGCCCTCGGGCGCAAGTTCGATGGCAGTAGTAGTTTCACCAAAAGTAGAAGCCCACGCATCAAAATGGGTCAACCCTTTCTGCTGCAAGGTGTTGTACTGAAGGTAGCGCATGAGGGTGTACATCTCGGTCATGCTGTTGCTCAGGGGTGTACCCGTTGCAAAAATCACGCCACGGCCACCGGTGATTTCATCCAGATAGCGACACTTGCCGAACATATCGCTGGATTTTTGTGCCTCGCTCGTACTCAAACCTGCGACATTACGCATTTTCGTGTACAAGTAGAGGTTCTTAAACGCTTGGCTCTCATCCACAAACAACCTGTCTACGCCCAATTGTTCAAACGTAACCACATCATCTTTACGGTCTGCGCCTTGCAGCTTTTCCAGTTTCTGTTTCAGAGACTTGCGCAACTTTTCCAGCTGCTTTACTGTGAAATGCTCGCCAACCTGTGCTTTCGCTTCTTCGATGGCCTCCTCGATTTCATCCATCTGTTCCTGAATCAGACGCTCCTGTCGTTCTGCGGACAAGGGTATCTTTTCAAACTGGCTGTGTCCGATGATAACCGCATCATAATCACCGGTCGCAATTCTCGCACAGAATTTTTTTCGATTACCGGGTTCAAAATCTTTTTTGCTGGTAACCAGCAGCTTCGCATTGGGGTACAGGCGTAAAAACTCGCTGGCCCATTGTTCCGTCAAATGGTTTGGCACGACAAAAAGACTTTTCTGACACAAGCCCAGACGTTTCAGTTCCATAGCGGAAGCCGCCATCTCAAAACTCTTGCCAGCACCGACTTCGTGCGCCAAAAGAGTGTTGTACCCATACAGCACATGGGCAACCGCATTGCGCTGATGCTCTCGCAAATTGATCTCCGGGTTCATGCCCACAAAATGAATGTGACTACCGTCATACTCACGGGGGCGGGTGCTGTTAAAAAGCTCGTTGTACTTTTTTACCAGTAGGGCACGTCGCTGTGGATCTTTCCAGACCCAGCCAGCAAATGCGTCCTTGATGGCCTGCTGTTTCTGCTGGGCGAGGGTGGTTTCGTTTTGATTCAGCACACGCTTTTCTTTCCCATCCTCCTCGATGGTATCATAAACGCGGCTGTCACGCAAATTCAAGGTATCCTCCAAAATCTTGTAAGCGTTGGCTCGGCGGGTACCGTAGGTTTCAGTGGCCATAATGTCACCAAAGCCAGTAGCAGATTTATTGCTGATCCGCCATTCGGAAGTGTAAGGGGAGTAGCGAACGGTGATGGCATTGTTGTATCGGATACGATAGGGCGGCTGAAAAGTTTCCATCATAAACTGTTGTACGATAGAGGGGTCAAGCCAAGTGGCACCCAAACGCACATCAATTTCAGATGCCTCCAGATCTTTGGGCTGTGCCTTGGTCAGTGCGTCCACATTAACCTTGAACTCCGGGTGACTTTCCGCAGCAAGCTGTGCCATCCGCAGCTTATCGCGTACATTACCCGAAAGGTATTCGTCCGCAGTCTGCCAGCCTGCTTCCGGGTCGTCAGCATCCGCAGCAGGGTCTTTGAAAATCACGCCGGACAATTCGGTGGTGATGCGCTCATAGTTGCCGGGAGTGCCCAGCAGTTCTGCCATATAAGGCAGGTCTACTTTACCGTGTTCCCCGATGGACACCGCCAACGCTTCGCTGGGGGTATCCACGCTGGTGACAACACGCTCTGGCCGAATCGTCCGCTTGGTGAACATATCTGCCTTGGACTTGAGATTCTTATTCTCGTCCAGATTCTCCAGTGAGCAGAGCAGATAGTAGGAACTGTCATCATCGAACAGGCGCGCGTTTTTCTTGTCGTTAATCAGACCGTACTTTGCGGTAAAGTCACCATAAGCGGCATTCAAACGCTCCTGCGCTGCCTTGATGTCCTCGTCCGGGTAATCCTCCAACTGCTGCTGAATCAGCTCGTTGACGATCTGCCGCAGCTCCACCATGCCGGTGACACGCCCCTTGGCGGTGTCGGACAGCTCCACCTGCGTCATCACGGAATTTTCCCGGTAGAACACCTCGCCGTCCACCACGGTGTAGGAAAAGTTCTTCACCTCCGGGTCGGCAGGCAGGGTGCGCCGGGTGGTTTCTTCCTCGGCAATGTCGGGGGTGTCCACCTCAACTTCGGTGTATTGCCCCTCAATATGCTGCACTGCTTCGGCAAGCTGGTCGGAAAGGTTTGCGCCCTCGATGGGGGAAACGGTCAATTCCTCTCGTCCGTATTGGGTGCTTTCTGTGGTCAGCTCGCCCAGCACCATCTCCGGGTGGTCTACGAAATACTGGCTGATGGCAAAGCCGTCCTCGGTCTTGCCAAGCTGCACCCATGCAGGCTCAATGTCCGCAGGGCGGTCACGCTTTTGCAGGAAGATGATGTCCGAAACGACTTCGGTGCCTGCGTTCGCCTTAAACGCATTATTGGGCAGGCGGATAGCACCCAACAGATCGGCACGTTCTGCCATGTGCTTGCGGGCGGTGCTGTCCTTGCTGTCCATGGTGTAGTGGCTGGTGACGAACGCCACCACGCCGCCCGGACGCACTTGGTCGATGGCCTTGGCGAAAAAGTAGTTGTGGATAGAAAATCCCAGCTTGTTATACGCCTTATCGTTGACCTTGTACTGACCGAAAGGCACGTTGCCGACAGCGAGGTCATAAAAATCACGGCGATCAGTGGTCTCAAAGCCCGCCACGGTGATGTCGGCCTGCGGGTACAGCTTTTTGGCGATGCGCCCGGTGATGGAATCCAGTTCCACGCCGTACAGACGGCTATCCTGCATGGTGTCCGGCAGCATTCCGAAGAAGTTGCCCACACCCATGGACGGCTCCAAGATGTTGCCAGACCGGAAACCCATGCGCTCCACGGCATCGTAGATGCCACGGATAACAGTGGGGCTGGTGTAGTGGGCATTCAGCACGGAGCTGCGGGCGGCGGCATACTCCTCTTCGGTGAGCAACCCTTTCAGTTGGGTGTACTCGGCAGACCAGTTTTCCTTGTTGGGGTCAAAGACATCTGCAAGACCGCCCCAGCCTACATACTGCGAAAGCACCTGCTGCTCCTCGGCGGTGGCACCGCGATGCTCCTGCTCCAAAGTGCGCAAGGTCTGGATGGCTTCAATATTGCGGGCGAATTTCTGCTTGGGGCCTCCGACACCCAAATTATCATCCGTGATGTGAAAATTTCCTGCGGCTTCCGGCATCGGTTCAGCGTTCAGGGCTTCGTCTGCGGCAACAGCATCCGGAAAGTTCTGCCACTCGCCATTGACCTCCACAGAGATAGGCAACTTGTCCAGTTCCTCATCAGGTGTAGGTTCATCCCGCCGCAGACCGTCCTCGAATTGCTGCTTGTTGAGTACCTCGTTATCCCACGACTGCCCATGCGCGCTGGTGTCGATGCGCACATCGGTTTCGCCAACATAGCCGATTTTGCCTTCGATGGTTCGGGTGGGAAGGTCAACAACAACTTCGTCACCGACCTTGTAATCGGCATTTTTTTCAGGGGCAACCTCAACAAGTTCGTTCTGCTGCTGTTCATACAGTTCTCGGATATGGGGCAAACTCTCGCTTCGGAAGATGGGCTGTCCGCTGTTAGTTAAGTCCATATCCTGCAAGCTGACGGATTTGAACATGAAGTTGACATGGTCTACACGGAAGTTCCGGTCATCCAGTCTGATAATGCTGCCAATCGGCAGATAATCTTCCTCCCGCAGATATTTTGTCTGGTGGTGGGTGCCATCTTCGCCCTGTCCGGCCAGATAGAGGCTGTTGCCCTCAGCCCACAGCTTCTGCGATTTTGCTACCCACTCTCCACGCAAAAAGCCAGTCACCTTGACTTTTCCCAGCGCATTTTCCTGCGACAGCAAATTAGAGCGCAAAACTTCCTTTACAGTGACTGCATCTTTGTCATAGAACAGAAAATATCCGCCCAGTTCAAAGCCAATCAGGGTATTGGGATACTGTTCTTTCAGGGCGTTGTATTCGGCAGCGACATCACCATCCAGCAGCGGGAGCTGGCGTTCCGCTTCCTGCACGACGGCACGATGCTCTTTTTCTTTATCGGTCAGGTAGCGGTCAGACTGAATCATCAGGTCGATGTATTTCTCGACCTGTGTCCAGCTTAACGTGAATTTCTGATGATCCGGGTAATGGTCAAATTCAAGTCCTTTCCCATCATGATTTACAAAACCGCTGCTGCCGTCCAGAAAGTTGTGAGAATGTCCACCGATGCCGTACTCATGTGCCAGTGCTTTGGCGCGGAGTTTGCGGTTAGGCTGCGTCTGGTACAGTTCGATGATCCGTTGCTTGCCATCCTGGAAACCGGAACCATGCTTGCGCAGTTCGTTTTCAATTTCAGCCTGTGACAAAACAAAAGCGGAGGGCGATTTTTCGCTCTCCGCTCGGTCAATATGTTCGATTTGTTGGGCTTCGATGGGGATGACGGCATCCAGAAGACTTAGCTGTAGATCAGTTCCGTCCGAATCACTTCCTCGACCTGCTCCCGCAGGCTGTTCATGTGCTGCACCCACGCTATCTGGTTCTTCTCTTTGTCCGGTGCCGGGTTCTTCGCCAGCAGATCGACTATCATCTGCTCCTTCATTGCTGCTGCGGTCTGCTCCAGTTCGGTCAGAGTCGGGTACAGGCTCCCGTTCAGGAGCATCGTGTGGTACAGCACCGGGTGCTGCTGTTTCAGAAAGTTCAGGCGCATCCTGCCGTACTTGCCCAGCGGGGTCTTTGGCTGATGCAGGGTCAGGTTCGGGAGAAGATAATCCCCGGTCTGCGTATAACTCAGATTGCTGCTCATATTTATGCTGGCTCCTTTCATTGTTTCGGCGGCGAATGGTTGTTTTTACGGTGCGTTCGATTTGGCGTAAGACTTCCCGGCTCATGTCGCTGACGGCTGCACCGAGTGTGTAGACAGTGTCCGGGGTTGAGAAATTGTAGATTGCCTGAAAATCGTCCTTGTCGAACCAGCCTGTCGGCTCATAACCACAACGTTCCAGCAGCGTGTAGGTGACGCTGATGGCGGCAGCGGACTTGAACTGCATCTCCACCCCGGCTTCATCATAATCCATCAGAAGCGAACCGTCAACGATGGCGAGAATGTCACCACTGTTGTTGTCCCAGTAATCTGCCACCAGTTTCCCGGCAACATCCGCAAGCTGCTGGCTGACACGCTCTCCGCTGATGCCGTAGGTGGCAGCGAGCATTTCTGAAACCGGCTGTTTCAGGTCATCGTTGTACTGCCACACCTCCGGGTCACGGGAATTACGGCGCACACCGGTGTCCGACACATCGAAAACGTAGTGCAGACGAGGAAATCCGCTGGATTCGTCCAGCAGAGCGATGCCCTTGGCACCCCGGCGCACATAGCGGTTCATCCGGTTGTTCCAGATGCCAAAGTCGGCGCAGGCGGTAGCATCGGGCCGCTGGGCGTAGATCATCAGCTGGTCCGCAAAGGGGTATTTGTACAGCCGGGATGCGGTGGTCAGATAGTCCGTCCAGCTTTCCCAGTACCGGGTCAAGCCGTTCGCCGTGCGCTGGGCAAGGGCGAGATATTCTTCGGTTTTGCTTGACATAGCGTTCCTCCTTTTTCAGATTTTAGGGTATAAAAATAGCGGGCAACCGTTTTGAGGGTCGCCCGCAGAAGGTGTGTAATAATTTGATAGTCCGTCAAACAGGAATTGATTTACTTTGTTTGTAAATCTTCCAGAAAGAAAATTCCCTCTGTTAGGTTGACAAACATTTCCTTGTCCTTGATTACATGAATTTTATTGTTCCACCAGACAGTAGTGTTATTAGCGGAGATTGTTTTGCTTGTTCCATCCTTGAGAAAATAAGTAATTGTAATAGCGGGTTCTTCTTCGCTATTCACTTCCCCAAATAAATCATATTTCAGAAATCCCGTTAGCTTTAATGCTAACTCAATGTCCGCACTGCTCGAAATTTCTTTAACATCATCCGTGACACTCGGATACGTGATATTTACAGACTGAATATCATTTATGCGGGGCAATCCCCAAAGATACATACCATTAGTAAATATGTTGATCCCAACAATCAAAACAGTCATAACTATCACTTCTATCAAAAATCGAATAAGACCTTTGAAAATCTTGTTCACCAACTTATCCTCCAATCTCAATTTCTCCTACTCCCTCGATTCCGATTTATTGAGTTGAGCATATTACATACGCGAACACTCCAAACCTACAGCTCAGTTTCCACCGCAAGCTGCTCCTGCTTCTCTTTTTCATCAGCGATTTGGACATCAACATCTTCGCGCATCTTTTTCAGAAGTGCAAGGACTCGCTTGATTTGGCTCTTGGTGTTGTTTTCCACTCTGCTCTGCGCCTGATTGATGTGATCCAGAACTGCCCAGTCTGCAAAGAGGCCATCAAAGAAGAAATCTGCGAATTTCAAAAAACTGTCTACCGCAACCTGAAGGTCTGCGGTGATCTCAACATCGGCAAGCTCAGTTTTGAACCGTCGCAGTTCCACTTGAAGCTGTTCGATTTGTTTCTGCGCATCGTCCAGTTCCTCATACTTGGCAAGATCGGCCATCAAACCGCCGCCCATTACGTCCCATGTACTCCAGCCCTCGGCATTGTCGAGGGTTTCGAGAACTTCATTGACCGTGTGCAAGGCAGTCTTTCCGGCGTTGATGGCTTCCAGCAGCTCCCGCTTTTGGACTTTCAGTGCGGCAATGCGGCTTTCGCTTTCCGCAATCTGCTGTGCGGCAGGGTGGGCAGAGGCTTTGATGCTTTTGATTTTTTCGGAAAGAGCAGCTTGATACTGACTTTCGCAATCGGACAGCCGTGCCAGTCTATTTTGAATCTGCTCCAAGTCGGCATCAACGGAAGAAAGATCATGGAGAGCCGCATCGTACTTGACGCGGGCTGCATAGGCTTCCTGCCGTTCTTTGTCCAGCTTTTCATCCATTTTTCCAATCACTTGATAGAAAAATGCGGCAAGGCTGTGTCCCTCCAGACGGTCCACATCAGCCTGCTCTGCCAGCTTGGATTTTTCCAGCTTTTTCAGGCGATCAGCAAGCGTATCTCTCTGGGCGGTCAGTTCTTTCTGTTTTGCTTCGCAGCTTTTCTTTTCAGCGACCTGCTGCCAAAGCTCTTTCAACGTAGAATCACTCATATGGAATGTCCTTTCCCGGCATTACGTTTCTTCGTTCAGAAGCTGGTTCAAAAAATGCTGCCGATTATTTACAAATGTTTTGGTGATAACGTAGCTGTCCGTATCTTCATACTGACAAGGATGAATCGTGCCATTGTCGAAGCTAAAAATCTCAGCATCAGGCATTCCGAGGAGAATGGGTGAATGTGATACGATAATGAATTGCGCCCCTTCTTGGGCACACCGATAAATGTTGATCAGTAACGTGAGCTGCCGCTGCGGGGATAAAGCGGCTTCCGGCTCGTCAAAAATATAGACTCCATCTGCACCCATGTAGTCCTGCGCAATGGCGAGGAAACTTTCACCGTGTGATTTTTGGTGATAGCCTTTGGAGGGATGATCGTCATCGGAATAGTCGATTTCCTTGGTGGCTACATTATAGAAACTCTCTGCTCGGAGAAAATACCCGAACTTTGGTCTGCGATACCCCTTGGAAATCGTCATAGCCTCACATAGTTCCGAATGGGAGTTGTATGTGGAAAATGAATAGTTCTTCGTTCCACCCTCTGCGTTGAAGCCGTAAGCAACAGCGATTGCTTCCAGAAGCGTAGATTTTCCACTTCCATTTTCGCCAACAAAGAACGTAATGGGCTTATGGAATGTAAAAGTGTCGATTCCACTGATGGCAGGAATCTGACGAACATAATTGTATGGGCGAACTCTGTTCCAGTCGATGGTCAGCCCTTGGATAAACAAATCGTTCATACAGCACTCCATACTATATAATGTAAGAAACACTTAGCTCCGCTCAAACCCAAGATAGCGGGTGCCCTGAAAACTCAGCTTTCCGATGTCGCCCTGCACGAGCAGACCATAATCACTTCCGTCCACTTCAAATTCCATCCGGTCGCCGCTCTCCACCTGAAAAGTCACATAGTACGATGTAAATGTGCTAGTGTCGTATCCGTGCGCACCGGACATATCTCCGGCATTGGCACTGCTGGAATGCGAAACATCGGTGCGCTTTGCTACCACTGTTGCCGGAACGGTAAGCCGCGGCGAGTGGTTGTTTTTGTTCCATGTGCGGAGATTTGAAATTAGAGCAAAGAAAAACATTCCAATAAAAAGCAGGAACAGGATTGGGAAAATGAAGCTGAATATAGCGTCAAACCATCCAAAAAACATTTTACTCCTCCAAAATTTCTTCCAGCAGGTCTTTTACATCGTTCAGAAAAGATTCTTCTCCGAGGGTGTTCACCTTGAAGAACACCGCTTGACTGCCTCCTGCGGTGATGGCAGACAGCCGGATCGGGCTGTCCGCATTCTGGAACATGGTCAGTGTCAGACTCAGGCGGTTGCCGCCCATCATGCTGTACCGTTCAAATACACGGACACTGCACCGGGCATCGCCCTCTTTGAAATCACTGCCTGCCTCTAAATCTGCCGACCAACTGCTGTCTGGGATTTCTTGTTCCAGCTTCCGAAGCAGCTTGTCAAAGTTTTTGTTTCGGATGGTCTTTTCAAAGATTGCCATAATGGTTCCTCCGTTCTGACAATTAAAATTCAGTCCCTTATTTTTGATACGAGCAGAGCCACAGGAAAATTGCGGAGAAATCGCTTGAAGAGAGGAATTTTGTCTGATTTGATTATAGCATATCTTTTGGAAGAACAAAATACTTTATGTACGCCGCCCGCAGGCGGCAAAAATCAGTCCGGGGGAAATTCCAGTTCGGCAAACTCCGCATCGGTCAGCAGCTTCAGCTTTTCGATAACCCCCTCCGACAGTTCCCGCAGGGCAGTTTCATCGGGCATCAGGTAGCACTGCATGAGCCGCAGTTCGTGGATAAGCCCCAGCCGGGTGCCGGTGTTGTAGAGCATCATCAGGGTCAATTCCTCGTGGTCAAAGTTCATGTTCATCCCTCGCTTTCCGGCAGACGGTAGGATTGCACTCCGGGGCATCGCACTTTTCCTTGAGATTCATCAGCACCGAAGGGCGTTCCGGCTGCTTGTCCAGAAACCCCTGTAAATCTTTGAAGCCGATGCTGTCCACATAATGCACAGACACCTCGCCATTGCGTTTGAGTGCGATCACATCGCTGACCGACAGGCTGTGCCCCTCAAAATCCTGCGGACGGGAGAGGTTGAACATCTGAAATAGTTCTTCCAAAATCTCGTTGTTCGGCACATCCTGCCACATGGCGGGCAGATCAGCATAGTAGGTGACCTCGTAATGCTCCGGGTCTGGCGTTTTGCCCCGACGATGCAGTTCCCGCATGGAAGCAAATCTTTCATCGAGGATTTTTTCGTCATGCCGCAGCTGCATCACCATATAAACATCGCACCCTGCGTTCAGAAATTTCTGCGGGATGTCTGCCATGGGTTCGCCGTCAAAATTCTGGTTCCATTTTTGCTGCATCGTCCACCTCACAGTTCTGGCGCAGACCGTGCAGACGATTTTGGCGCAGACGTATCGCTTGCCAGTGCTGCCAGCTTTTCCAGTGTGGAAGGGCGATGGTCTGCACTCAGTTCCTCGGCTTCCGTAACTTTGTCCATGACGGCATCGTAGTCCTGCAACAGCCGCCGCCCCTTTTCCATGTGGTGCGCTTCCAGAATCTGCTCACGGGCTTCCTGAATGGTCAGTTCCGGGGCATCCAACTGCCCGCCGTCCATCACGGAAAAATCGCTGTGGTAAATGGTGTAGTCCCATCCATCCTCACAGGACTGGATGGCAAGATAACCTTTGCCACCCAGTTCCCATGCGGCCTGCTCGTCCTGTGTCTGAATTTCGGGGTAGAAGTCAGCATGGTTCCGCTCCATGACCTCGGCAAACTGGCAGATGTGGAACACATTGCCCAGACCGCCCATGTCAAAGTGATAATCATCCAGATGTTCCACCCGTGCCGTAAAACTGCGCCCATCCGGGTAATCCACCTGAATCACGCCGCCATCTGGAATGCGATAGAGGTCATCATAGTGGCTGTTGATGAGACGAATATCCTTCGGCAGCGTTTCCGGCTCCCAGATGCGCCGTCTGCCGATGCCCGCCTGCGGGATGTTTTCGAGGATCTTTACGCTTTCCTGTTGGATGACCTTGCGGTCATCGTCCGAAAGTTCAAACAGATACCAGTTCCGGGCGGCAGAAATGGCGTTCCTGCCATCGGGCGGCAGGTTCTTTTCCGAGATCTGCCCGCTTTCCAGCGGCTCACCAGTTACCTTGTTGTAGGTGGCAAAGCCGACTCCTGCACCGTTTTCCCGGAGGTGGAGATAGCGTTCATCGTTGATAAGGTAAACCGCTTCTTTTTTCTGCTCCATCAGCAACCACCCTCAAATTCCAGAGAAAACTTGCTGCGGCCATCCGCCTCGGTGCCCAACAGCACGGTTGCATTGTAGGTCTTGCCCTTGGCGCTCTTGCAGTCCTTCAGCCTGACACGGCCATCCCGCAGCAGCTTGTCCGCCATTCGGCCATCCAAACGCTTGCCCAGACGCTTGAAGAACGCATTGTCCTTCCACAGCACGAAGCGGCACTCCCGGTTCTCACAGAACCATCCCTTCTCACGCTCCACGACAGGCTTGCCACAGTTCGGGCAGATACCAATAATCTTGTTTTTCATAAGTGCATTCGCTCCCTTCGCAGCCTCGGTGGTTTTTACCAGCGAGGAGATCATTTCCTTGATTTCATTCATAAATGTTTCCGGCTCCATTTCGCTGCGCTCGATTTGTAGCAGCTTTGCTTCCCAATCAGCGGTCATTTCCGGGGATTGAATTTCTTCGGGCATCACGGTAATCAATGCCTTGCCCTTGTCGGTGGGCAGCAGCACCTTGGTTTTCTTGTTGCCCTTGCGTTCCAGAAAGCCCTTCTGCACCAGTTTTTCAATGGTGGCAGCTCTGGTTGCCGGAGTACCGATGCCCTGACGCTCCACGCCCTCCGGCATACTGTCCGCACCCGCCGCCTGCATAGCTGACAGGAGGGTATCTTCCGTGTAGGATTTTGGCGGGGATGTTTGCCCCTCTTTCAGTTCGGCACTGGTAACGCTGCACTGGCTCTGCTCTTGCACATCCGGCAGAACTGCCGATTCTTTCTGCTTGCCAAGCAGTTCGCCCAGCATTTTCCGCTCCATGGTTTTCCATCCTTCGGACAGCACCACCTTGCCCTTTGCGGAGAACTCCTCCCCGGCACAGATGGTAGTGAGCGTGGTTTCTGCATAGCGGTGCGGTTCACCTACGGCGCAGAGCAGCCGTGCGGCAATCAGCCGCAAGACATTCCGCTCCCCGGCAGGGAGGGCGGCAAGGTCTGCGTTTGCCATGCTTTTCGTGGGCAGCAGTGCATGGTGGTCGGTGACCTTGCTGCCGTTGATGACCTGCTGCACATGGATGGAAAACGGTTCCTCCACGGCAAACGCCTTTCCCACATCCGTCGCCAGCCCCGGAAGGGATGCCGCCATATCCTCCGTCAAAAAGCGGCTGTCCGTGCGGGGGTAGGTGATGAGCCGTTTTTCGTAAAGGCTTTGGGCATAATCCAAGGTCTGCTGTGCCGTAAATCCAAACAGACGGTTTGCATCCCGCTGCAATGCGGTAAGGTCATAGAGCTGCGGCGGGCTTTCGGATTTCTCCTTGCGTTCCATCTTCTGTACCGTGACACGCCCCTCCTTTCGGCATTTGGAAAGCAGCAGTTCGGCATCCGCTTTCTGGGCAAACCGCTTGCTGGATGCGGTGCCGCCGTCCGCAAGGGTCAGGGCAACCGTGTAGAATTTCTCCGGCACAAAGGCGGCAATGGCGGCTTCCCGCACCACCGTCATGGCAAGCACCGGGGTCATAACACGCCCCACCGCCAGCGGTTGTCCGTACAGGCACGAAAAAAGCCGGGACGCATTGATGCCGACCATCCAGTCGGCGCGTTCCCGGCAGAGTGCTGCGTTGTACAGCGCATCGTATTCAGTTGACGGTTTGAGGTGGGCAAAGCCTTCCCGGATGGCAGATTCCTCCATGCTGGACAGCCACAGACGGGAAAAGGGCTTTTTGCACCCAGCCTGCTGGTACACCAAGCGGAAGATCAGTTCTCCCTCCCGGCCGGAATCTGTAGGATAGTTCTCGGAGGTGACTTTTCTGACTTTGTTACTCGATGGCATCCAATGGGCCGATAAAGCGGTAGAAAATCTGGATTTTCTGGACGTATT
>ERZ772835.785-NODE-785-length-21472-cov-6.00481_pt1 | contig 21472 bp, 16 predicted proteins | sample MGYA00511901_ERZ772835 | MGnify/ENA primary metagenome ERZ772835 (study PRJEB29015, sample SAMEA2737729) | human gut metagenome | biome: human gut; feature: human-associated habitat; material: faeces | place: China | collected 2012 ...
TCTACCCCCGCGCCACAAGCGCGAGAACCATTTCTGGTTCTCTTTTGGCACGCAAAAGAGAACTCAGCTTAATGGAAGAGCACTCTCCCCTTGTAAAAAGCCCTCAAAAAGGGTATCATAAAGAAAAAAACAAAGGAGCCTTACTTATGCGTGCTTACGAGCGACTGCTGAAATATGCCAAAGTATACACCACCTCGGACCCCGAGTCCGGCACCCATCCTTCTGCCGCACGGGAATTCGACCTCGCCCACCTGCTGGTGGAAGAGATGAAGTCCATCGGCATCGAGGACGCCTTTGTGGACGAGCACTGCTACGTCTACGGCAGCATCCCCGCCACCAAGGGCTGCGAGAAGAAGCCCGCGCTGGGCCTCATCGCCCACATGGACACCGCCCCCGACGCTCCCGGCGAGAACGTCAAGCCCATCCTCCACGAGAACTACGACGGCGGCGATGTCACCCTGCCCGGCACCGGCATGGTCATGAAGACCTCCACCTTCCCCTTCCTGAAGGAGCTGAAGGGCGAGACCCTCATCACCACCGACGGCACCACCCTGCTGGGCGCTGACGACAAATCCGGCGTTGCTGAGATCCTGACCGCTGCCGAGACCCTTATCAAAAAGAAGCTGCCCCACGGCAAGCTCTGCATCGCCTTTACCCCCGATGAGGAGATCGGCGAGGGCGCTTCTCTCTTCGACATCCCGGGCTTCGGCGCAGACTTCGCCTATACCGTCGATGGCGGCGATGTGGGCGGCATCGAGTACGAGAACTTCAACGCCGCATCTGCCACTGTCACCATCCACGGCTTCTCCGTCCACCCCGGCAGCGCCAAGGACGCCATGATCAACGCCTCCAACGTGGCAATGGAATTCCACATGGCCCTGCCCGCCATGGCCCGCCCCGAGACCACCGAGGGCTATCAGGGCTTCTACCATCTGTCCCAGATGTACGGCGACGTCACCGAGGCAAAGCTGGGCTACATCCTCCGCGACCACGACGCCGGCAAGCTGCAGTTCAAGAAGGACAACCTTCTCCACATCGCCTGCTACCTCAACGGCAAGTACGGCCCCGGCACGGTGGAAGTCGAGATCAAGGACAGCTACCGCAATATGCTGGAGAAGATCAAGCCCCACTTCCACCTCGTGGAGACGGCCCGCAAGGCCATCGAGAAGGCCGGCCTGACCCCGGAGGAGATCCCCGTCCGCGGCGGCACCGACGGCGCTGTCCTGAGCTGGAAGGGTCTGCCCTGCCCCAACCTCGGCACCGGCGGCTTCAACTTCCACGGCGTCTGCGAATGCACCACTGTCGAGCGAATGGACAAGGCCACCGAGATCCTGCTGAATATCATTGAACTTTATTCTAAATAACTTCGCATCGTAAAAAATGGCTCCGGCGTCTGCCGGAGCCATTTTTTGCTTCTTAAAACTCGATGCTCTGCGCCGTCTTGGCGATGGCTCCCAGCAGCTCCACCAGCTTGCCCTCGTCCATCCGGCTGCTGTTGTTGGCAAAGGCGTAGAAGCAGCCCTGCACGCAGAACGAGAGCAGGATGCCCCGGTTCAAATCAGCCGCGAAGGTCGGGTCGGCTTCCTCAAAGCGCTGGCGCAGCCCCTTCTCGATACTGTTGGCGAAGATGCCCTGCCGACTGCCCGAAAAGAGGATGTTCACGGCCCGCTGGTTCTGCATGAAGGCATGGAACAGCTCCCGCGTCAGCGTCTCTGCCTGATGCAGTGCCACACTGTCGTTGGTGTGGGGTACGCTGGCCAGGATAGACTCGATGAGCTTGTTTTCCAGCGCATTGGCCAGCGCGTAGATGTCCTCATAGTGGGCATAAAACGTCGATTTGTTGATGCAGGCCATCGCACACAAGTCTTTTATCTTGATTTTTTCCAGAGGATTCTTCTCCCGCAGTTCCATGAAAGCCTGTTCGATGGCGCGGTCGGTACGGGCGATACGGATGTCCACAAAATCCACCTCTTCCGTGTTTTAGTTGATTATCCAACGGTTTTCGTCTTTCGTCGATGGACAAGACCCCGCGGATTTTTTACAATGAAAGCAGTCCCCTTATTCTTCTTTTTTATAGAGCAGGCCCTTGGCGTCCAGTGCCGCTTCGATGCGGCGGAACGCCTCCGGCGTGGGGCAGCTCAGGGTGTGCAGATGCACACCGCCGGTCATCCGGCTCAGCAGGCACTCGGGCGTGTCCGCCGCCTGCCGGATAAAATGGTCCACGTCGTACCGGCTGGCGAGATTGAGGTTGCCGCGCAGCTCACCGTAAAGCGGGTTCTCCACGGCCACATCCACCACGATGCCGCCCTGGTCCACCACGGTATACAGCTCCTCCCGCATCTGGTCGGCGGTGCTGTGGACACAGGCGAGGATGCCCGTGTAGCCCCGCGCCGCCGGGTGGAGCTGATAACCCCGGGGCGTTGCGTCGATCTGCGTCCCCGACGCCCGCAGCAGGGCCACGTCACCCACCACGATCTGCCGCGAGACCCCCAGTTCCCCGGCCAGTACACTGGCACTCAGCGGCGCATCGGCCCCCGTCAGCCGCTCTAAGATCACTTTTCTGCGCTGCGCAGCATTCATCTTCCACACTCCCCCTTTTTATCCTACCAGCCGTAGCAGGGTGGCGTAGTTGGAGGGCAGCTGGACTTTCAGCTTACCCCACTCCACCTGCGTCAGGATGGGCTGACTGCCCACACAGTCGGCCAGCAGGTCTTCGACCCCAGAAGCCTCCACCGGCAGCTGGAATTCCATCGAAACCGGACTGTCACCATTATTGTACACCGCCACGACAGCCTTGCCGTCCAGCACCCGGGCGTAGGCGTAGCTCTGGGTGGTCAGCGTCAGCTCCTTGAACTCGCCCCAGCTCAGCTCGGGACACTCCGCTTTCAGACTGCCCAGCGCGGCATAGATGCTGGTGACAGGGTTCGTCTTCTCGGCGTCGGTGTAGTCGGCCAGCTCGAGGCAGGGGCGGAGCGGCCAGTCGCTGCCCCACTCCTTTTTGCCCTCAATGCCAAATTCCGAGCCATAATAGATGGACGGAATGCCCCAAAGCGTATATACTAGAAGAGCAATATGCCGGATGTGCTCGCGGTTGCGCAGTTTATTGGGCAGCCGCTCCACATCGTGGTTATCCGAGAAGTTATAGAGCCGGGTATCGTGGCAGAGGCCCTGCAGACGCCGCATGGTATGGGCGATCTCGAAATAGTTGTGGTCGTTGTGGCCGCTCCACAGACCCTTATGCAGTTCGTAGTTGGTGACGGAGTGGAGCATCTCAGGGTTGGCCCAGCGGCTGTAGTCGCCGTGGATGACCTCGCCCATCAGCCAGAACTCGGGCTTCACCTCGTTGGCAACGCGGCGCAGGCCCTTCATGAAGTCGAAGTCCAGCACGTCGGCAGCGTCCAGACGGATGCCGTCAATATCGAACTCATCCACCCAGAAGCGGATGGTATCGAAATGGTAGTTCTGCACCTCGGGGTTGCGCTGGTTCAGCTTGACCAGCAGGTTGAAGCCGCCCCAGTTGCCGTAAGAGAAGCCGTCGTTGTACTCGTTGTTGCCCCAGAAATTCACGTCGTAGAACCAGTCGCGGTAGCGGGCGTTCTCGCGGTGCTCCTTCAGCTCCCGGAACGCGAAGAAATCGCGGCCCACATGGTTGAACACGCCGTCCACGATGACCTTCTGGCCCCGCTCATGGCAGGCGGCGACAAACTGCTTGAACTCCTCGTTGGTGCCGAGACGCCGGTCTACCAGACGGTAGTCGATGGTGTCATAGCCGTGGGAACCGCTCTCGAACAGCGGGCCGATATAGATCGCCGTACAGCCAAGCTTTGCCGCGTGCTGAGCCCACGCATCCAGCTTTTTGAAAGCCCCGGGGACAGGCTGTCCGTCGTTTTCATGCGCGCAGCCGCACAATCCCAGAGGATAGATGTGATAGAATACCGCATTGTCATACCAAGCCATTGTCTGTACCGCTCCTGTTTTCAAAAAGTTACAGCAGAGCACTTTTCCGACAAAAGTGCGTCTGTGTCGTATTCAGTATAGCACATTTTCCGACAAAAGTGTGATAAAAGTGTTGTATATTTTTCATTTTACATATTCCATCGTCCGTGTTCTGTAAAAATTGCGATAAAAGGAGTCCTTCGTATGAATCTTCCCTCCATCCCCAAATCCTTCTTCAACGGCGACTGCTTCGACGCCTACCGCATCCTCGGCGCACACCCCTGGCAGGGTGACCACGGCGAAGAGGGCTGGCGCTTCGCGGTCTGGGCTCCCGGTGCCACGGCTGTGGAGGTCTGCGGCGGCTTTGACGGCTGGGGCGCAGGCATCCCGCTCCAGAAAGCCGACACCGGCGTGTGGAGCGGCTTTGTCTCCGGTCTGTGCGAGGGGGAGCTCTACAAATACCGCATCCACGGGGCCGACGGCAGCGTGGTCATGCGGGCCGACCCCTACGCTTTCGCGTCCGAAGTCCGCCCCGCCAACGCCAGCCGCCTGACCAGACTGGACTTTTCCTTCGACGACAGCGCATGGATGGAGCGGCGGGATAAATGCCGTGATCTGCCCATGAACATCTACGAGCTCCATGCCGGCAGCTGGAAGCATAAGCCCAACTCCACCCAGCCCGACGGCTCGGACGGCTGGTACGATTACGAAGAGCTGGCCCGGGAGCTCATCCCCTGGCTGCTGGAACACCACTTCACCCATGTAGAGCTTCTGCCGCTGGCAGAACACCCCTTCGACGGCAGCTGGGGCTACCAGACCACCGGCTACTTCGCCGTCACCAGCCGGTACGGCACCCCGGCCCAGTTTGCCTCCTTCGTCAACGCCTGCCACCGGATGGGCATCGGCGTCATCATGGACTTTGTCCCCGTCCACTTTGCGGCCAACGCCGACGCACTGGCCAACTTTGACGGCACCCACCTCTACGAATACGACAGCGACGTGGGCCACAGCGAGTGGGGCACCTGCAACTTCAACTACTACCGCCGGGAGGTATGCAGCTTCCTGAACAGCGCCGCCGCCCTCTGGATGGAGGTCTACCACTGCGACGGCATCCGGATGGACGCCATCTCCCGCGCCCTCTATTGGCAGGGCGACCCCGCCCGGGGCGTCAACGAGGGCGCCGTCACCTTCCTGCGGAACCTCAACCATGGCCTGAACGAGCGCTGGCCCACCGGCGTTTACATGGCCGAAGATTCCACCAACTTCCTCAAAGTCACGGCCCCCACCCGCTACGACGGCATCGGCTTCGACTACAAGTGGGACATGGGCTGGATGCACGATACGCTGGACTACTTCGCCACCCCCTTCGGCCAGCGTCCCGACGCATACGGAAAGATCATTTTCAGTATGCACTATTTCTACAACGAGCTTTACCTGCTGGCGCTGAGCCACGACGAGGTCGTCCACGGCAAAAAGACAGTCATCGACAAGCTCTGGGGTACCTACGAGGAAAAATGCGCCCAGCTGCGCACCCTCTATTTTTATATGTATGCGCACCCGGGCAAAAAGCTCAATTTCATGGGCAACGAGCTGGGGCATTTCCGGGAGTGGGACGAAAAGCGGGAGCTGGACTGGGACCTGCTCAAGTACCCCTTCCACGACGCATTCCAGAAATATTTCGGTGCTCTGAGCCGCCTTTACGCCACCCAGCCCGCCCTCTACGCGGGCGAGTATGACCCCCGCTGCTTCGAGTGGGTGGCCAGCGAGAGCCGGGACGAGGGCGTGTACGCCTGGCTGCGCAAGGGCGCGGGACAGACCATCCTCTGCGTCATGAACACCCAGAACACTGCCCACAAAAAGTTCCCGCTCTACCTGACCTTCCCCGCCGGGGCCGAAGAGCTGCTGAACACCGAGGCCCCCTGCTGGGGCGGCGCGGACAAGTCGAAGCCCAAAGCCCTCCACACCTCGGACGGCGGCGTCTATGGCCGGGACTACACCCTCACCGTGGACCTGCCCGCCATGGGCAGCCGGATGTTCAAGCTCACCCCCGAAGCTCCCCGCCCCGAGGCTGCACAGGCCAGCGCCCGCCGGGCCGCTGCCGCACGCCGCAAGGCAGCCCGCATCCAGAACGCCAAGGCGGATGCCGCCGCATACAACTCCAAAAAGTAATATTTGTATCAGAATATCCCGTCTGCTGAAAACGCAGCGGGATATTCTGCGTTCTGGCGCGGTCTGCGTCTGGACAAGCCTTGACGGAGCCGTTATACTGTTAGATGGAAAGTTGTGTTTTGCATTTTCCGGAAGTTAAAGGAAAGGAGTCATCCTTCTATGCCATCTGCTGTTGTTCGCCGGCTCTCGCCTCTGCAATGGGCGGGGGTCGGTCTGGGCGGCTGTGCGGTGCTGCTGGCTCTTCTGGGGCTGCTTGCACCGGCCAGCGCCTTCTTTTTCCCGCTGCTCAGTCTCTGGGCCAGCGTGGGGCTCTTTGTTCTGGCCCTCTGCGTTCTCCGTGTGGCAGGTGCAGAGCTGGACTTCTTCCACAAAGCCGTCGTCTTCGGCATCTGGGCTGTGGCTGTCGTCTATTTTTACTGGACATTATCGAGCCGGAGCTTTGTATACGTCTGGGATTACGCCAACTATCTGCTCAAGCAGTACGACGCCGAAGCCGCCTTTGCCCAGAGTGCAGGCGCGGGCCTCGCATACATCTTCGGCTCCATGGCCGACGACTACACCAATTTCATCACCCTCTTCACCGAGTTCCCCTTCTGCCTCACGAGCCACACCGGCGACGCCTATTCCTTCAGTCAGGTGTTCTGCATCCTGCCCACCCTGCTGGTGCTGCTGGCGGGCCTCGTCGTCAAGGTCGGGCAGATCCTGAATGTGAAGAACCGGATGTACTATTTCCTCTTCGGGATGACCCTCACGGCGGCTTATCCCTTCCTGCGGATGAGCGCGGTGCTGGCCCAGCCGGACTGGTTCGGACTCATCTTCGCGTTTGCGATTCTTCTGCTGACGCTGGATTTCCGGTTCGACAAGCTGGAGCCGGTGCGGTTCGGCCTCATCTTTCTGGCCACTGCCGCCATCATCCTCGCCCGCCGGTGGTACCTCTACTTTGTGGTGGGCTACTACTTCGCCTACGCGCTGCTGCTCATCGCGGGCTGTGTGCGGTTGGCGAAGGGCGGCGAAAAAAACGCCGTCCTTGTCCGAATCAAAAACCTCGTCCTCTTCGGCCTTGCGTCCGTCGTGGCGATGGTCATCCTGCTCTGGCCGATGGTGTCCCACATCCTCGCCTACAACTACGCAGGCCGCTACTCCTATTATAACGGCGGCGGTCTGGCCCTCGAGGCGTTCTATCACGTCGGCCGGATGGGCCTGTTCAACATTCTCCTCATGGTGCTGGGTCTCGCCTTTGCGGCGAAGCACAGAGCGCCCTCCCTGCCCTGTCTCGCCGGGTGTGAGCTGGTGGTGAGCATCCTGCTCTTCACCCGGGTGCAGAACACCGGTTCGCATCAGTTTCTGCTCTTCCTGCCGGGATACTTCATCCTCTTTCTGCTGGGTGCCGCCGCGCTGGCCGAGGGCATCACGCGCCGCCGGAACCTCAAGCTGGGCTGCTGGGCCTTCGTGCTGGTGCTGTCCATGTCAGTGCGGTGTTCGCCGCTGACTACGCTGGCCATGCCGGGTTTCGTCATTGAACACTTCCCGATCCGAATCCCGGCCACCCAGTATTTCATCTCGCTGGACAAGCTCATCTACGATAGAAAGGACATCGGCCAGATCCGGGCCATCGCCGACTGGATCGACACCCACTGCGCCGAGGGCGAAGTGAGCTACATGATCCCCCACGATATGCTCTACAACCCCGACCACTTCAAGAACTGCCGCCTGCCGGACGCCCCCATCAACGACAAACTGGCCTTCGGCTTCTCGGTCCCCGGCACCCACAACTTCCCCATGCAGTTCTTCGAGGCCAAATACGTTATCACCTGTGAGCCCTTCCCCCAGACTTACGTCGGCAGCGGCGAGATGTCCATCAAGCTGAACGACCAGTTCCTCGCCGTGAGAGACCAGTACTTCGCCTTTGAGCAGAGCTTCGATATGGGCAACGGCACCACCTTTACCATCTGGAAGCGCACCGCTGCCCCCACCCGGGCAGAAGTGGAGTATTATCTGAGCGCTTTCGCTGAGGAAGACGCCCAGTACCCTGAAATGTTCTCCCAGGTGGCCGAGGCATGGCTCACCGCCCACGGGCTGTGAGCTTGCCCTTTCTGCCGAAAACGTGTATAATTCGATTGATTGCTATAAAACCCGCAGCGCCGCCCGCCGGCCTGCTTACGTCATAAGGAGTACGCCGCTATGGATAAGAAGAACACGCCTGAAGTGAAGCTGGGCCAGTACAAGGGTCTGGCTGTCACCCGTCATGTCCGCCCCGTCACCGACAAGACTGTGGACATCGAGCTTGTCCACCAGACCCGGATGCACGCGGTCTACCGCCCCACCACCGAACCTGCCAAACGCGGCTTCCGCGCCCTGCTGGACTTTGCCGGCTACATGGACGGCAGGGAGATCCCCGACAGCCGGATGGAGAAGGTCATGGTCGTGCTGGGCGACGGCAAGCTGATGCCCGCCGCCGAGCAGGCCATCTACGGCCACCGTGCCGGCGAGGTGTTCCGCTTCGACTTTACCTACCCGCAGGACTTCCGCCTGCCGGAGCTGTCCGGCAAGACCGCACAGTTCGAGATCGAGCTCCGCTCTCTGGCCGAGAAAGTCACGCCCGCACCGGATGAGGCTTTCGCCAGGAGTCTGGGCTTCGACTCCCTCGACGCGCTGAAGGCTGACCTTCGCGCCAAAAAGCAGAAGATCCACGAGGAAGGGGCTGACCGCGCCGCCGGAAAGCAGCTGCTGGACATGGCCGGTGCCAACATGACCGTGGACCTGCCCGCCGAAATTCTCGACCGCACCGCCCAGAATGAGATGAAGCTGCTGAAAGAGCGCCTCTCCCGCAGCGGCATCACCCTCGAGCAGCACTGCAAGAACAGCCGCACCACCCCGGAAGCCCTCGAGAAGGACTACCGCGCACAGGCCGAGAGCCGCATCCGCTTCGTGCTGGCCGCTAAGGCCATCGCCGAGGCGGAAAACATCGTCGTCCACCCCGAGGAAGTCAACGCCGAATACCGCCGCCTGTCCCAGCTGCAGGACACCCCCGAGGCGGAGATCCGGAAAGCCCTGCCCGAGGATACCATCGCCGCCGCGCTGGCCGCGAAGAAGGTGCAGCGCTTCCTGCTGGACAACGCACAGGTCACCACCGTGACCGATGCCCCCGAAAAGGAGTGATACCGCTATGGGTCTGTTTACCCGTTATGCAATGGACGCCCTGATGAAGACCTCCCACCCTGAGGTCATCCGCCGTCAGTGCTGGAATCTCCACCCCCACCGCACCCCCTGCACGGCCTGCAAGGACATCTGCCCCTACGGCGATGCCATCTTCACCCGTCCCAACCTCGTTAAAGACTGGGACCCCTGCACCGACTGCGGCCTCTGCGTGTCCGCCTGCCGCTCGGGCTGCATCATCCCTTCGCCGGAGCAGGTACAGCAGGACACCTCGCTGGCGGATACCGACAACGACACCCTCTGGCTGGGCTGCGAGAAGAGCACCCGCAAGAACACCGCCGTCCGCGTCTGCATCGCCTCCTTCTCGTGGGAAACGCTGGCCTATCTGGCTCTGAACAAGAAGCTGGTCCTTGACCTGACCCCCTGCGGTGAGTGCGAGAACGACGTCTGCGCCGCCCAGCTCCGCAAGGAGCTGACCCGTCTGGTGGAGTTCCTCGGCCCCCAGCTCTTCGAGAGCCGGGTCACGCTGGCCTATGAGCAGGACGAAGCGCCCTACCATGTGCAGGAGCTGAGCCGCCGGGAGATGTTCTCCCACATGACCGAGGGCTCCCGCGCCGGCACCAAGAAGCTGCTGCAGATGCTGCCCGGCCTGCGCAGCGAGGAGGACAGCGCCGCCGACTTCCGCCTCATGCTCCACCAGCGGACAAAGCAGCTCAAGGCTGCTTCCGAGACGCCGCTGCGCTACGGCTGGTATCTGCCGAACTTCACCCAGAAGTGCTTCGGCTGCGGCAAGTGCGAGAAAGCCTGCCGCTCCGGCGCACTCAAGCTCGAGGATATGCCCGACGGCCAGACCCGCATGGTCGTCACGCCCTGGAAGTGCAGCGAGTGCGGCGTCTGCGTCGCGGCCTGCTCCAACAGCGGCATCGACGGCATGAAGCTGCGCCAGCTCACCACCCTCGGCCCGGTGAGCATCTACAAATGCAGCAAGACCCTCTGCGCCGACTGCGGCAAGCCCATCGCGCCGAACAGCTCCGAGGGCATCTGCTCGGTCTGCCGCATCAAGCGCCGCACCAAGCAGCGTCAGGAGGAGGCCGCTGCCCGCGCCAGGGAGCGGATCGCCGAGCGCGAGGCCCGCAAGGCAGCGGAGGAGGCCGCAAAGGCCGCTGCCGCAGAGCTGGCCGCTGAAAATGCCGCAAATGCTTCCGGTGCCGCCGCAGCCGAAACGGCAGCGGCTCCCGTCTCTGCCGCACCTGCCGCCGCGGCGGCAACAGCTGTTTCTGTTGCAGAAACAGCATCTGCACCCGAAAAGGATTGACGCGGCCGCAAATCAATGCTATACTCAGTCATGACCATATTGTTTGGTGGCCGGGACTGTTGCAAAGGAGTAACGGATGGATTTCCGTTGCTCTTTTTTCATAAAAAACGGTCCATTTGTCCGCTGCCGGGAAACAGCGGACACCGCACAACGCGACGCTGTCCTTGGTACAGCAAAAACAAGAAAAGAGGGAATTTATGATGAACACTTCCATCTCCCGCCGTCAGTTCCTGAAGGCCAGCGGCCTGGCAGCCGCCGGTGCCTGCGCAGCCGGCCTGCTGACTGGCTGCGGCGGCTCTTCCTCCGGCAGCGCTTCCGGCGCAGCCTCTTCCGGTTCCGGCTCCAGCTACACCATCCTGTACGACAGCCAGCCTGCTACCCTGAACTACCTGACCACCGGCACCGACCTTGAGATGGTCGTGGGCGCAAACTGCGTGGATACGCTGGTCGAGTACGACAACAAGGGCGTCATGCGCGAAGGCCTGGCCACCAGCTGGGACTGGGATGTTGACACCCTGACCTGGACATTCCATCTGCGTGAGGAGAACTGGGTGGACTGCAACGGCGAGGTCGTGGCCCCCGTCACCGCACAGGACTTCGTGGACGCTCTGAAGTACGTCCTGACCCCGGACTACGCCGCCTCCAACGTGGGCCTCGTCACCGCTTACATCGCAGGCGCTGACGACTACTACAACTACCACCTCTATCTGAACAACGCCAACACCGGCGTCGTGGACGATGACGGCACCACCTACACCGTGGACGGCAGCGGCGTCGTCACCGTGACTGCCCCCGACTCTGACCCCGCCACCTACCCACCGGTGGACTTCGACGCCGTGGGTGTCACCGCTGTGGATGACCACACCCTGACCTACACCCTGACCTACGACTTCCCGGGCTTCCTGAGCCTGCTGTGCTATCTACCCTACGAGCCCGCTTACGGCCCGCTGCTGGAAGAGACCGGCGACCAGTTCGCCACCAGCGCAGAGACCACCTACAGCTGCGGTGCCTTCTATCTGGCCGCCTACGAGTCTCTGGAGACCTGGGTCATGAAGAAGAACCCCGAGAACTACGACGCTGACAACGTCTTCATCGACACCATCAGCCGCATCTACAACGCCGAGGCCAGCGTCAACGGCCCCGAGATGATCAAGCGCGGCGAGATCGACGAGGCCACCATCGGCTCCGACATCCTCGACAGCTGGCTGTCCGACGACACCACCAAGGACATGGTGTCCATGGACCGCCCCAACACCAACTACACCTACTTCTATATGTTCAACTTCATGCCCTTCTCCCACGAGTTCTCCAACTGGAGCGTGGAGGGCATGGATGCCGAGTATGAGCCGGAGAACTGGGCCAAGGCCATCAACAACACCAACTTCCGCAAGTCCTTCCTCTACGGCATCAACAACTCTGTCACGCTGGCCGTCAAGGCACCCGAGGGCTACGACAACTACAAGCTGAACACCATCACGCCCCCCAGCTTCTGTGCCAACGCGGACGGCGTGGACTACCTCAAGTGCGGCGACCTGGCCAACATCACCGAGTTCTTCGACGAGGCGAAGGCCAAGGAGTACCGCGACGCTGCCATCCCGGAGCTGACCGCTGCCGGTGTGACCTTCCCCATCAAGGTGCAGATGCCCTACAATCCCTCTTCCACCGACTGGGACAAGCAGTGCCAGGTGTTCAAGCAGCAGCTCGAGGGTGTGCTGAACGACGGTTTCGATTTCATCGACATCCTCATCACTGCCGGCCCCTCCGACAGCTTCCTGTCCAGCGTCCGCCGCAACGGCAAGTTCGCTTTCCTGCAGTGCAACTGGGGCGCTGACTACTCCGACCCCCAGACCGAGACCGACCCCTTCTATCAGGCCGAGGGCACACGCGGCAGCCGCTACGCCTTCCTGCGCACCGGCGTCGAGGACGGCTTCATCACCGGCGACACCGCGGACGCCGTCATGAACTACATGAAGGCCATCGAAGAGGCTGTCAAGATCACCGACGACATCAACGCCCGCTACGATGCCTTCGCCAACGCCGAGGCCTCCCTCATCAACAATGCCCTCGTCGTCCCCATGGGCATGAGCATCCCGGCCTACATCGCCACCCGTCTGAACTACTGGGAGGGCCAGTACGCTTCCACCGGCTTCTCCAACAAGCGCCTGAAGGGCATCCACGTCCTCGACCACTACATCTCCATGAGCGAGTACGAGGCCAACCGCGACGCCCGCTAAGACTTTTTGAGTCTGTCCGCTCCAAAGCTCTCTGTTTTCCCACGGGAAAGCGGAGAGCTTTTCGTTTCTGAAGCCTCTTACATGAATTTTTGTAACGAACTTTGCCAAATCACTTTCCAAAAGTGGTTTTTTGTTGTATTCTATTCCTATCCGACATTCATTTTATAAAAGAGAGGGGTGCGCACAGATATGCTCAAATATCTGGCGAAACGCATCGGGCGCTCGATACTGACCCTGTTTATTATCGTCACGCTCGTTTTCTGCCTTTTGCGGCTGATGCCGGTGGAAGGCTATTTTGCTAACTACGAAAAAATGACCGAGGCCCAGATACAGGCCGGCTTACAGTCCATGGGCCTGCTGGACCCGCTGCCGGTGCAGATCGGCCGCTTCTGGGTCAATACGCTCCACGGCGACCTCGGCGTGAGCCACATCTATAAGGTCAACGCCTCCGTCACCAGCATCCTCGCCAAGAAGCTGCCCATCTCCATCCAGATGGGCGTGTACGCCATGCTGCTGAGCCTTGTCATCGGCATCCCGATGGGCCTGTTCATGGGCCGCTTCAAGAGCCGCTGGCCCGATAAGCTCGGCACGGCCATCATCGTCCTCATCCAGGCTGTGCCTGCGGCAGTGTATTATCTGTACATCCAGATGTACGGCACCACCGCGCTGAACGTGGGCCTGCTCTTCGACGCCTCCAACTGGAAATACTGGGTGCTGCCCGTCTGCTCCATGAGTCTGGGCAACGTGGCGTTCTACGCCATGTGGCTGCGCCGGTACATGGTGGACGAGAGCAACAAGGACTATGTCCGCCTTGCCCGTGCCAAGGGCGTGAGTGAGAACAACATCGCCCTGCGCCACATCTTCCGCAACGCAATGGTGCCGCTGGTGCAGTATATTCCCTCCGCCTTCCTGAACACTGTGGTCGGCTCCATCTACATCGAGAGCCTCTACAGCATCCCGGGCATGGGCGGCCTGCTGGTCACCTGTGTCCAGCGCCACGACAACACGATGGTGCAGGGCATCGTTCTGCTCTACGCCTGCGTGGGCATCATCGGCCTGATCCTGGGCGACCTGCTCATGGTGCTCATTGATCCCCGCATCAGCTTTGGCAAGAAAGAAGGTGGCCGATAATGCTTTTCCGTATGAAAGATGAAAAAGCACACCAGCTCGAGGCAGAGCTGGATAAGTTACAGGCGGACGGCCCCGCCGCATGGGCAAAGCTGCCCGAAGAAGAGCTGTTCACCCCCGCCGGGTTCAGCGAGGAGCGGGCCGAGGCCACGTCCTACTCCAACTACAGCTACTGGGGCAGCACCTTCCGCGCCTTCTTCAAGAACCGCGTGGCCGTGCTGCTGCTCGTCGCCCTCATCGCCGTGGTGGCCTTTGCATTTTTGCAGCCCTGCCTGCCCGGTCAGGCAGACCCCAACCTCTGCGCCGTGGACCCCGCCACCGGCATCCAGTACCGCAACATCGCCCCCGGTGAAAAGGGCTTCATCTGGGGTTCCAACGCCATCGGCCAGGACCTCTGGGCCCGCATCTGGGCCGGCGCCCGCACCAGCCTGACCATCGCTTTCTTCGTGGCCCTCATCGAGGCCGTGGTGGGCATCACGGTGGGCGTGCTCTGGGGCTATGTCCGTCAGCTGGACTTCTTCTTCACCGAGCTGTACAACATCTGCGACAACGTGCCTTCCACCATCATCCTGATCCTTATTTCCTATGTCGCCAGCCCCAGCGTCCAGACGCTGATCCTGGGCATGTCCATCACGGGCTGGATCGCCATGGCGCGTTTTATCCGCAACCAGATCCTCATCATCCGTGACCGTGACTACAACGTGGCATCCCGCTGCATCGGCACCCCCACCTCCCGCATCGTGGTGCGCAACCTGCTGCCCTACCTCGTGTCGGTCATCATGCTCCGCATGGCCCTGACCATCCCCGCCGCCATCGGCAGCGAGGTCTTCATCACCTACATCGGCCTCGGCCTCTCTGTCGAGGTGCCTTCTCTGGGCAACCTCATCAACGATGGCCGAAAGGTCATGATGCAGGCCGGCCTGCGCTATCAGCTGCTCTACCCCACCATCATCCTCAGCTTCGTCACCATCGCGTTCTACCTCATCGGCAACGCCTTCTCTGACGCAGCCGACCCCAAGAACCATCTGCAGTAAGGAGGAACAGGCATGAAAAAGAATGAACTGATCCTCTCTGTGCGGGATCTCAACATCAAATTCAATCTGCGTGGAAAGATCCTCCACGCCATCCGGGGCATCGACCTCGACGTCTACCACGGCGAAGTCCTCGCCATCGTGGGCGAATCCGGCTCGGGCAAGAGCGTGTTCACCAAGTCCTTCATGGGCCTGCTGGACTCCAACGGCTCCATCACTTCCGGCACCATCGACTACTTCGGTGCCGACGACCACCAGCCCATCCGGCTCTCCGAGTTGAAAAAGGAGAAGGACTGGCTGAAAGTGCGCGGCCACGAGATCGCCATGATCATGCAGGACCCCATGACCAGCCTGAACCCCCTGAAGACCATCGGCGACCAGATCATGGAGGCCGTGGAGCTCCATCAGGGCCTCAAGGGCGCTGCCGCCAGGGAGAAGACCCTCGAGTACCTGCGGGATGTCGGCATCGCCGACCCGGAGGTGCGCTTCAAGCAGTATCCCCACGAGTTCTCGGGCGGTATGCGCCAGCGCGTCGTCATCGCCATTGCCGTAGCCTGCAACCCGCAGATCCTGATCTGCGACGAGCCCACGACGGCTCTGGACGTGACCATCCAGGCCCAGATCCTCGAGCTGCTGAAGGAGATGCGGGTCAAATATAACCTCACCATCATCCTCATCACCCATGACCTCGGCGTCGTGGCCAACATCGCCGACCGTGTGGCCGTCATGTATGCCGGCGACATCGTGGAGATCGGCACCTCGGACGAGATCTACTACGACCCCCGCCACCCCTACACCTGGGCGCTGCTGTCCAGTATGCCCCAGATGGGCGTGAAGGGCGAAGACCTGTTCAACATCCAGGGTACGCCCCCGAACCTCTTCACGGAAATTCACGGTGATGCTTTCGCGCCCCGCAACCCACTGGCGCTGAAGATCGACTTCGTCAAGCGTCCCCCTTATTTTGATGTCAGCACGACCCACCGGGCCAAGACCTGGCTTCTCGACCCCCGCGCACCCAAGATAGAACCGCCCGCCGCTGTGCGGATGCTGCAAGAGGAGGGCAAATAACATGGCAGACGAACGCGAAGTTCTGGTCGAGGTAAAAAACCTCGAAGTGACCTACGGCTCCGGCCGCAAGGCTTACAAGGCCGTCAAGAACGCAAACTTCACCATCTATAAGGGCGAGACCTTCGGTCTGGTGGGCGAGTCCGGCTCGGGCAAGACCACCATCGGCCGGGCCATCATGCGCATCCTGCCCACCTCGGGCGGCGAGGTGCTCTATAAGGGCCAGAAGATAAACGGCAAGATCTCCCACGCGCTGGACAAGCAGGTCATCAAGGAAATTCAGATGATATTCCAGGACCCCCAGTCCTCCCTGAACGAGCGCGCCAAGGTGGGCTACATCGTAGGCGAGGGCCTGATGAACGTCCGGCCCGACCTCTCCGCCGCCGAGCGGGACGAAAAAGTCCGTCAGGCGCTGCTGGATGTGGGCCTGCTGCCCGAGTTTGCGTCCCGCTTCCCCCACGAGTTCTCGGGCGGCCAGCGCCAGCGCATCGGCATCGCCCGGGCTCTCATCGTGGAGCCGGAATTCATCATCGCCGACGAGCCCATCTCGGCACTGGATATGTCCATCCGCGCCCAGGTCCTGAACCTTCTGCGCCATATGCAGAAAGAGCGCGGCATCACCTACCTCTTCATCGCCCATGACCTCTCCGTCATGCGCTACATCTCCGACCGCATCGCCGTCATCCACAAGGGCGACATCGTGGAGCTGGCCGACGCCGAAGAGCTGGTGACCCACGCCCTCCACCCCTATACCCGCAGCCTGCTGTCGGCCATCCCCATGCCCAGCCCCCGCCGCGAGCGGCAGAAAAAGCTGCTGGTCTATGACCCCTCCATGCACGACTACTCTGCGGAGGCTCCCCAGTGGCGGGAGCTTCGGCCCCGTCACTGGGTGCTCTGCAGCGCCTCCGAGGCCGAAGACTGGTGCCGGGAATCGTAAACTTTTTCTTGCGTTTTTCTCATTGTTGCCTCTCTGTTTATTGACTTTTGTTCTCTGCTCTACTACAATAACAGGAGTGGCTTTGTAACAAAACGAAACAAAACATTGGCCCCCGCGCGGGTCTACAAACATAAAGGAATGAGAAATTGATGACGACACAGAATCCTGTTTACGCATCCCAGGCCAAGCCCTGGCTCAAGTATTACGACCAGAAATTCATCGATCAGACCCTGCCTGCCCTCTCGGCCTTTGAGTATGTCTGCCAGCGGAGCAAGAACCACCTGAACGACACGGCTCTGGAATACTACGGCCGCAAGTTCACCTACGCCGATCTGATCGTCAACGTAAAAAAGACCGCCGCCGCCCTGCGGGGCGCCGGGGTGAAAAAGGGCGACATCATCACGGTGGTCAGCATCATGACCCCGGAGATCATCGCCCTGTTTTATGCCGCCGACATGATGGGAGCCACCCTGAATCTGGTGGACCCCCGCTACAGCGTCGAAGGCATCCGTGAGTACATTGAGGAGGTGGACTCCCACCTGCTGGTCTGCCTGAACGTGGTGTACGAGCGCTGCAGCCAGGCTGCCCGGCGCACCAATGTGGAAAAGGTCATCGTGCTCTCCCCTGCCGACTCTCTGCCCCCGGTGATGGCCGCAGGCTACAAGCTGACCACCCCCGACAAGAACAAATATGCCTCCAACGTCATCCGCTGGAAGCAGTTCATCAGGGGCGGCGAGGGCCAGAGCATCGCTGCGGAGCCCTACGACCCAGACCATGCCTGCGTGGTGGTACACACCGGCGGCACCACCGGCTCCCCCAAGGGGGTCATGCTGACGGACGACTGCTTCAACGGCATCGCCCTGCAGTTCCAGGCTTACCCCAAGCTGTTCCACCGGGGGCAGAAGCTGATGAACGTGATGCCTCCCTTTATCGCCTACGGCTTTGCCTGCGGCATCCATCTGCCCCTGGTGCTGGGCTTCACGGTCATCATCATCCCCAATCTGGACCCGGCCAAGCTGGGCAGTCTGGTGCTGAAGCACAAGCCCGAGCATATGTTCGGCGTGCCCACCCACTACCAGCAGCTTGCCTCTGACCCCAAGCTGCGGGACAAGGACCTTTCTTTCATCATCAACTACGCCGCCGGCGGCGACTCCCTCTCCCGGGGGGCCGAGCAGACCGTCAACGATTTTCTGGCTGCCCACGGGGCCCGGTACCCCATTGCCAAGGGCTACGGCATGACTGAAGTGTCCTCGGCAGCCACGGTGGCCGCCGGGCTGGACAACAAGCCCGGCAGTGTGGGCATCCCCATGGTGAACACCGTGGTGGCGGCCTTTGAGCCGGGTACTGACAGGGAACTGCCCATCGGCCAGCGGGGCGAGCTGTGCATCTCCGGCCCCTGCCTGATGAAGGGCTACTACAACAAACCCGAGGAGACCGCCATCCTGCTGCGCCGCCACCCCGACGGCCGGGTGTGGGCCCACACCGGCGACATGGGCTATCTGGACGAGGACGGCTTCGTTTACCTCGACTCCCGCATCAAGCGGATGATCATCCGCCACGACGGCTTCAAGGTCTTTCCCTCCATGATCGAGAATGTCGTCAGCCGCCACCCCGCTGTGCATCAGTGCTCTGTGGTGGGCTGCGCCGACAAGGATCATGTGCAGGGCCGTCTGCCCTTCGTCTACATCGTGCTCAAGGCCGACACCACCGCCAAGAAAAAGCAGGTGATCCGGGAGCTGGAGCGGATGTGTGCTGAGGAGCTGCCCGAATACGTCCAGCCCGTGGCCTACAAGTTTATTCCCAGTATGCCCATGACCCCTGTGGGCAAGGTCGATTACCGTCAGCTCGAAGCTGACATCTCCCCCCGCGACTATTGATTTTCATGAAAGGACTCTTCTGCCATGAACAAGCGTTTTGCAAGTCTGGCGGTCTCTGCCCTGCTGCTCGTCTCCCTGCTCAGCGTCCCCGCGCTGGCCGAGGGGACCGAGGCCGCTGCAGACGCCGCCGGCGATGATCATGTCATCGTCACCCTGAACCCGGAGACTGCCCTGCAGCCCGAGACTCCGGCGGAAGCCGCGGCTTCTGCCACCGAGACGGCTCAGGCTGACCCGGTCCCTTCTGCGTACGACGCAGCCTCAGCAGCGACCGCTGCTAAAGCCGAGGTCAAGGCTGATGGCACCAAGGACGAGCAGCTCACCTACGTCGCACTGGGCGACAGCATCGTGTCCGGCGTCGGCTTGGCCGATGTCCAGTACAGTGCGCGCTCCGGCTACAGCGTCGATATGGCTCCCAACTTCCATGGCTACTCTCCCGACTGCTATGTCGGCAAGGTGGCTGCAGCGCTCGGCCTCGACCGTGAGCACGCCATCAACCTCGGCCTGCCGGCCCTGACGGCTCCCGACCTCGCGGACATGATCCGGTACGGCAAGATGCCCCAGATGAACATGGCGTCCGGCTGCGAGTACAACTACCCTGAGTTCCAGGACTACATCCGCAAGGCCGACGTCGTCTCCGTCCAGATCGGCTCCAACGACGCCTTCGTCCCCTGCATCGTGGCTCTGGGCAACGCCACCAACTGGAAGAGCGAGAAGCTGGCCGCTACCATTCTGGCCGGCGACCTGCGCAATGAAGGTTCCGGCTCCACCATGTCCACCATCTACCGCAGCATCAAGGCGATGGACCTGACCAAGGCCGAGAAGGATGCCACCTGGAATCTGCTCTTCTCCGGCATGAGCAAGATCTGCGACGAGACTTACCCCAAGACCACCGCAGCCCTCATCTCCATCGTGCAGGAGATCCGCAATCTCAACCCGGATGCCCAGATCATCCTTGTGGGCTACACCAATCCTGTGCCGCTCATCCCCTGCTGGCGCAGCTACTTCAACAAGCTGAACAAGTTTGAGAAGCAGATCGCCAAGACTTATAACCTGACCTATGTGGCCATCCCTAACACCGAGACCACCCTCGACGTGCATCCCACCATCAAGGGCCACCAGTACATCGCCAACAAGCTCGTGAACGCCATCGAAAATCCGTGATCAACGAATACAGCAAAGCCCCCGTTTCCAGCTGGAAGCGGGGGCTTTTTCCTGCAATACGTTATGCGGCCAGAGCCTTTTTGATGTTTTCAAAGACGGTGTCGCTGTCCTCACAGCAGACCATGACCACCTCGCCGGTGGGGACAGTCGCCACGCGGGCGGCAGAAGCGATCTGGTACTGGTCTTCGAGGTAATGCTCCATGGACTTCTGCTGGCTCTGGACATAGGCATCCATCGCATCCACCACGTCCTGCGTCTTGCCCTCGGCGGGCTTGACGATGGCCACGCCGTAGACGCTGACCATCATGCCGGACACCGAGGCGGCGAAGTCGTCGTACATATCGTCCTCGAGGCCCAGCAGAGGCATCATCATGTTGGCCACCTCGTCGGAGAGCTGGTCGGCCTCATACTCGGCGCTGTAGCCGTACTGGGCCGTGAACTTGCCGTCCTCGCCTTTGGTGAATATCATCTCATACTTGTTGTCCTCGTCGCTGCGGGCGTCGTGGAGGATCTGGGTGTAATCTTTCTTCGCGGCAGAAGACGCGCTGCCGGAGCTGCCCGACGCGCCGCAGCCCACCAGAGCCAGCAGCATGACGCCGGCCATCAGACAAGCAATGATACGTTTCATATTCAATTTATCCTTTCGTTCGCAGGGTGAGGTTTTCGGTGTGCAGTGATAGTATTTGATGTTTTATCCCTGCTATTCGGTAAACGACCCACGGCGGGCGAAAATTGCACCCACAAGTGTAACAGTTCTATGAACGCTTACAGCATCATGGCCTCAAGGTCACCGTGATTGACGGGCGTCGAGAGGATGATCTGGGTGCTGGTGGTACCCAGCTTCTGGAACTGTAAGATAAGATGCTCCAGCTGGGGCATACTGCCGCAGCTCACCTTGATGAGGAAGGTGTAAGCGCCCGTGACATGGTAGCACTGCAGCACCTCTTTGCTGTTCTTCATCAGCTCCACCAGCTCGTCCCGCTGGGACGGGGCCACCGAGAGGCTGATGAGAGCGTCCACATAGACCCGGTCGGACGGGCGGTTGAGCATCACGGTATAGCCGCTGATGATGCCGTCCGTTTCCAGCTTGTGGATGCGGCTGGAGACAGCGGGACTGGTCAGCGCCACTTTTTCGGCGATCTCCTTCACCGGCATACGGGCATTCTTTGCGAGGAGGGCGAGAATCTTGCGGTCCAAATCGTCCATAGGAAAAGTACTCCTTTTAAAATATGTTACATTACATAAAATTTTCTGAAAGTAAAGTTTTATTGTTGTAGCAATAGTACAAACTGTGCAAAAATCAGTTTTCGTTTTGCCGTCTTTAATTATATAAAGTTTTTGTCAAAAAGTAAAGTGCTAAATTAAAGCGAAACCAAATTTTTGCATTTGACAAGAAAATAAATTCGGGTATAATACATACTGCAAGGCAGCGTCACTGAAGTTCTGATTTGCCGCCGGGGATC
>ERZ772835.825-NODE-825-length-20616-cov-4.54992_pt1 | contig 20616 bp, 18 predicted proteins | sample MGYA00511901_ERZ772835 | MGnify/ENA primary metagenome ERZ772835 (study PRJEB29015, sample SAMEA2737729) | human gut metagenome | biome: human gut; feature: human-associated habitat; material: faeces | place: China | collected 2012 ...
CTATGGGGCAGTTGGTTTCCGGTTATCTGGATTTTGCTGAGCGTCAGGCAGAACGTGAACAGCCCATGACCATGCAGGATTGGGCAAACCACCTTGACCGCATTTTAACCATGAGCGGTGAACAGCTTCTTGTTGGCAATGGCAGTGTGACCCACCAGCAGGCAGTGGACAAGGCTACTACCGAATATCGGAAATATAAGGCTAAAACCCTCAGCGATGTGGAGCAGGATTATCTGGATTCCATTAAGTTTTTGGAGCAGAAAGCAGGCAAGAAATAACCGTTTTATGATGTTTTCTTATGTTACAGGAAAAGATAAAGGTTTACACTTACACCCGTGTTTTCACGGCCATGCAGATCGATGGCTATTCGCTGGATGCACAAAAAGCCCGCATGAAAGCCTATGCAGACTTCAACGACTACCAGATCGTCGGCGAATACGAGGATGCAGGCAAATCGGGAAAATCTATTGAAGGCCGTGCTTCCTTTTGCAAGATGATGGAGGACATCAAATCCGGCAAGGATGGTGTTGCCTATGTGCTGGTGTTCAAGCTCTCCCGTTTTGGCCGCAACGCTGCCGATGTACTGTCTACCTTGCAGGTAATGCAGGATTTTGGTGTGAACCTGATTTGCGTGGAGGACGGCATTGATTCTTCTAAAGACGCTGGCAAGCTGATGATTTCCGTTTTGTCTGCTGTCGCAGAGATTGAACGTGAGAACATCCGTGTCCAAACCATGGAAGGCCGCATCCAGAAGGCGCGAGAAGGTCGCTGGAACGGTGGTTTTGCGCCTTATGGCTATCGTCTGGTTGACGGTGTGCTGCAAATCAATGAGGATGAAGCCCCTGCCATTCGCACGATTTTTGAGCAATATGTAAACACGGACACAGGTGCAAATGGTCTTTCCAAATATCTGAAGACCCACGGCTTTCAGAAACTTGCTCGTCAAAATGGCACCTCTTCCCTTTTCAGCGCAACATTGATTCGTGCCATCCTGAAGAACCCCGTCTACTGCGGAAAAATCGCCTTTGGTCGCCGCAAACTCGAAAAGATTCACGGCACCCGGAACGAATATCATCAGGTTCCACAGGAGAATTATTTGCTGGTGGACGGCCTGCACGAAGGCATCGTATCAGAAGAATTGTGGAACGCCGCACAGGTCAAGCTGTTGGCGCAGTCCAAACGATACGAGCCAGTCAACCGCAGCAAAACGGAACAGGCGCACTTGTTATCCGCCCTTGTCATGTGCCCCGTTTGCGGTGCTGGAATGTACAGCAACAAATGCACCAAACGAAAGAAAGATGGCACACCCTATAAATCTTTCTCTTATTACAGTTGCAAGCACCGCAAGATGCAACGTGGGCAAAAATGCGATTTCAACAAGCAAATTCAGGAAGAAGTTCTGGACAACGCCGTGGTGGAGGTTAGGATGCCTTCCGAAAAGAACTCCTCCGGTGTGACATTGTAAATGCTGACAAAACGGACTGCCCTGTCTTGAAAAAGGATGGCCGTGAGTCAAAGCAAATGTCAAAGATGTGGGTGTTCTTCTCACCAGAAAAGAACATTGCGCTGTATCAGTACAGACCCCGCCGTAAAGGGCAGATTGCCAAAGAGATGCTTGAGGGTTTCTCCGGTTACTTGCAGACCGACGGCTATTCGGGTTACAATGCAGTTGAGGATGTCACCCATGTTGGCTGCCGGGCACATGTGCGGCGAAAATGGATAGATTACTTTGTGGACAAAAAGCCAGTAGACGGGAGCAAATCTCAGAAAGCCTTTGAGTATGTCGAGAAGATGTTTGCCCTCGACTTGCAATGAAGGAATTATCCACGAAAGAACGTAAATTACACCGCCAGTCTGTACTGAAACCTGTCATGGATGAGTATTGGATTTTCTTAAACAGCTTTGAACCAGACAAAGATTCCAACCTTGGAAAAGCGAGAATTCACTCTCTAAACCAACGGAAAGCATTCTCCTGGATGGATGACTGACCCTTACAAGCAGCATTGCAGAACGCACTGTAAAATCCTTTGTCATGTCTCGGAAGAACTTTTTATTCTGCGACACTGCCAAAGGTGCTGATGCTAGTGCATTATGTTTCAGTATGATTGAAACCTCCAAACGCAATGGACTTGATCCATTTGGCTATCTGCTGTTTCTCTTACAGGAACTCCCGAAACTGGGTAAGCCACCGGCAGAAGAACAGCTTGAACGTATCTTCCCGTGGTCGAACACAATTCCTGTATATCGCCATCTTACTTGATTCTTTGTTGGGCATCTCGGTTTCGAGATACTCGATTTTTTAGGCCAGACGGGGCCTTATTGACCGTTTACCAAAAAAGTAGAATTTTTCTGAACTGAAAATTAAAAAAGCTGAGCACCTGCTTTTTCAAAGATGCTCAGCTTTGCTGTACCTTTTTCTTGAATTTTTAGACTCAGTTTTCACCTTGAGGGCTGTTTCTAAACGTTTACTCCGAAGTTTTCAGTTTTTTCGGCGCTTTTATTTTGCAACAGTCTCTTTTCCTATGCTGTCTAATATAGGCACTCGTCGTACTGCTTTTGCAGATAGAGACGGCAGGCCTCAGCGTTCTCGGGCGTGGTGTTTTCCAATGTTGCGAACACATAGGGCTTTTCCTGCTTTGCAAAGCGAAGGATGGTGGTATAATTCTCCATCTCGCCCTGACCTGCGCCGCAAGCTTTCAGCTGACCATCGGCATTCTGCCGGACGAAGTCCTTGAAGTGTATCATCGCCACATCCTTGCCCAGCAGCTCGATGGCCTCTGCGAAGACCTCCTCGCGGCGGTCCACATTCTCCATACTGAGCATGTTGACCGGGTCGAACAAGATCTGCAGGTTGTGGCTGCCGATCTCGTCCAGCACGGTGCGGGCACGCTTGGCGTCGTAGACGATGTGGCGCGCCACCGGCTCGATGGCGAGGGTCACGCCGTACTGCTCTGCGCAGCGCACAATGGGCTTGAGGGTCTTGATAAAGGCCGCCAGCGCGGCATCGGTGCGGCACTCCGGGCAGTATTTATACTCGACGTTCGGGCAGCCCGTCTCCGTGCCCACCATACCGCAGCCCAGCAGGCTGGCAAAGCGGATGTGGGCATAGTACTTCTCGCGGATAGTATCCAGCACCGTCTCGTCAGGGTAAGCCAAGTTGAGATAGTTGCCCAGCACGGCAATATCGATGCCATTCTGCTCAAACAGGTGACGCAGATAAAGCGCATAGCCGGGCGTCAGGGCAGACGGCGTGCAGGGCACGTCCTTCACGGTCTTGCTCAGCGCAAGATGGGCGCAGGTAAAGCCCCTTTTCCGCACAAGAGGCAGCAGCTGCTCCATCGGCAGTTTTTCGGCATCGTGCAGACGCAGACCAAATTGTATCATATCTGTTCTCCTTTAAGTCTGTTTTACCAGAACACTCTGTCGGCATTCTCGTATAGGATCAGCCGCTTCTGTTCGTCGGCCAGTGCCGCATCCTCCGCGATGGTATCCACCATGTCCCGATACCGGAAGCGGCACAGGTTGGATGGCGTATCCGTGCCAAACAGCAGCCGGTCTGCTCCCACCGTCTTGATGGCACTGTGGATGAACTGCCGTGTCACCGGGAAGGGCGGTTCATCAGGCCGGACATTGTGGGAAAGAGATGCCAGATCGAACCAGACATTGGGCAAATGCAGCATTTCCAGCCCCTGCTGCATGGCGTGCAGCTCGGTCTGCTTCGGGGCCAACAGATGGCAGACCACAAACTGCATCTGCGGGTGATGCAGGATCAGGTTCCGCAGGGCGGAAATCTGGCTGCTGGGGCTGCCCAGCTTGCCGATGTCGATAACGAACACAAGCCCATGCTCCTCGGCAAAGGCGGCTTCCCGCTCCATCATTTCGCCATCCAGTGCAAAGATCGGACGATTTGCCATCAGACCGGAGCCAGTGCTCACCTCAAATTTCACTACCCGGATGCCCTGCTGTTCAAACAGGTGCCGTACAATGGCATCCCGGTTCCAGCAGTAGGGGTCGTAAGCTACCGCCGCCAGAAAACGCTCCGGGTATTTCTGCTGCGCTTCGTAGCTGTACTGGTTCTGGAACCCCAGATACCCACCCTGCAAAAGCACGGCACGCTCCACTTCGTGGGCATCCATAACCTCCAGGATCCGTTCTGGGGTCACCTGCTCGGTGTTCCACCCTTTCGGGATGAGCTGACAGATGGAGCCGTCCGCATACATTCCCTGTCCGCCGCCGATGGAGCGCATCTCGCCGCCCGCACCGGTGCCAGCGATGCACTGCACCAGATGGACATGGGCATCAATCACCTTCATGTTCTTCTCCCCCGATCAGTGCCACAGCCACATCATTGACATTGGTGCCGGTGGCCCCTGTGATGATAAGTCCCCCCACGGCCTGCAAGGCGTGGTAGGCATCGTTGTTTTGCAGGGTGTCGAACACGTTCCAGCCCTTTGCCGTCAGTGCAGCGGCGGTGTCGCCGTTCACATAGCCACCAGCGGCATCGGTGGGGCCGTCGGTGCCATCGCTGCCCACGGAGAACACTGCGGCGTTCTGTCCCGCCAGCGCCGGAGCTGCGGCCAGTGCAAGCTCCTGATTGCGGCCTCCCAGACCCTTGCCGGTCAGGTGCACCACGGTTTCCCCGCCTACGATAAAGGCCAGCTTTTTGCCCTGCTCCGCATGGGTGCGGGCGATAGACCCCAGAAAACTGCCTGCCTCCTTTGCTTCGCAACAGAGCTGGTCGGTGAGGAGGATGGGCTCATATCCCAGCTCCCGGCAGGCTTTAGCGGCAGCGGTGCACAGCTCTCGGACGCTGCCGGTGATCTGCGTGGTGACGTTGTCCAGAGCTTTCGGCGTTTCCTGTGCCAGCAACGACTTCGCCTGTTCTGACAGGTTCAGGTGGTATTTCTCCGCAATGGCAAGCGCTTGTGCACAGGTGGAGGAATCCGGCACCGCCGGGCCACTGGCGATCATATCCAGCGGATCTCCCAGAATATCGCTGAGCACGATGCTGAACACCTTTGCCGGAGCACAGGCCTGTGCGAACCGCCCGCCCTTGACTGCGGACAGCCGCTTGCGGATGGTGTTCATCTCCACAATATCCGCCCCACTGGCAAGGAGCTGGTTGGTAATATCCTGCAATTCCTCACCGGGGACAAGCGGCTGTTCAAACAGGGCGCTGCCGCCGCCGGAAAGTAGAAACAGCACCGTGTCCTCTGCGGTCAGTCCCTGTACCAGCGCCAAGGCTTTTTCGGTGGCTGAAAAGCTGTTGGCATCCGGCACAGGGTGACCAGCCTCATAACAATCTACGCCGGGGATTTCGCCCTTCACATGGTCGTATTTGGTCACCACCACGCCGCCGTCCATGCGCCCCAGTGCCTGCACGGCGGCGTGCGCCATCTGCCACGCGGCCTTGCCCGCCGCCACCAGCAGCACCCTGCCGCCTCCGGGCTGAAAGGCGTTCAATGCCCGGCGCACCGCTTTGTCCGGCAGCACTGTCTGAATGCTGGCACGGATGATCTCATCCGCATCCTGCCGCAATGTGGTATTCATGAAACAGACCTCCTTACAGGGTATCGGTTACAGCAGCCCGGCCTCGGTCATAGTGGCCACAAATCCCTGCTTTGCAGCACCCTCCGGGGTAGGCAGAGTGGGCAGATACGGTACGCCCACCTTCCGGCCCCGCAGATTTGCCATATCCTTGGCCGCCACCGGGAAACTGGCGGCATCCATGGAAAGACGCACCGGGTTCAGCTTGAACTGTGCTTCCAGACTGCCCGCCATATCTCCGGCTGCAAATTTATTGTACACATCGGTGATGAGCTCGGGCATAAAGTTGGCTGCGGTGCACACACCGCCCACAGCGCCATGGCAGAGGCTGGCGTACAACAGGGTATCCTTGCCGCCAAAAACCTTAAAGCCCATATCCCGGGTGCGGCGGATGAACTCTGCCGTCTGGGTAATATCGCCGCTGGTGTCCTTCATGCCCACGATATTGGGCACATTATGGGCCAGTTCCTCCACCAGCTTTGCGCTCATGGTGTAGCCCACCCGTCCGGGATTATTATACAGCAGCACCGGCGTTTCGGGAATACTTTCGGCAATGGTTTTGAAGTGGTTGTACAGTTCTTCATAGGTTGGCTTCAGGAACATGGGCTGCAGCACGCTGACGGCTGCAGCACCGTTGGCGGCTGCCATCTTTGCCAGACGGCAGCACTTTTTGGTGCTGATGGCACCGATGCCAAAGTACACCGGCACCCGGCCTGCGGCCTCGTCCACCATGATCTTCAGGCCACGCTCCATCTCGGCTTCTTCCACCATGTAGAACTCGCCGTTGGAGCCGAAGGCGAGGATACCGGACACACCACCCTCGATGACGTAGTCCACCTGCGCCCGCATCCCGGCCTCGTCGATGTTTTCTTCGCCGTCAATGACGGTAAGGATGGGCGCTACAACGCCCTTCATGAACTCTGTATTCATGTTTTTTCCTCCTCAACGGCCGATCTGAATGCCGGTCAGGTACTCGTAATACTGGGCAATGGCGCTGTGGTCCTTCTGGCCGCCCTCGTGGTTGTGGAGCCACTGCATGATCTCCTGTACCTCGGCAGTCATGGGCACCGGCGCACCCACGGCGTGGGCGCAGTCCAGCACGTTGTTCAGATCCTTGATGTGCAAATCGATCTTGAAGCCGGGCTTGTCGTTGCCTGCGATCATCATGGGAGCCTTGGCGTTCATGACGGTAGAGCCTGCCAAACCGCCCTTGATGGCCTGAAAGACCAGCTCCGGGTCCACCCCGGCCTTCTGTGCCAGCGTCAGCGCCTCGGCCAGTGCCTGAATGTTGCAGGCCACAATGATCTGGTTGGCCAACTTGGTGGTGTTGCCAGCGCCGACCTCGCCGCAGCGGACGGTGGAAGCGCCCATCGCATCCAGAACAGGCTTATAGGTATCGAAGATCTCCTGCTTGCCACCGACCATGAAGCTCAGCGTACCGTCAATAGCTTTGGGCTCACCGCCGGAAACGGGAGCGTCCAGCATCTCCACATCCTTCTTCTGCAGCTCCGCGTAGATTTCCTTGGAAGCGACCGGATTAATCGAAGAGCAGTCGATGAAGACTACGCCCGGCTTCATGTGGGCGGCGACGCCATCCTTACCCAGCATGACCTCCTTCACCTGCGGGGAGTTGGGCAGCATGGTGATGACCACATCACACTGCGCGCCGATCTCCTGCTGGGTCGCGCCCTTTGCACCGGCCGCTTCCAGCTCCTGCACGGGGGCCTGACTGCGGTTATTCACCAGCAGGTCGGTGTAACCCGCCTTCAGCAGATTCTTTGCCATAGGCTTTCCCATAATACCCAGACCAATAAAACCGATTTTCATGATAGTACCCTCCATAATTTTCAATTCTGTTTTTTGTGTTGCTCCCTTCCATCAGGTGATGGGAGCGGGGTTAAAGATGCACATATCGTTGTGGAAGCCGTACTGATCGCTGTAGGGCTCCTTGATGCCGCTGGCAACGTCCAGAATGAGGTTGAAGATCTCGGTGCCCACATCGGCAATGGTGGCTTCGCCGGTGGCAATATGACCGGCAGAGATGTCGATGAGGTCGAACCACTGCTCCTTCATCTCGTTGCGGCTGCACACCTTGATGACCGGGGCCACATCCAAACCATAGGGTGTGCCGCGGCCGGTCATGAACACCTGCAGGCCGATGCCGGAGGCCACCTGCGAGGGACCGCAAACAATGTCAGAAGCAGGCGTTGCCGCAAAGATGAGGCCGTGTTTCGTGGGCTTTTCTGCCGGGGAAAGCACCTCCACAATGGGGCTGGTTCCGCTTTTGGCGATGGAACCCATAGCCTTTTCCACGATGTTGGCAAGGCCGCCCTTTTTGTTGCCCGGCGTGGGGTTGGCATCCCGGTCTACGCCGCCTTCGGCAAGGTAATCATCATACCACTTCATCTCCGCTGCCAGTTTGTCCCGTACCGGTGCGCTCACGCAGCGAGCAGCTAGCATGGGCACACCGTCCCGGACTTCCGTCACCTCGCTGAACAGCACGGTGGCACCGCCCTTGACCAGCATATCGGCTGCATATCCGGCGCTGGGGTTGGCGGTGATGCCGGAGAAGGCATCGCTGCCGCCGCACTGCATCCCGATGAGCAGCTCACTGAGGGGCAGTTTCTCCCTGTGGCGCAGGTTCAGCTTTTGCAGCTTCTTTTCCGCCATATCCAGAATGGCCTGCATCATGGCATCGTGACCCTTGCAATTCTGTAAGGTCAGGCAGTTTTCCGGGGTGATATCCTCCGGGGGCAGTACCCGGTCGTAGGTCAGTTTCTCGCAGCCCAGACCCACCACCATCACTTCCCCGCCAAAGTTCGGGTGACGGATGACATTGGTAATGGCGCGGATGGGGATGTACGCCAGCGGAGCGTTGATAGCCACGCCACAGCCGTAGGGGTGGGTGATGGCCACCACGCCGTCTACATTGGGGTACTTGGGCAGCAGTTCCTTTTTGATGCGCTCCACCGCCACCCGGACCACACCGGCAGCGCACTGCACCGTGGTCACGATGCCCAGCAGATTGCGGGTGCCGGCAGGCCCTACCTTGTTGCGGTAGCCCATCCATGTGGTGCGGGGCGGAGTAGGCAGCTGCTCCGGTGTCTTGAGGTTCGTACCCCAAGGCATATCGGTCAGAGCCGGGCTTTCCGGCAGATTCAGCATATGCTCGTTGATCCAGCTGCCTGCCGAAATATCGTTTTTGGCGTAGCCCAGCACCACTCCGTAGCGCAGGATCTCGCCGCCTGCCGGGATATCTCGCAGCGCGATCTTATGCGCCTGCGGAATCGGATCCCGGGTCACCACGCCGCTTTCCAGTGTCGTTCCGGCGGGCAGGTCGTGAACGGCCACGACCACATTGTCTTCGTCTTTGATCTGAATACTCAAACGTTCTGCCATAATTCTTCACCTCATATACGGCGCAGCTGCTCGCTGACGGCCATCATGCAGGCAGCGGCACCATGCTGGTTGTCCACCATCTGCTTTTCACTCAGGTAATATGCGGGCGTCCCGGTGCGGTCGGTGCGGTTGTCCGGACCGGGGCCAAGGCCCGCGCTGGCGCAGATGCCGTGTAGCTCATAGCCGCTCTCGGTCTGCTTCAAATAGGTGTCCCGGATGCCATCCAGCACCTCGCTGCCCCTCTGCCCGTACTCCGGGGGCAGCATCCCAAGGCGGGCTCCCTTCATAAGGGCGTAGGCCGCCATCGCGCTGCCGGACGTCTCGGAGTAATTGCCCTCAAGGTCGGCGCGGTCTACTACCTGCAGGAACATCCTCGTATCCGCCGCCTGATACGGCATCAGGCGGTCGAGGGCGTTCTTGAGCAGACTGCACAGCTCACCCGCCCGCTGGGTATGCTCCCTTGCGAGCTCGTAGGTGTCGGCCAGCGCCATCAGGAACCAACCCTCGGCACGCAGCCAGACCGCCGGGCTCTGGCCCGTGACGGGGTCGGCCCACTCCATCCTGCGGGAGCAGTCGTTGGCGTGGCGGTAAAGGCCCAGCTTCTCATCCCACAGCAGGGTGTGGGCGGACTGGAACTGGTCGAGGATGTCGTCCCAGTGTTCTTCGCCATTCTCTTCCAGACAGGCGGCGTAGAAGGGCATTCCCATATAAAGGCCGTCCAGCCAGACCTGATCGGGATAAATATCCTTGTGCCAGAAATTCCCGGTCACAGCGCGGGGGTAATCGTCCAGAATGTGATACGCCCGCTGCACGCCCTCGGCCCAGCGCGGCTCTCCGGTGGTCTGCCGGAGCACCCGCATGGATTTGCCGAAGCTCACCTTGTCGATGTTGTGCTCGCCGACCACCCAGTTGGCCACGGTGCCGTCCTCCTTCATGAGCCAGCCGGCATTTTTCTTCACCGGCTCCAACCAGCGTTTGTCGCCCGTGGCATGATACAAGTCGTTTGCACCTATTATACACAGGTCGTCCTTATAATTCCAAGGCTTTTCTTCCAAGAAACGAGGAAATACGTTTTCCAGATACTGTTCAAAATATTCCAGCCACATCCGTATCATCTCCTTTACAGTCCGGCAAAATCAGCTACACGGTTCAGGATCTCCACAGCCTCAGCCCGGCTGACCAGCTTGTCCGGGCCAAAGCAGCCGTTCTCGTCCAGCTCCATAAAGCCGAAGTAGAGCGCTCTTGCCGCATTGGTGCCGTAGTTGTCGGCCACCCTTGCAGCATCGGCACACACCGGCATCGTGCTGGAGGCGTTGCGGTAATTCACGCCGCAGGCCTGCATGGCGACGGTCGCCATCTCCTGCCGGGTGATGGTGCCCTGCGGTACGAACCGGCCCTCCTTCAGGGCCAGAAATGCGTTGGCCGCTGCATAGCGGGCCGCAGGATCATCGGTGTCGGGCAGGACGGGCAGAGTCATCGACTGGTTCGCCAGCGGGAACAGCATCCATGCCAGCTCCTGCCGGGTGACGGGCTTCGCCGATCCATCCAGCTCCACCTTGTTCAGCATCCCGCGGCAGCACAGCCGGGCCGCCGGGGACTCAACCGACTGCTGCAGCACCTTGTAGCAGCAGCTGAGTGCACTCTCCCCTGCCGGATCAAGGGCCTCCACCTGCACAAGGCGTGCGTCCGAAGGCAGGATGAGCGTTTCGCCCTCGCCGCAGCTCCTCCAAGCAACGCCGTCCGGGCTGCAGCGCCAGTGAAACCGGAGCGGCTCAGAAGCCCCACAGCACTCTGCCGCTGCGGCCACTGTGCCGCCCGCACAGGGCACCCCCAAAACGCGCACCCGGTCGGGGCGGGGGAAGCGCTTGCCGTTGATGGTCACATTCTCTACGACCGCGTCCTGCCAGTTCATGCTGCGCAGACACTGGTATACGCCGTCGATGGTGATGTTCCGCAGCACCAGTCCGGTGATGGGCACCTCCGGGAAGGCCTCAAGGAAGATGCCGTAGTCGCCGCCGTGGGCCGTAATGTTCTCAATGGTGATGTCTCGGAACACGGGCAGGCTGTCGCCGTTGCGGCCGTCCTCGTAGAGCATGGTGCCGTGGATGGCCGCCCCGTGGACATGCTCCATCACGCTGTCGCAGAGCATGATGTGCTCCACCGCACCGCCCCGGCGGGCATTTGTCTTGAGCCGCAGGGCATAGGTCAGATTGGGGCTGGAAAAGCGGTTGCCGCAGGCCAGCACATTATAAATGCCGCCGCTCATCTCGCTGCCCAGCGCCACGCCGCCGTGGCCGTCTGCAAACTCGTTGTTTTCAATGAGGATATTCCTGCAGGGAGCGTTGGCCTCCCGGCCATCGCGGTCACGCCCCGATTTGAGGCTGACGCAGTCGTCGCCGGTGTCGAAGCGGCAGTTCCGGATCCAGACACCGTCGCAGCTTTCAGGGTCGCAGCCGTCGTTGTTGGGACCGTGGCTCGACAGGGTCACACCGTCCACCACCACGCTCCTGCAAAGGATGGGGTTGAGCTGCCACATGGGGCTGTTCTGGAAGGTGACGCCCTGCAGCAGCACCCGCTGGCAGCGGATGGGCTGGAAGAAGTTCGGGCGCAGACAGTGTCCCTCGCCGAAGATGCGCTCTTCAACGGGCACGCCGTTCAGGTTCATATCCCGCAAGGCCTTGCGGGCCGGCTGCTGCAAATCAGGCTTGTTCTCCGACCAAGAGCGCTCCACCTGATGATGCCAGCTCCACCAGTGCTCTGCATCGGCCCCGCCGTCCAACACACCGTCGCCGGTGACGGCGATGTCGTGAGCGTCGCATGCGTAGAGCAGGGCGCTGTAGTTGTAGCAGGGGCTCGCCTCCCAGTGGCAGAACACCAGCGGGTAGTTCTTCGCCAGCTCGTCGGTCACAAAGCGCACCACCGTTCCGGCCGAGGCCAGATGCAGCTCCACGCCGCTTTTCAGGTGGAGCGCACCGGTGTGGTAGACGCCGGGCTGGAGGGTAAGCGTTCCGCCGCCGGCAGCGCTCAGCGCGTCGATGGCAGACTGTATCTCCTGTGTCTGCACCCCGCCGTTTGCGGAGAGGGTCATTTCATTTTTCCCGATGTGCGGCAGCTCGATGGCCGACAGGATAGTATTCCGCAATTCAGTCTTGTTCATGGGGCAAACTCCGTTATGTCATAGAATGCGTAAAAAGGAATGCCAGATTCTCGGTCAGGTGCTCCTCGTGCCACTGATGGGTGCCGGGGCATATCTCGTAAAGGATGCTGTCCGGCGCACCCAGCAGGCGATAGGCGCTGTGGGCGATGGCCACCTGCTCTTCGACGTTCACGACGCCGCGGGGGCCGTTGAGCCGGTCGTCCCGGCAGGACTGCACCCAGAGCGGACGTGGGGCGATGAGACTTGCGATGTCGCCCATGTCCAGATACTCCCACAGATGGGGCACATAGTTGCAGGAGCAGTTACTGTTCAGGGTGAGCAGGGCATCCCGGTAGCCGTAGAGGTAGCCGCTGACAGCGGCCATCTTCACCCGGTCGTCGAGAGCTGCCAGCCAGAGCGTCTGCATCCCGCCGCCCGAGAAGCCCAGTGCGCCGAGGCGCCGGGTGTCGAAGCGGGCGTCCGCTTCCAGCCAGTCGATGAGGCGGGCGAGATCCCAAGTGAGCATCCCGATGACCGAGATGCCCAGCGGCTCGCCCATGTGGGCCAGCCGGTAGCAGTCACCTTTCAATCCCTCGGACAGCCGAGTAGTGTCGGCGGGGTCTTCCCGCCGCTCGCCAAAGCCCCGGCAGTCGGGGCAGGCGGCCACATAGCCCAGCTTCGCCAGCTGCAGGCCGTAGTCGTAATGGTAGTGGTCTATCTTCTCATCGATGGGTGGGTAGCCCCGCAAACCGGCCACCGAATACTTTCCGGCTCCGTTGTGGCCTGGCGGGCAGAGGAAGACCGACGTGGTCTTATCTGCGCTTTCCGGCACCAGAAGGAACAGGGTCATCCATACTTCCGGCTCCACTTGGATGCGCCAGTGTTCCCGGGTGATTCCTCCCTCCACCGCTGTGGTAGAAAGGAGCTGGGGCTGTGCCGGGCTGCTTTCCATTTTTTCCGTGCCCAGCAGCTCGTGCAGCAGCGTCCGTGTCTCGGTGCGCCAGCGCTCGAACTCTCCGACGCTTTTACCCATAAATGCCCGCTTGCGGGCGAAGCGATCAAACTTACGTAGCATGGCGGGCAGAGTGGGATAGATTTTTTTCAGATAAGGCAGCTGCTCCGGCTCAGTCATCGTTGATGTCCTCGCCGATGTTCTGGGCAGCAGCAGGAGCCTTTGCAGACTTCTTTGCCTTCAGGTGGTCAGAGACATAGGGCCACACCACGCACAGCACGGCGATGATGAGCAGGATGAAGGAGACCGGGCGGGTAAAGAAGGGTGCGTAGCTGCCGTGGGCGTAGCTGATGCCCTGACGGAAGTAGCGCTCAAGCTTGCTGGACAGGATGAAGGCCAGAACTAGCGGGCTGGTAGGCAGACCGGCCACACTCATGAACAGAGCCAGCAGGCAGAGAGCCAGCATGACATAGATGTTGAACATGGTGTTGGAGATGCCGTAGCCGCCGATGAAGCTGATGACCAAAATAACAGTATACAGATAATGATAGGGGATCTTCAAGATATACGGAAACCAGCGCTTGGTGATGATCTGGATGAGGTAGGTGACGATGGCGGAGACCATGACGCAGGCGAAGATGAGCATGGCCAGATCGGGCTGCTCAGTCATAAACAGAGGGCCAGCCTGCAGGCCGTGGATGGTCAGGCCTGCGATGAGCATTGCGGTGATGCCGTCACCGGGGATGCCCAGAGCCATCATGGGGATGAGGGCACCGCCCAGAGAAGCGTTGTTTGCGGTTTCAGAAGCCCACACACCGGCGGGGTTGCCCTTACCGAAGGTCTCAGGCTCCTTGCTGATGCCCTTGGCATAGCCGTAGGCCACCATGTTGGAGATGCCGGAGCCCATGCCGGGCAAGAAGCCGATCCACAGACCGGAAGCGAATGCAAAGATAATGGTCTTGATGTTTTCGATGATGTCCTTGAAGCCGATGCCAAGACCCTTCATGTTCTTGACGTCCACATCGGGCATCTTTGCCTCGCCCTTGGCGTTGTCACGGATGATCTGGCACATGGCGAACATACCCAGCATCTGTGCAACGGTGCTGATGCCGGAGGTGAGGTACACATTGCCAAAGGTGAAGCGGGTAGCGCCGTTGATGGGGTCCATGCCGATGCAGCCCATGAGCAGACCGATGCCGGCGGACATGATGCCCTTGAAGATGTTGCCCTTGGACAGGGAGGCAATAAGGGTAATGGCGCAGAAGCACAGGGAGAAGTATTCCCAGGGGCCCAGATGCAGAGCCGCCTCTGCGATCACCGGGGACAGCACGGTGGCGATCGCCACAGAGCACACAGTGCCGATGAAGGAAGCGGTCATGCCGATGCCCAGCGCCTTGCTTGCCTGTCCCTTTTGGGTCATGGGATAGCCGTCAAAGCAGGTGGCAATGGCAGAGGAAGAACCGGGGATGCCAATGAGCACCGCCGAGATAAAGGTACCGGACACGCCGCCGATCCAGATGGCAAGCAGCATGACAAAGGAAGTCTCGGTGGAAAGACCAAAGGTGATGGGTAGCAGCAGAGCGATGCCCAGAGTAGCGGACAAACCGGGGATTGCACCAAAGACGATGCCCAGCGTGACCATGGCAAAGATCAGCAGCAGGTTCAGCGGCTTCATGCAGACCAGTAAAGCAGAAAGATATGCAGCCATTTATTTTCCCTCCTTAGCCGCCGAACAGAACGCCGGCAGGTAGCTTGATCTGGAATGCGAACACGAACATGGCGTACAGCGCCGCCGTTATCACCACCGAGATGATGGCGGTGGACACCGGCTTGACCTCGCTGTTGCCCTTCAAATCATAGATAAAGGCGGCGGTTGCAAACGGGGTGGTGATGATGAATCCCAGATAGGTCATGGCGATAGCGTAGACCACCAGCATCAGGAAGCTCCTAGTCACCTTGAGCACACCGCCCTTGGGAAAATAGGGCTTTTCGGCAATCTCGCGCTCCTTGTAGCCCTTGACGATGAGGGCAATGGAGCTGATGCCAATCAGGAAGATGGCCACATACGGCAGCAGCCGGGGACCCGGCTCCAGCAGATTGGCCGGCTGGCGGACCTGCTGGGTCATGATGAAGAAGAAAATACAGGTGAGCAAGCCAACGATGCCTGTTACCATATCGCGTCTCATTTTCATGGAAGTACCTCTCGCTTTTCTTAAAAACAGCCCGGAGAGGAGAAGCTCCGGGCTATCTATTTAGGAGGATCTACACTTTTCAGAGAAAGACTTTTCTGTGCAGATAAAAAGTGCAGTCGATGGCAGACTTTTGGGTTAGCCCTGAACGTACATATCGAGGTTCTTTGCGATGTTGACGAGTTCATCGTACTCTTTCTGATGCAGCTCCTCGGACTCCTCAAGGTCGTGCCAGCCGGGGATGTGGCCGATGCCTGCGATGCCATCATGGACAGTGGGGTCGTTGACAACCTCTTCCATGGCTGCGTTCATCTGCTTGACCACGGTCTCGTCCATGCCGGCAGGTCCCATCAGGTAGTGGTAGACCAGCATGTAGCAGTCCTTGAAACCCTGCTCCTGCAGAGTCTTGTAGTTTTCAGGCAGCTCAGCGGGGTACTGGTCGATGGTGATGCCGTCGCCCGCCACGGTGCCGATGACCTTCAGCTTGCCGGCCTTGGAATACTCCTGAGCGTTGCCCAGACCCACGACACCGATGTCGATGAAGCCACCGGCCAGATTGGTCAGACGGTCAGACTCGGAAGCACATTCAACCTTGTTCAGCTCGATGCCCAGAACACTGCACAGCTTGCCGAACAGGAAGGTGTTTGCACCTGCAGCCGGCATACCGGCGTTCAGCTCATTGGGATGAGACTTTGCGTAATCGACGAAGCCCTGAAAGTCATCGTAAGGTGCGTTTGCAGGAACAGCCAGTGTAGAGAAGCCGTTGTCCTGCAGGCAGGCGATCAGGGTGAAGTCGGTCATGGGGTTTACGGTAGCGTTGCCGGTGATGTACTGGATGTTCAGTGCAGAGGTAGCCAGCGTCAGGGTGGTGCCGTCCGGCTTTGCGTTGGCGACGGTCTGGTGGCCGACGGTGTTTGAGTCGTAGTTGGTGACGGTGGTCTTCAGGCCGTAGATACGGTTCAGACCCTCGCTGTAGTAACGGATGGCCAAGTCAGAGCCGCCGCCTGCCTTGCCGGGAACCACCAGCGTGATGGTCTCATTATTTGGGAAGCCGATGTCGTCGGTAGAAGCAGCGGCGGTGGAGCCTGCTACACTTGCAGCAGTGCTGGAAGCAGCGGTAGAGGTGGAGGCGGAAGAACCACCGCAGGCAGTCAGGGCGAGAGCGGCAGCAGCAACAGCAGAGCCCTTGAGCATTTCTCTTCTGGTCATCTTCATGATTGTACTCCTTCTTATTCTGGTTCGTGTCATGTTGAGAACTTTTCGTCGTTCCCTCTTTGTACCCTTATTGTACCCCCCCAGCCCGCCGCTTTCGATACACAACCTTTCTGATTTTTCATAACATTTTGTTCATACCGTCTTGTGCTTCACTCGCAAATGTTTTATAGTATAGGTAACAAAAACGTTTCGTTCTGTTCACAAATTCAACTTTATCTTTCCGGTAAATTTTCTTTGTTGCCTTCCCGACCGGCCTTTCTGCCCCGTTTTTGCCCATCCGGTCCCTTATCCAAGAGAGGTTTCTGCTATGAACACCCGCCAGTATTATTACATCTCGACCATTGCCAATTACGGCAACCTGAGCCATGCCGCGCAGGCACTGCACATCTCCCCTTCAGCATTGAGCAAGTTTCTCACCGAGTGTGAGCGCATCTTCGGGCTGACGCTCTTCCTGCGCTACAACCGCCGCCTCTACCCCACTGCCGCTGGGCACTACGTCATTGACTGCGCCCAGAAGATACTAGACGAGAAGAACCGTATGCTGCTGACCATGAAGGAAGTCTCGGGCGGTGCACAGGAGCGCATCCGTCTGGCGACAGCCCCCAACCGCGGTGCCATCATCTACAGCAAAATCTACAACCAGTTCTCCCGCCGCTTCCCGGGCATCTCTCTCAGCCTGACCGAGCTTTACGCCGCCGAGCAGCCGGGTGCTATCGCGCGCGGCTTCATCGACTTGGCGCTGGGCGCAGGCGCTAACAGCACCGAAGTCACTGACATCCCCATCGCCCACGAAGAGTTGCTCGTCTCCCTGCCCGTCTCCCACCCACTGGCCGGGCAGGAGCGCATCCGACTCAAAGACCTGCGCGACACGCCGTTTGTCTTGCAGGGTCGTCAGCACAGCATCCGCCTTCTAGCCGACCAGTTGTTTCTGGAAGCGGGCTTCGATCCAGTCGTCGCGTTTGAGTCCAGCGACGTCATCCTTCTGGACTCCATGATGCATCAGGCCGTAGGCGCGGGTCTTGTGAGCAAGGCCCATGTTTTCCCCTGCCCCGAGCTCTCTTACCGCCCCCTTGAGCCCCCGGTGTACCAAACCCTTCATCTGCGTTACCCGCTGGGTCACACCCTCACTGAGCCCGAGCGGTATCTGGCCGGGCTGCTGGCCTCGGAGCGTCTGGCCGACCCCCGCTATCAAGCCACCGACGACCCGCTGGTGCAGAGCCTTTTGCAGAACGCCGCGTCTCCTGCCGCCGAGGACACCGGCCCGGCGCAAGAAAAAGCGGCCTCTGGCACACAGGACATGCAGGAGGTCAATCTCGACAGCAAGGTGATGGAATACCTCATCTCCATCGTGGAGGAACAGAGCCTCTCCAAGGCGGCGGACAAGCACTTCCTCGCTCAGTCGGCTCTTTCGCGCCACCTCCACAGCGTGGAAGCGATGGTGGCCACGCCCCTGTTCAGCCGCGAGCACAATCGGCTCCGCCCCACTAGCGCCGGAGCTGTCTTCGTCAACAGCGCCCGCAACATTCTGCGCATCGAGAAAGAGATGTTCGATCACACCCGCTCCTATCAAAAAGGCCACAGCGGAAGTTTGTACATCAGCTGTGACCATCTATTTGCGCAGGTACTGCGGGAACAGACCGTCCCCCAGTTCCGCGCTCTCCACCCCGACATCGAGCTCGTCATCACCGAAGAGAATCAGGAGGGCACGCTGGAAGCCTTGATTAACGCCTCCGCGGACATCGGCGTCTTCCTCTCCATCTCCCGCGAGCACCCGCTGCTCCACTGTGACATTATCTCGATGACCGAGATGGTCTATTGTTTTGCCTCCGATGCCTGCCCGTTGGACTGGACCCCGGGCAGCCCCCTACCGGAAAGATTTTTCCCCCGCCCCCAGCTGATGGCCCCCTCAGGCTCCACTCTCTACGCCGAGCAGACCATCCTGCTCGACCGGCTGGCTGGTGCCGGCGGCTTCACCACGCCCCGGGCCTGCGAGGCCCAGACCTCCGTTCTGCGCAAGCTGGCCAACCTCGGGGTGGCCGACTCCGTCCTGCCCCTCAACCTCATTGAGCGTCGCAATCATGACCACTGCGCCGCCTTCGAGCCCCCCTGTCCGCTCTACCTGCTTTTGAGCTACCATATGGGCCGCACCCTTCCCAGCGTGACGCAGGAACTCGTCCCCCTTATACACAAAGCTCTGTCGGATGTGCTTGCCATTCCGGCACGGGGGTGAATAAACATCCATCTGGAAATAGATTTTTGCTCTTCCCATTACAAATTGACACAGTGGTTATCACATTGAGAACCACTGCGTCAGCCAAGTGAATTTTAATTTGATTTTCGAATTGAAAATGAAAAGAGCTTCCCTTTTCTACCACAAAATGGGCATTTTCCAAATCGTGGGGCATGTAAGGCAGAGCCGAGAAGGTCATGCCGCTGTCACAGTCAAAACAGATGCATAGAATGCTACCAGCATAGTTCTGATCTGAATCCCATTGAAAAACTTTGGTCGAAGATAAAGGCTCTTTTACGCAAATTCAAAGCATGGACACTGGATGCTCTTCCAAACGCGATTCAACACGTCCTTCAAAATGTATCGTCTTCTGACTGTTCAGGGTGGTTTCGTTCATGCGGATATTCGCTATAATTTTGAAAATTGCTATAAAAGCGTTTGCAGAAGAATGGCTGCTTCATATTCATCCCATGGAATACGGTTCATTGTCAAACCTCTCATAAAATATATTCTCAGCCGCCATGATAATTGTGCAGTTTGCACGCACTACCTATAATTTATCATTATAATGAGAGCGTTGCAGGACTCCTGATGCAAGGGATTTCTTTAACTCCCAAATATATTAGTCTACATTCTCTACAATTTCACTTGCAATTATGTCGGTGCACCGATATAATATAGAGAGTAAGGAGGTTTTTCATTTGATTCTGGACGATTTGATGCAAAAAAACGGGCTTTCACGGTATCGTCTTGCAGTCACTGCCGGTATTCCTCATGCCACTCTCAACGACATTTGCAGCGGAAAGACTAAATTAGAGCGTTGCTCTGCTGAAACGGTCTATAAACTTGCAAAAACTCTGGGCGTTTCTATGGAACAACTCACGGAAAGCGGTATTCGTGAAACACAGCGCGAGCATTCGTATGAATATGGTCTTCCTGATTATTTGCAGCATGATCTTGACACCTATAAAGAGGGGCTAAAGACCCACTCTCCTCTCTTAGATTGCTACTGGGGTGAACTTTACGGAAGTATCAATATGGCCGAAATCAGCGATGGTCTAATCACGCCTGAACACGCCGATTATCTCCGTCAAAAGTTTTTATGGAGGAACAAAAGTGCATGAGTAGCCTTATTGATTTTACAAACTGCAAACGAGTCTATGGCAAAGCATATAACGGTGCTAATGGAAAGAAAATTGCAGTTATTTACGACGGGAATCGATATATGATCAAATTCCCACCTTCCGGTGAACACAAACCAACTGACCTTTCTTACACAAACAGTTGCATCAGTGAGTATATTGCCTGCCATATTTTCAATCTGTTGGGTATACAGGCTCAGAAAACTCTACTTGGAACATTTCAAGTTGGCGAAAAGACAAAAAAGGAATTTTATCGAGTTTATATAAAAGCCCGATATGACTTAATTCTTAAGCCGGCATTTGAAAGAGTTCATTGATACGGTTGCCCTGGTCCCCAGAACGACCGCCGTATCCGCCTTTTTCTCCCCTTGTCCTCACACCGGCATCGCATTGTTCCCCAGAACCAACCCGAAAAATGTACGATTATAACATCAATTTGCAGGTGTCGAGCCATATCGAAGTGGTTCTCCTTTTGACCAAACTCAATGTCGAGCGGCATATCGAAGTGGATGTCAGCATGGACGAGTTGGATGTGACTGCTGCGGAAAGCAAAGCAACTTACAATGAGATTCGAGATTATGTGTGGGAGCACTATCAACTCAAGGTTTCTAATCTCTATATCGCACAGGTGAAGCAGAAGTATGGCATCATCGAGCGAGAGAATTACCATAAAGCAAAAAACGAAAATGCGAAGCAGCCCAAGTGTCCGAAGGAAAAAGAGGATGCGATTGTGGAAGCACTGAAGCATTTTCAGATGGCTGAGTTGTTCCAACGTGACAAATCCACAATTTCCCGTCACATCAAAA
>ERZ772835.829-NODE-829-length-20601-cov-492.919_pt1 | contig 20601 bp, 10 predicted proteins | sample MGYA00511901_ERZ772835 | MGnify/ENA primary metagenome ERZ772835 (study PRJEB29015, sample SAMEA2737729) | human gut metagenome | biome: human gut; feature: human-associated habitat; material: faeces | place: China | collected 2012 ...
TAGATTCGTGTGATTGCCGGCATATGGCAGCAACCACACAAATCAAGATGTTCAAGCCAAATAAACGTGGAAGTACGACTGTTAAAGTAATGAGCTATAGGGTATTAAGACAACACATCTTACGCTTCGGATATGTACGTATAAAACAATGGCAGTATCCAAACTACCAGCCAAATAAGTTTAGTACATTTCATTTCGTTTATATTTAAATAAGTTCATGTTAAGTTCCGCTTGCAAAATAACTATTTTTTTCATGAGACTAAGTGAAAAAAATAGTCCAAAATACCATTAAAATAATAGATTTACGCAAAAATACTTGGAAGATATTATAAAAAGTCGTATTTTTGCCAAAAGAATTCTATAAAAAGAACAGATTATGAGATTATCAGAAGAACGATATGACAATCCTGCCTATCGAGACATAAAAAATTCGATTGATACTGCAAAGGAAGAAGGCAGAGAAGAAGGTGTTGCCAAAGAAAAGTTGGCCACCGCAAAGCGTCTTCTCGGCATGGGGCTCACACAAGAACAAGTTGCCAAAGGTACAGGTCTTTCTATTAAAGAGATTGAAAAACTTATTTAAGTTTAAAAGAAAACAAAGCCCCCGATAGCATTGTTACTATCGGGGGCTTTTATATATATTCCCTTGTCTTATCTCTAAAGATCTCAAGGGAAATTGAAATTCAAGATTTACAGCTCTGCAGCTTCATCTGGTTCCATAGGCCAGTATGGATTCTGGTACAATGGAGAGTCTGCATAGGTCTTATGGTCAGGAGCAGTAAGCATAAACTGACGCAAAGGCATTGGCTGTAGGTACTGAGCCATAGACCAGGTCATACCCTTGTAAAGCTTATTGGTAGAAACAATCTGGTATGGACGGAAATACTCAGTTAACTTACGAGAAGATACTGTAGCAGTAACAGAACCATCATCAACCAACTGCTTTTCTGTATACCATTTCTCCATTGGAGTATTCCAAAGATGGAAGCCCTCAAGCTGATAAGGCTGCTTCATCAACTGATCGAGTGAACGCCAGCGAATCAAATCCATCCAACGAAGACCTTCAGCCATCAACTCTGTACGACGCTCACGACGAATGCTATACAAAGTAGGATCTGTCAATGCCTTGCCTGCAGAAAATGCACCCCAATCATATTGTGTACCAGAACCATCGGTATAACCCTTTAACTCCTGTGCCATATCTGTGGCAGCAATAGTTGTCTGAGGGTCAGCAGCCTCACCAGTAAAGCCAGCAGCCTCACGGATAGCCTTCCAATATGAAATGCTCTTCGCATTTAAATTGTGGTCGAGCATATATTGAGCTTCAATATAGTTGAGCAAAGCCTCTGTGGCACGGAAGGTGATAGATGCAGTATAACCAGCCTGGTTTTCTGCCAAGTTCTGATTAAACGTACCACCCTTTCGAATAGCATAACCAGTAGTATAAGTTACGTCAAATGAGCGAGTAAACACTTGAGGAACTGGCTCGATAGGACGAACCTGCTCAGCAGCAATATTATTATCCTCACCCTGAAGAACGTTCTTCTGACCAGGACGCTTCAAGAAGATAAACAAACGTGGGTCACGATTGCGAACTACTGCATGAGTCGTTGTATCTTCATAAACATATCCATCATGGTGTGCATAAGTAGGCTTACCATCCTTCATCAGAAAGGCATCAATCATACCACGGGTAAAACCAGTATAGGTATTACCACGGTTTACAGCTACCTCAATGTTATCAGTCACACCTTTACCCTTATTATAGGCCTTCCAGAGAAGAACCTCAGGATAGGCAGACATGTCGGTATTACCAAACTTATAGAAATAAGGATTGGTATCAGATAAAGACTGAGGTACGATACCTGTATTCTTATCCAATTTGCCTACATAAGCATCACCTACAATGGCAGCCTCATCAACCGCCTTCTGGAAGAAGTACTTAGCTTCAGCCTCAACGCTACCTGTAGGATACTGATAATTTGCATTATAGTCTTTTGCCTTTCCTGGCCATCCCTCACCATTAGGAACGAACGGAGTACCAGCGAAGTTGGTCAACCAAGAACCCTCAAACAAGGCTACACGTGATGCAAACAGATGAGCAACTGCAGGAGAGATACGTGTGGTTGCTTCCCAACCATCAGGCTCCATATAGGTTACAGCAGAATCCAGATCGGCAAGAATGAAACGAGCAACCTCGTTGCGAGGACTACGCTTATTAGCTGCTACAAGGATAGCCTCATTTTCAGGCATGGCCTCTGTCACAATAGGTAAGTCACCGAAACTCTTGTAAAAACTGAAATAAGCATAGGCACGGAAGAAGTGTAACTCGCCGATATATTGACGAATCTTATTTTCATTACCCGCAATCAATCCATTCTCATAGTTAGACTGTGCTATATTCAACTGATAGTTGATATCACGAATATTGTTCCAGCTCCATGAAGAGTTGTCGTTACTAGTCTTCCAACTACCTTTCTTATACTTAGAATCGCCATCAGAACCAGTCTGATTATCTGTACCATTATCGTATGCGAATGTACCATAGCCTGCACCACTATGATATGGCAATACAGTCTGATAGAATGCATTAGCTACAGCTTGAAGCTGAGTAGCATCCTTGTAATAGTCGGTAGGAGTAATATCTGTAAGAGGCTCTTGCTTCAGGAAATCATTACAAGAAGCCATCAACATACCGCATGCCAACAAAGGAAGTACCTTTAAAGATATATTGAATTTCATATCATTCTAATATTTATAATGTTAAACTTAAACCAAAAGAGAAGGTTGTATTCAATGGATATCCATTACCATACCATGTACCGATGGTCTCTGGGTCATACTGCTTGCGGAGAGATGTTCCTGTCCAGAGATTCTCACCCGAGAAGTAAACACGAAGTTTCTCAATAGAAATCTTACGTGTCAAATCCTGTGGCAAGGTATAACCAATCTGAAGATTCTTCAAGCGAATGTAAGAAGCATCCTGCAGATACTTTGTCTGAATCTGCTCATTCTTGGCGCTATAGGCTGCACGTGGCAAGTAAGCGTCCTTGTTTGGCTCCTGGAAGCCATTGACAACAGACCAAGAGTTCTCGTCACGATAATAGTCTTGCAAACCATCCAGGCAGACCTGATACCAACGACCATATTCGAAAGTACCAAAGAAGTAACGTGTACTAGCCCAATACTCACGTTTCATGACTCCCTGGAAGAAACAACGTACATCGAAGCCTTTCCAAGCAGCATTCAAGTCGATACCGAAGAGATAACGTGGTGTGGAATTACCTATCTTCTTAAGATCTCCATGATCTTCCAACGTATTGGCACCCGGGGAAATCTTACCATCATTATTGAGGTCACGATACATGATATCACCAGCACCCCACTTGTTATTGTCAATAGTACTCTGATCAACCTTTGCTATATGAGCATCCATCTCTTCTTGGCTCTTAGCTATACCGATGGTCTCATAACCGTAGATATCACCAATACGCTGTCCCTCAATATAGTTACCCAATGAATGAGAAGGGTTATTAGGATACCTTGTGATAGTAGCATAGGCATCAGAGAGATTGAGGCTGATTCCATACTGCAAACCATTAGACAAGCGGTCGTTCCAACCGATAGTCAACTCCCAACCATTGGTACGCAAGTCGGTATTGTTAGTAACAGGTACAGCTGTACCCAAGATGCTTGGAAGCTCAGGGGCATTACCTATCATATTTTTTGTCTTACGCACATACCAGTCAAATGATCCATGCAAGCGATCCTTCAAGAACGCAAAGTCAAGACCGACATTGAAACTTTGGATGGTTTCCCATGTCAAATTCTGAGAAACCAGGCCTGGTGCCCAAGCTGTCATAGGTTTCAAACCATCCTGCAGCCATGTACCATTGTTGGCATATACACCAATCGTCTGATAAGTCTGGTAAGTACCAACATTCTGGTTACCCAGGTTACCATAAGATACACGAAGCTTCAACTGACCAATCCAATCATTGATTGGCTGCATGAAGTTCTCTTGTGCAATATTCCAACCTGCAGAAACAGATGGGAAAAACTTCCACTGATTTCCCGGACGGAATCTAGAAGAACCATCATATCGGCCATTAACCTCAAAGAGATACTTGCCCTGATAATCATAATTCAAACGACCAAAGAAACCACAAGTTGTCCAACGGCTCATGTTGCCAGACACAGATGGATCCACAGGATTACCATAAACATCAATACCAGTTGTACCATCAATTTGAGGCTTATTACCTACGATAATACCAGCTCTATCTGCATATTTGTACTTCATACGCTCATCCTCAGACTGGAAACCTGCCATAATATGGAAATTATGTTTTTTCTGCAAATTGAACGAATACTCAGAATAGAGTTGGAAATTGGTATAATTTTCCTTATAGTAATCTTCACCTACATAGGTAAAATTATTCTGGTCGTAAGCCTCACCATTCAGATTATACAGATAAGTATGCTGCATATCTGTATGACTCTCATTATGGGATGTACGATAGTTGAAGATAGCATGGGTAACCCAATTCTTGATTGGTTCGATGTCCAAACCTACTTGATGATTATACTCATCATTCTGATAACGATATGTACCACCATTCGTCATGGTATTTACCATCTCATTATAGAGATTACCATTTCTATCATACAAAGGAACACATGGCCACTGTCCACCAAGATATTCATATACACCAGAACCCAAAGACTGAGGACGATGATAATCCTTGCGAACAAAACGGAGAGAGTAGTTAAACTTCATCCAATTCGTCCACTGTGAAGAAATCTTGGCAGTAGCAGTATATCGGCTACTACCTTCATCAGCAACCTTGATCAAACCATCCTGACCTAAATAGCCAAATGAAGCATAGTAGTTGAGTTTGTCATCACCACCGGTTGCACTTACATTGTGCTCCTGAGAGAATGTATGTTTTTTGTATATTGTATCATAGAAATCGGTAGAAGCATAACCATCGGTAAATCCACTCAACCAATAGCCATTAGCATCCGCATCCAAAGAATAAATCAAATTGCCATTTTTATCCTTACGGGTACCAGCATTAACATATTCGCCCTCTATCCAATCCTTCATACGTTGAACATGGTCTGGTGTAAAAATCTGACCACCACCAATATTCGTATTCGCATCATTCTGCATACAAGCAAAATCGACAGAATTCATAGTATGCTTCATACGAATTGGGGTACTGAAGCGGAAATTATTGTTGTAGTTTATACTTACCTTGTCACGCTTACCACCACTCTTGGTAGTAATCAAGATAACACCGAAAGGTGCACGAGAACCATAAATAGATGATGCAGCTGCATCCTTCAATACAGATACGCTGGCAATATCCTGAGGATTGATGGTATTGATATCACCCTCCATACCATCGATCAAGACCAACGGACTTCCACTGGAACCCTGTCCGATTGTAGTTGTACCACGTACATTCAAGCTTGGAGTATCATCCAAACTACCTGCAGCCTGGGTAATCTGCAAACCAGCCACCATACCCTGCAGAGCCTGAGTTGCATTACTTACAGGACGGCTATCCAATTCCTCACCCGAAACAGCGGTCACCGCACCCGTAAGGTTTACCTTTTTCTGGGTACCGAAACCTACGACCACCACTTCATTCAATTTGGTATCGTTAGATTTCAAAACCACTTTTGAAGTTCCGGCAGGAACTACCTGAGTAGCATATCCCAAGTACGAAATAGTCAACTGAGCATTACGCTTTACCTTAATAACATAGTTACCATCAATATCAGTAACCGTACCATTACGGGTTCCTTTTTCCATAATGGTAGCTCCGATGACTGACTCACCGGCATCGTCAACAACTGTACCCTTTACGGTAATTTCACTCTGTTGAGCTTCCTCTACCTTAGGGTTTGATAAGGTCTCACTTGCAGCTAGAGTAGGTAATGCCCCCCCCACATGCAAGGACCAAACACGCGATGGCTTTTACATAAGCTTGACTATGTACAAAGCCTGAGATTTTTTGTGTCTGTCTCATTTTCTATTTTTGCTAGGTTTATAATTGTTTAAATTTCGATTGCAAAGTAACACAATATTTTGTATATTATGCTACATTATCGTCTAAAAAAGTGAAAATATCGTCCAAACCTGGCGATTTAGACGATATTTTCGTCTTTTAAGCCGATTTTGTTACTCTTAAATGTTGTTTATTCTAAATGATGTCTTTGTTGTCTTTAATGTTTTATTGTTTTGTTGTTTCTATGTCTTTATTGTTTCATCGCCTTCTTCAGTTTTCTCACAGCGGCATGAATCATGTCGTGGGTTCCACTTCCGTCGGTCACGTATTTCTGAACCATTCTGCCATAACTGATAGCTTCCTTGAGTTCCTCGCTGGTGTTGTCATCCGGCCAACCGGCACGGCGAAGCAGACCGGAGAGTTCTCGGAGGTCTTCCATCTCGGCAAGGTTGCCAGGGCGCATCGTGTTGATGGCACGGTTCAGGATGGCAGTAGTGCCTTCCAGTTCGTCCTGGGTTACCTTCTTCTTGCCCTTTGCCACCAGCTCCTGTGCCTGAGCCATTACCTTCTGCATGCGCTCATATCCGAATGGTGCCCATGGAGCATACTCCGGAACCTTCTGAGAGAGGGCATTCCACTTTTCCTGGTCAGCCTTGCGCTCTGCGGCAAGATTCAGGAGAGAATTCAATTCGGTGAAATCTATCTTCACCTTCTTGCTCTTCTTGCTCTTGGCATCGGTCAGGTTGATGCGGTAGTAGTGGGTACTGTTGGCGTTGCGGTAATAATCAGGCTGGAATTCCTTGCCATCCAGCTTCAGGGTAAGGAGATTGGCTCCTGCACCTGTTGTCACGCCGTTCGATTCGCCCACGGTAATATTACTCAATCGGGAGTCGATGTTCAGCGTAGCCTGATTCCAGGTCTGTGCACCTGTGCCCGCCATCACCAATGGTCCGTACATCAGGGTTCCTACCCAGGATGTCTTCAGCGGAGTACCGTCCAGACTTGCCACATCGCTCGAAAGCTTGTCGGCACCATATTCGATATGCTTGCTGAACGGCATGTCGATTTCCACGACATCGCCCGCCTTCCAGTGCTTCTGCTCCAGTTCTACATAGGTGCTAGGCTGATAGCTCTTTGCCACTTCCTTGCCGTTCACCTTGATGGAGAAACCTTGCGTAGCCCAGTATGGTACACGGAGCTTCAGGGTGAAATTGCCCTCGCCTTCCGTAATCTTGATGGCTGAATGCTGTGCCGGCCACAGGCAATCCTGCTTGATGGTCACACCCTTCTCCTTCCAGTGGAGGGTGGTTGGCATATAGAGACCTACCCAGAGGGTATGATCGTTGGCAAAATAAGCAGACTGCTGGTACTTGGTATGGTTTTCAGAACCTGTACCGCCACAGCAGGTGCTCTGAGGAGTCTCGTTGCCGAACGGCTTGGTGGCATTCAATCCTACCGCATACTGATAGCAGGTCTGATACTGCTCCGGATTGAGCGAACCGATAATCTGATTATACAGCGTGCGCTCGATATAGTCGAGATACTGCGCATTATCAGGGTTATAACAGTTCAAATCCTTGCTCAGTTTGACGAGGTTATACGCGCAGCAGGTTTCGTTGATATCCGGATAAGCCTCCGATTCGCCTTCCTGCAGTCCATTGGTTGCCATACTCAGAATCTGGGTATATGGCTGGCGGAACATCTCTCCATTTCCTACACCACCCATCGCATACATGTATCTGCCCTGTACCAGTCTCCAGAAGTTCTCAGCCAGATTGTAATAGTATGGCTTCTGATTGCTCTTGTAGCTGCGCAGCGCTCCGATAATCATCGGAATATGCTGGTTAGCATGGCGGGTACGGATATCATCGATGTTCTTACTCAGCGGATCATAGAACTTAGGTGCGTCGAAACAGTTGGCTGCCTCGAGGAGTTTTGCCTTTTCATCCGGATTGGAAACCATCTCAGAAAGACGGGAGAGCGATTCACTCATACCTCCCACCTCACCGGCGATATACATGTCCCACATCTCGTAGCGGTTGCCCGGCTTGGCTCTCCGCTCATCCTGGGTGCCGTCCTGCTTTACATAAGTGCGGTAGTGCATGCGGTTCCATACCCAGAGTCCCATATCCTTGGCGATGAGAAGTGCCTTGTCGCAGATTTCTTTATCATCAAAGTAGGTTGCGATGTCTATCAGACCGGCAAGCTGCTTGTGTACGCTGTAATAAGGTGCCCAAACCCAATCGGAGTTGTTGTAAGCACGATACATTTCTATCAGGGCACAATGCTGAGCCGGAATGGCGTTGATATAGCCGTAGCCATAAAGTTCAGGGTGCTTCTTATACTCATCAAAAGCAGCCCAGGTGCCCTTCATCTCTCTGAGTTCTGCCTCGGGAGCAAAATCACGAGCCTCCCAGTTGCGCTTCAGTTCCTTATTATATACGAAGGTCTTCTCCTGACACTCCCGCAACTCATTCACCATTCGGGTGATGTTCTTGCGGAGGATTGCCTTCTGTTCAGGATTAGTTGCCACGGCGTATGCCTGTGCGATTGCCGACATATAGTGGCCTGATCCATGACCCTTGAGCTTGGTGTCTGGCGAATCCCAGCCATCACTCTTGGTATACCCTTCGGTACTGAGTCCGTAGGTATCGCGATAGTTGTAGAGCTGCTGGGTAACATCCCAGGAACAGATCTCACGGAGTGCCTCATCACGGTTGTGGGTGAGTCGGTTGTCACCATCTATGCTCACATCAGCGAGTGAGAAGGTATGAGCCACTTCCTTTTCTGGAGTCTGATAGCCTCCTGCCACCACCTTGATCTGTGCCTTGACAGGATAACCATTGTCGGTAGTCTCATCACCAATCACAAAACCACCTATCTCATATTGGCTCCCGGCAGGATGTTTCTGCGCATCAGCCTCAGCCTGCTCATCAGCAAGCGGAGCGTTAGCCCAGCGCACCTGGCGATACTCTGAATAACCATCAGAATAGGTTACCCATACGAGATTAGGAAGTCGGGGAACTGTGCCCACCGGACAATCCACTGATATTGCCTCCACCTTAGAGATGGTGCGATAAACAGTGGCTGCCGTTGTCATGGATGGCAAACTGGCTACACCTATCAATAATGTAAACTGCTTTAAATCCATATCTTCTAGGTTTATTATTGTTTCATTTATTTTTCTGGCTGCAAAATAACAGAAAAAATCAACGAAGTCCTAAAATTATCGTACATAAAGATACAATTATCGTCTAACAGGACACTTGTGATACGATATTTTCATCATTTTGGACTTTCTTTGCATTACATAAACAATTCTATTCGTAAATTTGCAGCAGAAATAAAAACTTGTGGTAATCCGGTAATACAGGCATTGCCACCAAGCGAACAACAAAACGGACAAAACAACAATAAACCTAGAAAGTTATGGTTAAGAAACTCTTTTTCATCGCCACCTTATTATATATAGGGGCAACAGTATCGGCAGAGAACTATCTGGTGAAATCACCAGATGGTAAAATCGTAGCAGAACTCAACACCAACAAGTCTCTCTCTCTTCAATTTAAATACAATGGCTCCATTCTTTTACAGGAGTCTTCAATAGGTGTAACGCTGAACGATGGAATGGACATGGGTAAGAATCCGAAGGTAGCAAGCCACAAGCTTAGCAACCATAAGGAAACCATCCATGCGCCATTCTATCGTCAGCAAAACTTTGAAACAGCTTATCAGGAACTGAATCTGAAACTGAAGAATGGTTTCGGCATCATCCTGAGAGCTTACGATGAGGGAGTGGCTTACCGGTTCTATACCCAGCGAAAAGGCAAGACCATCATCCTGAATGAAACCGCCGCCTACCAGTTTGGCAAGGACAAGAAAGCATGGTTGCCATACACTACGACACCAGAAAAGCCTTTTGCCATGGCTTTCCAGAATATCTATCACGAAACACGGCTCGATACCGCTAAGCAGGATTTGGCTTTTCTCCCGGCAACCATAGATTGCGGAAAGGCGAAAGTCACTATCCTGGAGAGCGACCTGGAGAAGTATCCGGGCATGTGGCTGAAGGCTAACAGCAGCGAACAAGATAAAGAGAAGGGAATCCTGAGAGCCGCCTTTGCTCCCTACCCTAAGGAGATGGCTTACTATCCTTGGCGACACATGAGCCACGTAAAGAGCACCTGCGATTACATCGCAACCAGCACCGGCAAACGCAATTATCCTTGGCGCATCTTCGCCATCACAGAGCACGATACCCAGATGCCAACCAACAATCTGGTGTACGCCCTGGCTGCTCCCAACAAAATAGGCGATACTTCCTGGATCAAACCGGGCAAGGTGGCCTGGGACTGGTGGAACGACTGGAATCTGAAAGGTGTGGATTTCAAGGCAGGCATCAACTTCGATACTTACAAATATTACATAGATTTTGCTCATAATCACGATTTGGAATACATCATCCTTGATGAAGGATGGTACAACTCGAAAGAGGGAAGCATTCTGAAACCAATAGACGATATCCAGTTGCCTAAGCTCATAGAATATGGTAAGAGCAAGGGCGTGGATATTGTGCTTTGGGCAGTCTTCAACGTGATGGACGAGAATCTGGAAACCATCTGCAAGACCTATGCTGATATGGGCATCAAGGGATTCAAGGTGGATTTTATGGACCGCGACGACCAGACCGCCATCGAAATGGTGGAACGCCTGGCTGCCTGCACCGCCAAGCATCATCTCATTCTCGACCTGCACGGCATCTACAAGCCACACGGCTTGAACCGCACCTATCCTAACATCCTCAACTACGAGAGTGTTTTCGGTATGGAAGAGTGCCGCTGGACGGAAGCCAAGAATGATATGCCACTCTATGATGTCACCTTCCCATACATCAGAATGATGGCAGGACAGGTGGATTTCACACCGGGAGCGATGAGAAACGGAACCCGCGACAACTGGAAGGCAATCTACACCAAACCGATTTCGATGGGTACCCGATGCCACCAGGCTGCCTGCTACATCGTACAGGACAGTCCGTTTACGATGCTCGCCGACACTCCTACCAACTATGAGGCGGATGAGCCATACACCCGATACATTGCTTCATTGCCTGTAGTTTTCGACAAGACCATCGTGCCACAAGGCGAAATCGGAAAGTATATCGTTACCGCCAGAAAGAAGGGCAACGACTGGTATGTTGGCGGTCAGAGCAACTGGGATGAGCGCACGCTCACCCTGAAGTTTGATTTCCTCGCGGATGGAGATTACGAAGCAATCGTATTGAAGGATGGCATCAATGCCAACCACGATGCCGAGGATTACAAGATAGAGAAATACGACATCCATCAGAATTCTGAAATGAAGATCCATCTTGCTTCGGGCGGTGGATTCGTCATCAAGGTTATCAAGAAATAAAAAAGCATTTAGAAAAAAAGAAGTTCATATGGTTAGTAAAAATATAATTGTAACACTATTCGTAACAGCAGCTGCGGCAGCGCCTGAGACAGGTGCTGCCCAGAAAGCAGCTTACAACACTCCGGGAGCAGGCAACCCTATCCTGCCTGGCTATTTTGCCGACCCAACCATCAAGAAGTTTGGTGACACCTATTATATATATGCTACTACCGATGGTAGCGGAGCCGGTTTCGGACCGGCACAGCTCTGGTGTAGCAAGGATTTCAAGAACTGGACCCTGATGCCGATGAACTGGCCGGACAGCCACTGGATCTGGGCACCGGACGTGATGAAGAACGAAGCCGACGGCAAGTATTACTATCTCTACTGCCAGCCTTGCAAGCTCCATCTGGGTGTGGGTGATACACCTCGCGGTCCTTGGAAGAATGTGCTGGGCGAGAGCGAAGCCGTGCTCGTACCGGATAGATTCGTAAAGAATGCCATCACCCTGGATGGTCAGACCTTCCGAGATGATGATGGTTCGGTCTATATGTATTGGGGCACCTGGGGCATCTACAAAGGCTTCGGTTGCGGAGCAGGTAAGCTGAATCCTGACATGAAATCATTCAGCGAAACCAAGCTCATCCCGAACACCGAGGTTACTCACTTCTTCGAAGCTCCATTCGTCTTCAAGCGCAACGGTATCTACTACTTCCTCTACTCCTGCGAGCATTGCGAGGATGCCAGCTACCGCGTAGATTACGCCACAGCCAAGAGTCCGCTCGGTCCTTATACCTACCACGGAACTATCCTCAAGACCAATGCCGATGGAACCGTTCATGGTCCGGGACACAACAGCGTGCTGCAGGAAGGCGACAACTACTACATCGTATATCATCGCCACGACAATCCGCACTCTAACCGTGGATTCCATCGCCAGGTAGCAATCGATAAACTCGAATTCAATGCAGACGGTACCATCAAGGAGGTCATTCCAACCCACGAAGGTCTCGATCTGAAACCGGAGATGAAGGTGGCAAAGAACCTCGCCTTCGGTGCCAAGGTTACAGCTTCCTCTTATTACGACAACGATTTCCGTCCGGAATATGCGGTTGATGACAACAACGGCACACTCTGGCGCCCTCGTACCACCGGACCGGCTTGGATTCAGATTGACCTGGGCAAGAAGCAGAGCATCAAGAGCATCTGGACTCAGTTTGAATACGGAACACAGTTCTATCAGTATCTCATCGAGACATCGAATGATGGCAAGCACTGGCAGACCTTCTCCGACAAGCGACAGAACCGATTGGCTGGTTCGCCAATGGTAGATTTCGGAAATGCCAAGGCACAGTACATCCGTCTCACCTATACCGGCGGACAGAAGAACGGTTTCGGTGGCGCCATCTGGAACATCAAAGTTTACGGTTCCGTAGAAGATTCTGCCCCACAGCAGTGGCTCGGTCTGACAGCAGCTGATTTCGATGGCACTAACTGGCATAACAACGAGGGAATGCTCGCCGGCAAGTTCTCGCTTCTTCAGGGCACCGCCCTCAGAGAGCGTATGGCTGGCAAAGATGCCATCACCCTGCAACCGGGCGCCCAGCTGGTGATGACTCATCCGCAGCTCGGCAAAGCACGCAAGCATACCCTCACCGCCCAGGCTTTTGACAACGGAAGCTGGCATCAGATAGATGAAAACGATCCTCGTCTGAATCTTTCTGAAGGAAAACTTGAAATTCGTGCAGCCGAAAAGCAATTTACCCTCACCAATCTCCGTTACTATAACTGGGAACAGGAGGCTGCAGAAAAGGCTTTCGATGCTCAGAGCAACATCGTTCGTGAACCGGTAGCAGACAAGAACAGTCAGGGACTGGTAGTAGATATCAGCGCTGACTACTACAACGAGGGCGATACTGTGCCTTACATCAAGAACGGCAGTCCGCTGGATGTCCATCTCAAGGGCGAGTTTGAGACACAGCACGATACAGCAGCCATCATCAAGACCATAGAGGGCAAAAAGGCATTCGCCTTTACCGGCAAGGAGAGTTACAGAAGCAACTTCATGCTCCCAGCCACTATCCGCGACAACGCTCCATACACCATCGAGGCATGGATTCTGAATCCGGAGATTGCCGAGAATGAATGCGTAGCCGATTTCACCTCTTCGCACGATGAACTGGAAAAGCTGATGCTGGTAAACGGCACCGAACCACGCTGCGGTGTGATGAACCACTACGGATGGTATGAGGATGCCGGCTACAAGGAGATGAAGACCCTGGCAGGCAAGTGGCAGCACGTATATGTCTGCTTCGATGGCAGAATCGAGAGCATCTACATCAACGACAAGCTCATCAGCCAGAAAGATATCCAGCTTCTCGTCAAGCCATCGCAGTTTATGCTTCTGGGCAAGAATGCCGAAGAGGCATGGCCTTTCTCAGGCTATCTGCACTCATTGAAACTCTGGGATGAATACATTCCGAAGAAGTAACACTCACAGTGTTTTGTTGCCAAAGCAACAAAACACTGTAAACTCATTTTCATATAAGACTCAACAATTATAAAAACTAAACTTGAATAATTATGAATAAGAAGTACAATTTATGGAGTTTTATAGCAATAGTAATTGCTATGCTCTCATTTACAACTTTCACATCTTGCAAAGATGATGAAGATATAGACGAAAACGGATGGATAAAAATCTATCCCGAGTCAGAAAACTATGATAAATTTAGCGTTACTAATATATCTGGTGAAATTAAATTTAACAAAGACATCAATAAATATGAATTTATACCAGACAATAGCAAAGATATTAGAGAGCAAGATCTAGTATGGGGCGACTGTGGAGGACAAAGAATGATTGTTGTCATAACCAATAAAGAAAAGGATTTTAAGGAAAAAATTGGAAAAGTTATTATCTCTGGTACGGTACAATTTCAATATAAAAAAATTCCGAACAATGACAATGTCTTCGGAGTCAGTGACTTTTACTATAGTTTGAACATAACCAGCATAAACATTGAGTCATTATCTAATCATACTCGTAGTACAAATGAGAAAATAAAATATATTTGTGGAACGATTGAGCCTGATTCACCAACATGGATACAGTCAAGAGCTACAAATTCTACAATTTCCTATGATGAATATAAATTCAACATTTATGTACATATAGTTAGAAGTTCTAAAGGAGAAGGTTTTTCTTCATCTGTAGCAAGTACCTTATTGGATAATCTAAATAAATATTATGCAGGTAGCAATATTTCATTTTCATTGCTTGGAAATGATTTTATAAATGACGATAAATATAACTTAATGAGTTATTATGATACGAGGAAGAAAAATGCAAACGGTCTATTTACAATAAATTCCCATTCTAATGCAATAGATATCTATATCATTAGCAATGGACAGAACTTAAGCTTCGAGAAGAATGGCATAACATATATTTTAAATGGAAAAGCAGCAGATATTCCTGCAACAGCATTGCTTTTACGTAACAACTGCTACAATACAAATACGTTAGCACATGAAGTAGGACATTGCCTAGGTCTGTTCCATACACATCATGGGACTGACCAAAATGAAGGTGGTTCACCTGAGCTTGTTAATGGTTCAAATTCAGCTACAGCTGGTGATTTTATTACAGATACTCCTGCAGACCCGAACCAATGGGATGGTTTGGGAAATTACACAGGCAAAGACCTAACTGATGCAAATGGAGATAGGTATAATCCAGACCCTTATAATTTAATGTCCTACAGTGGACACTACTTCCAAAACAAAATCACTCCCAAACAATGTGAGAGGATTTATAATTCCATTGCAACAAATAGAATTTTACAACTGGCATGTAAAACTTCTTCCACTAATATTATAGGACCAGATATCATCAAGGAATCAGCCACCTACTCCATTAATGTCTCTGATGAATATGATGTTACTTGGAATATTACTATAGAGACTTTCACTTCTAAAACTGCATCAACAATAACGTATCTAACAGCATCTGGCAAATCATTTGTATTGAAAAATCCTAATGTTAATGCCACATCACAAAGATATACCATCATAGCAAACATAAAAAACAAGAAAGGGGTCACATTCAAAGAAAGCAAGACTGCTTATCATGTAATACCTTCTGCTACAACAGGTACATTTAAGTGGTCTTCTGAACTTTCGGGGTATCCGTCATACAACAAAATGGGATTCTTAGATCCAGGAAAGGGTGATTCATACAATACTGTTAGCGTATTCCAAAATGGTGACTTATATTTCTACTATACAGATGTCTGTGGAGTGAACACTTACAACAATAGCTATTTCAATTTCGTCTTAAACGACAACTATTCCAACTTCACAAAATACACAGGTGGCTACCATGCATACAAATGCAGCAGAAATGCAGGAACAGGCTCGTATACAGCTATACTCCAAGTAATGGCTGGCTCATATTCCAAGCTCATTCCATTAAACATGCAAATCCTACAGCACCCAAATCCAAATGGTTATGACGAAGAACCAAAAGATTCACTAGAAATCTTAAAGGCTAAGAAAATATCTAAGTACATCAAACGTATATAAAAATATAAACAACAAATAATTATGAAAAAGATTTTGATGACATCAGCCTTGGCGGCATTGGCTTTGATGCCTGCCTCGGCACAGAAGGTAAACAAGAGCTCGGGTGGTTATCCTATCACACCGGTGCCTTTCACATCAGTAAAGGTTTGGAACAATACGTTCTGGGGACAGCGTATCGAGACCTCTCGCAAGGTGACTATACCTTTGGCTTTCAGCAAATGCGAGTCGGAGGGAAGATACAAGAACTTTGAGCGCGCTGCACATCCTAGCGATAGTTACGATGTGGGCAAGTTGATGCCTTACAGCTTCGATGATACCGACCCATACAAGACCATCGAAGGTGCCAGCTACGTGCTCCAGACCTACCCTGACAAGAAACTCAAGGCGTATATCGACAGCGTGCTCGACATCATCGCTCCGGCTCAGGAGGCTGACGGATATCTCTATACCGCCCGTACACAGAACCCGAAGCATCCTCACTTCTGGGCAGGCGACAAGCGCTGGAGCATGGAGGAAGACTTGAGCCATGAGCTCTACAACCTCGGTCACATGGTAGAAGGTGCCGTGGCTCACTGGCAGGCTACAGGTAGCCGCAAGTTCCTCGATATCGCTATCCGCTATGCCGACTGCGTGGTTAAGGAGGTAGGTCCTAACCCAGGACAGGCTTGCGTGGTACCGGGACATCAGATTGCCGAAATGGCACTCTGCAAGCTCTATCTCGCTACAGGCAACAAGAAATATCTCGAAGAGGCTAAGTTCTTCCTCGACTACCGTGGAAAGACATCTATCAAACAGGAATATTCACAGAGCCACAAGCCTGTATTGGAGCAGGACGAGGCTGTAGGTCATGCCGTACGTGCCACCTATATGTATGCTGGCATGGCAGATGTAGCAGCCCTCACCGGCGATACTGCCTATATCCACGCCATCGACCGCATCTGGGACAACATCGTAAGCAAGAAACTCTATATCACTGGCGGTATCGGAGCCACCAACAATGGTGAGGCTTTCGGCAAAAACTACGAGTTGCCTAATATGAGTGCCTACTGCGAAACCTGCGCAGCTATCGGCAATGTTTATGTCAACTACCGTCTCTTCCTTCTCCATGGCGAAAGCAAATATTACGATGTTTTGGAGCGTACCCTCTACAATGGTCTCATCAGTGGTGTGAGCATGGACGGCGGCGGCTTCTTCTACCCTAACCCATTGGAGAGCATGGGTCAGCATCAGCGCCAGGCTTGGTTCGGCTGTGCCTGCTGCCCTAGCAACATCTGCCGCTTCCTGCCATCCCTCCCAGGCTATGTATATGCCGTAAAGGATAAGAATGTATATGTCAACCTCTTCCTCAGCAACTCTTCTTCTCTGAAAGTAGCTGGCAAGAAGGTTTCCCTGAGTCAGGATACACAGTACCCTTGGAACGGAGATATCGCTATCAAGGTGGATGACAACAAGGCTGGTCAGTTTGGCATGAAGATCCGCATCCCTGGATGGGTGAAGGGTCAGCCTGTACCATCTGATCTCTACTACTACAGCGACGGCAAGCGACTGGGCTATACCATCACCGTAAACGGAAAGAAGGTAGAGGCTAAGGTAACAGAGGATGGCTATTATACCATCAACCGCAAGTGGAAGAAGGGCGATGTGGTTCGCGTTCACTTCGATATGGAGGCGCGCACCGTACGTGCCAACAATAAGGTAGAGGCCGACCGCGGCTGCATCAGCATCGAGCGTGGTCCTATCGTATATTGTGCAGAGTGGCCAGATAACAAGGGCTTCGACATCATGAGCATCCTGGAGAACCGCGAACCTCAGTTCGCTGAGGGCAAGCTCTCGTACGATGGTTTCATCGACCCTAAATATAAGAATGTACTGACACTCTACAAGGGTCAGAACATGGAGACCTTGACTGAGAACGTGCAGACCCTCGCCTACGACAAGAGCGGCAAGCTGAGCACCAAGGACCAGACCCTGACTCTCATCCCATACTTCGCCTGGGCTCATCGTGGCAACGGCAATATGAAGGTATGGTTGCCACAGGATGTCAAGGCTGCAAAGCCATCAGCTCCTGCAACTCTCGCAGCTCAGGCTAAGGTAGAATTCTCTTCTCCAGTGCCTGCCAAGAGCAGCATCACCGACGGACTGGTTCCAGCCGATGAGAACGACCGTTCTGTCCCATACATCCACTGGTGGCCAAAGAAGAACACCACAGAATGGATTACCTACACCTTCCCAGAGAGCAAGGAGATCAAGACCAGCACCGTATATTGGTACGACGACCAGCCATGGGGCGGTTGCAAGGTGCCAGACAGCTGGAAGCTCTACTATCAGGACGAGGCAGGTAACTGGAAGGAAGTTCCAGGAGCCGATGCTTATCCATGCAAGCGAGGTGTAGCCTGTATCGTGAATTTCGACCCAGTGAAGACCAAGGCTGTGAAGCTCGAACTGAAGCAGCCAGAAACTCTGTCCTGCGGTTTGTTTGAGTGGAGCGTGAAGTAACAAGATTTATTTTTAAATATTTTTCTTTCAAGAATTGCCATATTGCCATATCAGCCAGTAATCTCTCTGATTACAAAGCTATTAGGGATATGGCAATTCTTTATTTTTAGGGGTTATCTACCATATATTGCCAATATGATGATAACATGATTTACTGACGTATTGATTTGTTGTCGTTTATATATGCATGTCATATGATAAAACGTTTTACATGAACCTTTATTGGCATTTTACCAAGTGATAACCTTATCTACTATTTCTTGTTGCTCCAAGCTACTTCTTCGCAGATAGATACGTGTTGTCTCTATGCTTTCATGTCCCATGAGGTCAGCAAGCAAAGCTATATCGTTGAACTTCTCCAAGAAATTCTTGGCATAACGATGGCGGAACGAGTGAGGGTACACCACTTTTTCATTCAAGCCATACTTCATCGCATAGTTCTTCAACTGCTGTGATATGCCTCTTGTCGTAATACGCTCGCCAAAGCGATTGAGAAAGAGATAGCCACTTGTACGGTTGAGTGTTTGCAACCACTTTTCTGTTTCTGTGCGCAATGTCTTGGGGATATAGATACGCCGTATCTTGCCACCCTTGGTGTAGATGTCGTAATAGCCTACTTGCACGTGCTCAATCTTGATTTGTACAAGTTCGCTCACTCTGGCACCAGTCGCAGCCAAGAAACGCACCACAAAGTACCACTCCAAGTTGTCTTCCTTCTTCAACTTGTTTTTCAAGAAGGTGTAGTCGGCATTACTGATGACATTCTCCAAATAAGAACGCTGCTGCACCTTGACCGACTTCAAACGGAGTTTCGTCTTGCCTACAAATACAAGGTACTTGTTCAACGCCTGAATACGGAGGTTCACCGTCTTTGGTTTGTAAGTCTCAATCAAGTAGGTCTTGTAAACCAACAAGTTTCTCTTGTTCAACTCTTTGTGTCGAGAGCCAAACTCCTTTACGGCATACAGATATGCCGAAATCGTGTTCTTAGCCATATTTCCTTGGGTTAAGAACTCTTCAAATTTTTCTAATTCCATTTCTATTCGTTTATTAGTAAAACATAAAGTTGTCCATATAAATAGGCATGGTATTGTTCTATGAGTTCCTATTATGAGAAGATACTTGCTACGGGAGAGGTGAAATGCATTGATGAGGAGATACCATTTGATGTTCCTAATGGGTGGGAATGGTGCAGAATGCAAGATGTTATAACTTTTGTAAATGGTAGGGCATATAAAAAAGAAGAGCTATTGCCACAAGGAAAATACAAAGTACTTCGTGTTGGTAACTTTTTTACAAATAACGAGTGGTATTATTCAGACTTAGAATTGCCAGAAGATAAGTATTGCTATAATGGCGACTTGCTTTATGCATGGTCTGCTTCTTTTGGTCCTCAAATATGGAATGGAGATAAAACGATATTTCATTATCATATTTGGAATGTCAAGTTTAATTTAATGATTTTGTTTAGAGAATACTTGTATTATTTCTTCTTGTTTGATAAGACGCAAGTAAAAGCATCAACAACAGGAAGTACTATGGTTCATGTTTCTATGGAGAATATGAAACCTCGCTTAATACCAATTCCACCTGTAAATGAACAAAAAAGGATTGTACATGAAATAGAAAATATTATTCCTCTAATCGAAAGATATGGAACATTCCAAAATAAAAAAGAAATTCTTGATTCAAATATAAAAGCATTTCTTAAGAAATCTATTCTCCAAGAGGCTATACAAGGCAAGCTCGTACCTCAAATACCAGAAGAAGGAACAGCACAAGAACTGCTTGAACAGATAAAAACAGAGAAGCAGAAACTCGTTAAAGAGGGCAAGCTAAAGAAGTCAGCCCTTAACGATTCTGTTATCTTCCGTGGTGACGATAACAGGTACTATGAGAAGATTGGGAAAAAGTGCGTGGATATAACTGAAGAAATCCCTTTTACTATTCCTACTAATTGGAAATGGGTAAGGATTCGTGATGTATTTCAATTAAATCCAAAGAATGAAGCTGATGATGAGACTTTAGCAGCATTTATTCCAATGGAAAGGGGGTGTAAATTAAACTGTGTCAAGGCTTGTTCTTAACTTTCATTCCCACTCCC
>ERZ772835.856-NODE-856-length-19957-cov-3.51171_pt1 | contig 19957 bp, 19 predicted proteins | sample MGYA00511901_ERZ772835 | MGnify/ENA primary metagenome ERZ772835 (study PRJEB29015, sample SAMEA2737729) | human gut metagenome | biome: human gut; feature: human-associated habitat; material: faeces | place: China | collected 2012 ...
GATCGTCGTCCAGCGAGGTGGTAACACCAGCAATGGCTTTCGCCACATCGACGCCGAAGATGTTGTTCTTCTTGCCGGCATCGCCGTATTCGAACATTCCGTCCGCCGTATAGTTCCCGTTCTCAAAATCGAACGAGACGTAATTGGAGCCGGTGCTCTGATAAACGACGCCGGTGCACTGTCCGTTAACGGCATCATAGGTCCAGGTGAAATCAGCGGGTCTCGAAACGACTTCGCCGCTGACGGTTCGCATGAAGTCGACGTTGCTGCTCTCTACTTTTCCGCCGTTGAGCACCCAGGAGAATGCCCGGATACCGGATTCGCCGTCTTCGTACATCTTGTTCAGGGCCGAAACCTTGTCTCCGTCGAAAGAGAACGTGTACCAGTCGGCAGCGTCTGCGCCCTCGCCCTGCTGAACGGCGGTCACCCGGTTGTCGCTGCCATATTTGAGCGACAACTGCGACACGACGTTCGTTCCCTCGCTGAACAGCATCTCGAAATACATATCGGCCATCTCCTGATCGTTTCCTACCATCTCCAGCATGTGCCTCGTCCGGGTCAACGGACTCGTCGGAACGCTTCCAGTCAGCGAAGCGCAGATCAAGGCCATGAACATCCGGAGCGATGCGAACATAACGGTTTACGTTTCCGCCATCCGTTTCACGAAGCGGCAGATCACATTCTCACTCACGCCCACGACCAACAACGATCTGGCCGTCGGCTCCCGCGTGCAGTGCACCGTAGTCAAGGCCACGGCGCACCATGTGTTCTGCACGTTCCCCAAACGGGGCAGGCTCTACGACGCGGCGATCCGGTCCTCGGAGTTCTACTGGAACCGCCCGACCGACGTGCCGTGCCAGCCGGGCGACCGGATCAACGCCGTCATCACGGGCGAAGAGATCATCGGCAAGACAAAGTACACGACGCTCAACGCCTGCGCGCTGACCCCCAACCCGCTGCTGACCTGCGAGACCGGCGACACGCTCCCCTGCACGGTGCTGGGGACGACCGCAGGCGGCTACCTGATGCGCTGCGGCGGAGCCGTCGGCTTCCTCCACTGCTCCGAGATCATGTGGCAGTACTGCGACCAGTGGCACGGCGTCTGGAAGCGCGGCGAGAAGGTTTCATGCCGGATACTGCACCTCTCGCCCGCGGAAGGCGGCCTGCTGCTGGGCCACAGACAGACCGTCGGCGATCCCTTCCTCAAACACACGCCCGGCGTCGGGAGCGGTTATCCGGCCACGGTGCGGCGCTCCTCGGACGAGAGCGTCGTCGTCCTGCTCGGGGACACCGGGATCGAAGCCACGATCTCCAAGGCCGACATGAAACTTTTCTTCACGGGCGTCGGCCAGTTTATCCCGCAGCCCGGCACAACCATATCCGAGGTGACGGTCGTCCGCATCGAAAACCCCGGGGACCCGAAGCGGCGCCATCCCTTCGTCCGAGTAACCCTGCTTTAACCCACAACGATCCATGGATAACAAACTGCATTACGCGCATACCTTTTTCTGCGGCCACCTCGCCGCCGTCGGACGGGCCTCCGAAGTGCAGGCCGCCGACCAGCGGTGGCAGACGGAAAAACCCCTGACCCGCGAGGCCTACGAACGGCTCAGCAGCATCTATTACGAGAGTTTCATTGATTCGCTCATGCAGGTCGACGGACAGACCTCGGGGGCGGTCTATGCCGACACGGCGCACCTGACCCTGGAAACCGACCGGCTCTGCACGCTGCGCCACCCAAAGCTCCCCGCCGCGGAATACGCCTTCAGACTGTGCCGGTTCCACCTCTTCTTCTTCCCCTACGACATCTGCCTTTTCGCCATGGAGATCGCCGAAGAGCCTGAAACGACGCTCGACACGCTGATCGCCGCACACGGCATTCTGCGCGAGACCTCCTGCTATGAGATCGCAGAGCAGGGGATTCTGAAATCGCAGATCGACGCCCCGGAGTACCTCGCCCTGCTGGAAGAGATCCTGCGGCTGTGCCCTCCCCGGCCGTCGGCCGAATCCCCGCGTCAGGGACGTTTCTCCGGCCTGACCCTCACCGGCAACAAGCTGAAATGTTTCCAGATCTTCATTTTGGACGACTTCTCGGACGAACTGCTCTTCGAACTGGGAACCTTGAGCCCCGTCGGCTGCGTCGCCGACCACAAACACGAATATTCCCCCTCCCAGGAATATTACGACCGGATCATCCGCACCCACACGATTTCGGCATTCCGCAACTGGAAAGCGCTGGCGCTGGTCGACAGTTTCACCGTGGTTGCAAAAGGCCGCACGGCCGCACAGATGTGGGTATGGCCCAACAGCTATTTCCGGCTGATCTACATCCATGCGCTTTACCAGAAGACGCTGCTCTTCGTCGTCAACCGGCAATTCCGCTCGGCCGCCAACGACCGGAAGTCCATCCGGCTGCTCCACAAAATGAAGGAGCAGGAGCATTGGTACGCCTTCTCGAACATCTCCTACAACTTCCTGCCGCAGCTCATCTACCGGGCCATCGACACCGGGCTGGACATCGCCACCGAGCGCGAACAACTGCACCGCCACCTCGAACAGGAGGCCGAACGCCTCGAAAAGAACTCGGAGCGGCGGCTGGCGGGCCTTATCCTCTTCCTGACGATGCTGACCGTCTGCTCGGCGACCTACGACGGCGCGTCGCTGGTCAAGGATTATTTCGGCTGGGAAAGCGGCACGACCCCGTTCCGGATTTTCGCCGCGCTCCTGCTCTCCGCAATCGTGATCACAAGCATCTCCGTCTGGCATTACCGGCGCAACAAATCCTGATCGGAGATGGAACGAATATCCTATTCGCCCGAAACGCTTTTTCACGTCCTGACCCATTTCGAAACGGCGGACGAAGCCCTGCGCGACAGCCTGCGCCGGGCGGGATTTACCGACGAGGCGATCGACGGCCAGCTACGCATGCCCGGGTCCAAATTCCTCCGCACTTTCGCCCTTTCTCCGCAGGAAGCCGTCGCACGGCTGCAACGGGATTTCCCCGAATCTTTCACCGCCCTGCACCCCGGAACCGACGGCCGGGTGCGCCTGTCGTTCCGCTACGACGCACCCGTCGGAACGAGCGGACTGGCGGCAGACGCGGAGCTGACGCCCGCCGAGCGGGCTGCTGTTCGCAACATCCTGCGCAACGGATGCCCTGTCCGCACGGTCCGCACCTCCCGCACGATCTCCACCGGAGCCTGCCAACTGATCCTCGAACGCACCGGGGAGGCCGGGTATGCCCTGCGCACGCTCTTTCCCGGGGAACTCGCCCCTCCCCTTCCCCTGCCGGGCCAAGTCCCCGATCCTTTCTGGGCGACGCATCTCCTCATCGAATTCAACTGAATCCGGCTGCAACCGGGGGCGGCATGCGCACCGGTTCCGAACCCGTTTTCCAAACAATGCGGGACAGATGCCGTGCATCGTGAAACAGATTTTTGATTTTAAGCCGGAGAGTTCCGTATATCGTGAAGAACGGGGCGCATGGATAGTACCTCAAGTACATTCCATTCGCCCCGTTCGAGGGATGTGCGGAAATAGCCGCTTACAAATCGGAAATCAAACCAGGCCGGAGAATCCCATAAACGCCATGGCCAGAATCCCGGCCGTGATCAGCGCGATGGGAATGCCCTTGAACGCCTTGGGCACGTCCTCGAAATCGAGACGCTCGCGGATACCTGCGAAGAGCACCAGCGCGAGGGCGAAACCGAGGGCCGTGGCCACCGAATAAGTGACGCTCTGCAACAGGTTGAACTCCTTCTGGATCATCAGGATCGCGACGCCCAGCACGGCGCAGTTGGTGGTGATCAGGGGCAGGAAGATGCCCAACGCCTGATAGAGCGACGGCGAGAGCTTCTTGAGCATGATCTCGACCATCTGCACGAGGGCCGCAATCACGAGGATGAAGACGATCGTCTGCATATAGACGATGTCCAGCGGCACGAGCACATAGGTCTGAATCAGCCACGCCACGACGGCCGCAATGGCCATCACGAAGGTTACGGCAGCTCCCATGCCCAGCGAAGTCTCGACTTTCGACGACACGCCCAGAAAGGGGCAGATGCCGAGGAACTGCGCCAGCACGACGTTGTTGACGAAGATGGCGCCGATGATGATTGCAAAATAGGAAAGCTCCATAACTATTTCTTGGCTAATTTGTTAAACAATACCATCAGATAGCCCAGCACCAGGAATGCCCCCGGGGCCAGCACGAAGATCAGCGGCGCAACGTCCGCAAAGCCGAGGTTGACGCCGAAGATGGCGCCGCTGCCCAGGATCTCGCGCACGGCGCCGATCACAGTCAGCGCCAGCGTGAAGCCCAGGCCGATGCCCACGCCGTCGAGGATCGAATCCAGCGGGGAGTTCTTCGAAGCGAAGGCCTCGGCGCGGCCGAGGATGATGCAGTTCACCACGATCAGCGGGATGAAGACGCCCAGCGCGCCGTACAGCGCCGGCACATAGGCCTGCATCAGCATCTGGATGATCGTCACGAACGAGGCGATCACGACGATGAACGCCGGGATGCGGACCTTGTCGGGAATGATGTTCTTGATCAGCGAAATCACAAGGTTCGACATGATCAGCACGGCCATCGTCGCCAGCCCCATGCCCATGCCGTTTTCGGCCGAAGTCGTCGTACCCAGCGTGGGGCACATGCCCAGCACCAGCACGAACGTCGGGTTGTTCTTGACGATGCCGCTCGATATAATTTGCAGTTTATTCATTTTGACCTCCTTCCTGAGCCGCAGGCTCGTTGGTTTGTCCGGCGGCGGCCGTCGCTCCGGACGCCGTGTCGGTCGGGGCTTCGCCCGTCGCCACGCTCTTGTAAGCCATCCACGCGCGGTTGATCGCGTCGACATAGGCGCGCGACGAGATCGTTGCGGCGGTCAGCGCATCGACGTCGCCGCCATCCTTCGTCACGGCCAGCTTGCCGTCGACGAGCTTCTTCGATTCGAGTTTCCGGCCCTTGACGCTCGCAAGCAGGACGTTGCCCTCGTCGGCCATCTTGGTACCGAGACCCGGAGTCTCGGTCTGCTCCAACACGTTGACGTTCACTACTTCGCCCTCGGGCGTGAAGCCCACCATCAGGCGCACCACGCCGCCGAAGCCCTGCTTGGTCATCGACTGCACGGCATAACCGCTCACGCTGCCCCCGGCCGTCGCCGTGTAAACCGTGATCGGCATGTCGTCGATGGTCAGCTCCTCGGTCGTCGTGGCGTCGAACGCCGGGAGCACCTCGTTCAGGGCCGCCAGCGTCGCGGCCTCCTTGGCCGCCGCGATCGGCTCCACGGTAATCATATTGACGAAGCCCACTCCGGCCGAAGCCACGAGGGTGATGCCGAAGAGGACGGCCGTCATGTTCAAAAGTGTACTTTTCATGCTGTCACCTCCTCTTATTTCACGCCGAAGCGCTTGGGTTTGACATATTTGTTGATCAGGGGCACGCAGGCGTTCATAATCAGGATCGCAAACGACATGCCCTCGGGATAAGCGCCCCACAGACGGATGCACATGGTGATCAGTCCGATTCCCACGGCGAAGATCACGCCGCCCCGAACGGTCATCGGCGAGGTCGAATAGTCCGTGGCCATGAAGATCGCACCTAACATCGCGCCGCCCGCAAGGACATGGAATATACCGGCCCTCCACGCAGTCCCGAAGAGGTATCCCAGTTTATAACCGGCCGAACAGGTTCCGTCGGCAGCCTGCGGAAGCGCGTCGAACGACACGGAGCACATCGCAACCACCCCGGCGAACACAGCCATCGTCGCGAGCACCGTCACGGGAATGTGCCACGTGATCACGCGCCGCCACAGCAGGTAGACGAATCCGCACAGCAAGGCCGCAGCGGCCACCTCGCCCAGCGAACCGGGGATGTTGCCCAGCAGCATCTCCTGCACGCCGATGGCGCCGGGACCCGCCAGCCCCTGCTTCACGGCCGCCAGCGGCGTGGCGCCCGACAGAACGTCGAACGAGCCGTTCACGGGCAGCGGCCAGGTGGTCATCTGCACCGGATAGGCGATCAGCAGGAACACGCGTCCCACCAGCGCGGGGTTGAAGGGGTTCTTGCCCAGGCCGCCGAAGGTCATTTTGGCGACGGCGATGGCCACGAAGGCGCCCATCACGACGATCCACCAGGGAATCGACGCCGGGAGGTTGAAGGCAAGCAGCACGCCCGTCACCACGGCCGACCAGTTGCCGACGGTAGTCGCACCGCGGACCATGAATTTCTGAATCAGGTACTCGATCACCACGCACGACACCACGGAAAGGGCCGTAACGCGCAGCACGTCCAGTCCGAAGACCACCGTCGACACGACCAGCGCGGGCATCAGCGCGATCACGACGTCGCGCATGATCCGGGTCGTCGACTGGGCCGTCTGCACGTGGGGTGCGGGAGCCACAATGAGTTTATTAGCCATATCTATACTGTTTTTTCATTTACTTTTTAGGTGCAGCCGCTGCGCGTGCGCGGATCAGGCCCATCACGGTCTGCTTGCCGAGGCGCACCCAGTCCAGCAGCGGCAGATAGGCCGGACACGTCGACTGGCAGCAGCCGCACTCGATGCACGAGGTGATCATCAGCGCTTCCAGTTCGTCCCAGCCCTTCTTCTGGGTCATCTTCGAGAGGTAATAGGGTTCCAGTCCCATCGGACAGGCGGAGACGCACTTGGCGCACTTGATGCACTGCGTCGCCTCGCGGCGCTGTGCGTCGCGGCCCGACATGACGGTGATGCCCGAGCAGCCCTTCGTCACGGGCGAGTCGAGGTTCACCATCGCCCGGCCCATCATCGGACCGCCGTTGATCACCTTGCCCGCATCCCCGGGAAGGCCGCCCGCGGCCTCGATCAGCGCCGAGATCGGCGTACCCATGCGGGTCAGCAGGTTCTTCGGCTCCTTCACGCTCTTGCCCGTGACGGTCACCACCCGCTCGATCAGCGGTTTGTTCTTCAGCACGGCCTGATAGACGGCAACGGTCGTCGAGGCGTTGCACACCACGGCCCCCACGTCGATCGGCAGCGCGGGCGGAGGCGGAACCTGACGGCCCATGACGGCTGCGATCAGCTGCTTCTCACCCCCCTGCGGGTACATCACCTTCAGGGGTACGACCTCGATGCCCTTGTATCCGGCGGCGATCTTCGTCAGATGCGCGATCGCGTCGGGTTTGTTGTTCTCGATGCCGATATAGGCTTTCCCGACGCCCACGGCCTTCATCAGAATCGTGACGCCGACGACCAGTTCCTCGCCGTGCTCCAGCATCGTGCGGTGGTCCGACGTAAGATAGGATTCGCACTCCACGCCGTTGATGATGACGCACTCGGCCTTCTTTCCGGGAGGAACCGAGAGTTTCACGTGCGTGGGGAACGTCGCTCCGCCCATGCCGACGATGCCGGCGTCCTTGATCTTGGCGATGATCTCCTGCGCCGAGAAGGAGCAGACCTTCACCAGCGCCTCCGAACGGTCGATGCCCTCGGCCCAGTCGTCGCCCTCGCGCTTGATGGTGATCATCATCTGGCGCAGGCCCTGGCCGTTGACGACCATATCGACAGCCGTCACCGTACCCGAAATCGGGGAGTGGATGTTCGCCGACATGAAACTGCCGGCTTCGGCGATGAGCTGGCCCGTGAGCACCCGATCGCCTTTGGCGACCTTGGCCACCGCCGGGGCGCCGATGTGCTGTGCGAGGGGAATCGTCACCACATCGGGCAGCGGCAGCACCTCGATCGGTTTGGCGCAGCTCAACTTATTTTCCGACGGATGGACTCCGCCCATTGGAAATGTCTTCATAGTTGGAATTCCTTTTTTACGATTCTTTGTTAGCGGCGGGCGCTGCCGGAGCCTTCGGGGCTTTGGGCAGCGGGTCCATGCCGACGAGCCGGATGGCTCCCGTAGGACATTCGTTCACACACTTGCGGCACAGTTTACACTTCTGCGGGTCGATGTAGGCGAGGTTGTTCTCCACGGTGATGGCATCGAAGGCGCATACTTTCACACACTTGCCACAGCCGATACATCCGGCCTTGCAGGCCTTCATCACCACGGCGCCCTTGTCCTTCGACACGCACGACACGTACACCGCACGGTTCTTGGGCCATTTCTTCCGCAGTTCGATGATCATTTTCGGACACGCCTTCACGCAGGCGCCGCAGGCCGTGCACTTGTCGGCGTCGACCTCCGGAAGTCCCGTTTCCGGGTTGATGTGAATGGCGTCGAAGGCGCAGACCGCGACGCAGTCGCCGAAGCCCAGACAGCCGAACGCGCAGCCCGTCTCGCCCACATAGAGCGACGAAGCCACGGCACACGACTTGGCCCCGTTGTACTCGTTGGTGCGGGGACGCTTCTCGCACGTGCCGCCGCAGCGGACGGTCGCCACCTCGGGCTGCTTTTCGGCAGCGGCCTTTCCGAGGTATGCAGCCACGGCTTTCATACAGTCGCCGCCGCCCACGGGGCAGAAGAGCGCCGAGATGTCGTCGCGCTTCACGAGCGCGTCGGCCATACCCCGGCATCCTGCGAATCCGCAGCCGCCGCAGTTGGCCCCGGGGAGCATCTTCTCCACCTCGTCGATCCGCGGGTCCTCCTCGACCCGGAATTTCCGGGCCACGAAATAGAGGATTACCGCCGAGAACACTCCCAGCGCACACAGCGTCAGGATCGTGTAAAGTAATACTTCCATCAGATTTTTGTTATTGTAAATTGAATTGTGTGTTCGATTTTCCGCCGGAAGAGCCACAGCGCGAAATAATAAACGCCCACGCCCGCAATAGCGGCGAGGGCGCCCGCACCTTCGCTCCATCCGGCGACGGCGATCGTCCCGACCAGAACGGCCAGCAGGACGGCCAGCGCACCGACATAGGCCAGCACGACGGCGCGTACGCCGGCACTCCGCCGCACGCCGACCATCACCTCCCTGCCGGCGGCATACTGCCCGGCCTCGGGGGTCACCACGGCGACGATCTTGTCCTGCGCCTCGGCCAGGCCGCACGCCTGGCGGGCCTTGCAGGTTCCGCAGGCGCTCCGGGAGGTGATCCTCACATAGACCGTGTCGCGCTCCGTACGTTCCACCACGCCGCAGTGTTCGATCAAATCCGCCACGCCCTAATCTCCGTATTTGTTGGTGAGGGGCATCAGCCGCTCATGTCCGAACGTGCACGACGAGAGCCGCAGCACGGGCGGAAACTGGTAGCGTTTCTTCTCGTTGCGCATGATCATGCCGTGAATTTTCTCCACCACCTCCGAGTCGAAGCCCGCGTTGACGATCTCCTCGCGGTGCTGCCCCTCCTCGATCATGCGGAACAGGATGGCGTCCACCACCTCGTAGGGCGGCAGAATGTCGCTGTCCTTCTGTCCGGGATGCAGTTCCGACGAAGGTTCCTTGGTCAGGATGCTTTCGGGAATCGGGTTGCCCTGCGTCCGGTTGATATAGCGTGCCACGTCGTACATTTCGCTCTTGTAAAGGTCGCCCGTGGGGCTGAAAGCGCCTGCCGTGTCGCCGTACAGGGTGCAGAGCCCCAGTGCGTTCTCGCTCTTGTTCGAGGAGTTCAGCAGGATGTAGTCCGTCTTGTTCTGGAGGGCCATCAGCAGCACCGTGCGGATACGCGTCTGGATATTCTCCTCCGTGGCGTCGAACTCCGTGCCGCCGATGACCGGCTTGAGGGTGTTCACCACGCTGGTATAGATTTCCGAGATCGGAATGACGTTGTATTCGATGCCGAGGTTGCGCGCCAGCTCCTTGGCGTCCTCCACCGACTCGAGGGACGAGAAGGGCGAGGGCATCAGCAGCGCGCGGACATTCTCCGCCCCCAGCGCATCGGCGGCGATCGAGGCCACCACGGCCGAGTCGATGCCGCCCGAAAGGCCGATCGAAGCCTTCCGGTAGCCGTTCTTGCGGAAGAAGTCCCGCAGTCCGCAGCGTGCCGCCTCGTAGACCAGACGCGTGCGGTCGTTGTAGGTCGAGGGGATCGAGATCGGCCGGGCGGACGCCTTCGTATCGAAAATCTGGAAATCCTCCTCGAAATTCTTCATCATCAGCACCAGTTCGCCGCGGCTGTTCAGCGCGCCCGACGTGCCGTCGTAGACGATGTCGGTCGAACCGCCCACCTGATTGACCAGCACGAGGTTCTTGCTCTCGACGAAAGCCAGGTTGCGCATCATCTCGTAACGGTAGGTCATGGTTCCCTTGCCGTATTTGCGGGCGTTGATCGAGATGACCGTTTCGACCGACTGGTCGAAGTCGCGCTCGCGGCTCAAATCGTCGCCCACGATGATCGCGCACTTATGGCCCTTGATCGTGGCGTATTCATAGCCTTTCGAAGGGACCAGGAAACCCATTTCACGGCGCGCCGTGATGTATTTCTTGCCGATGTAGCGCAGCACCTTGCGGTCCTGGATCAGCGCCGCGGCGCTGATCGTGCCGTCCGCCGTGAGGATCGGGAGACCGACGATGGCGGCGATGCCGTCGCAGCACGAGGCTATTTCGACCAGAGCGTCCTCGCAGAGTTCGAGGAAGGTCGTCTTGCGCAGCAGGTCGAAGGCTGGGGTTCCGCTCACGGCCTGTTCGGCGAAAATCACCAGGTCGGCATGCTGCGCTTTCGCCTTGTGAATGGAGTCGATGATCTTCGAGGCATTGCCGTCCACGTCTCCGATCGTGTAATTCAGCTGAGCTATGGCTATTTTCATGCGAATAATTTAAGTCCGGAAATTACAACTTTGCAAAGTTAAGGATTATTTGCAAAAGTCGGAAAGATTTTCGATGTTAATAAATTAACATTCCCGCATTTACAAAAATATTTAAAAACAAAAAAGGCTCCCGGTTTTCCGGAAGCCTTTTCGCTGTTCGTATCGTCTCTATTCCTGCGTTTCGTCGGGATCGGCGACGAGAATGCGGCCGCAGTATTCGCAGATAATGATCTTCTTGCCCTGGCGGATGTCCACCTGACGCTGGGGCGGGATGCGGTTGAAGCAGCCTCCGCAGGCGTCGCGCTTGACGGTCACCACCGCCAGTCCGTTGCGGACGTTGCGGCGGATACGGTCGTAAGCCGCCAGCAGACGCTCGTCGATCTTCTCCTTGACACGCTCGCCCTGTGCGGCGTATTCCGCCACCAGCGGAGCCGTCTCGGCCTCGATGCCCTCCAGTTCGATCTTCTTGGCCGCGAGGTCGGCAGCGCGCTCTACGGAGAGGTTCTCGGCCTCCTCCAGCTGGAGTTTCTTGGCCTTCACGCCGGCGGAATACTCCTTCAGGCGCTTCTCGGCCAGCTCGATTTCAAGCTCCTGATACTCGATCTCCTTGGTGATGGCGTCGAACTCGCGGTTGTTGCGCACGTTGTTCTGCTGCTCCTTGTAGTTGCCGATCATGATTTTAGCCTGGTCCACCTCGCGCTTGCGCTGCTTGGTCAGCGTGTTCAGCTCCTCGATCTCGGCGTTGATATGTTCGATGCGGGTCTTCATCCCGGCCATCTCATCCTCGAGGTCCTGAACCTCGAGAGGCAGTTCGCCTTTCACCTTGTTGATTTCGTCGATCTTGCTGTCGATCTTCTGCAGCTCATAGAGCGCCATGATCTTCTCCTGCATCGAATAATCGACGTCGGCCGTCTTCTTTTGCGTTGCCATATGTTGTCTTTATAGTTTAGACTTAAACCAGATAGTTTACCGGATTGCGCGAGCGTTCACTCTTGCGAACCGCAAAGGTACATAAATTTTTCGATAAAATATCAAATATTAATTGAATTGCGCAATATTCGCTTTCGAAATGACCTATATCCGCCACCGTGAGGGCCTTGTCGGGCGTCATGAAGTCGTTGTACTTCATGTCGGCGGTGATGTAGATGTCGGCCCCGGCACGGCGCGCTTCGCCGATCAGCGAGGCCCCGGCCCCGGTGCAGACCGCCACGCGGCGCACCCCGGATGTCGCTATGTCACTGTACCGTACGACGCTCACCTCAAGCCGCCGTTGGATGATCCGCATAAACTCCACGGTGTCAACAGCTTCCAGCAGTTCGCCCACGACGCCGAACCCCGCGCCGTCCCCGGTCTCCGAAGGCTGGAGAACCCGAAGGTTCCCCACGCCCAGCATTTCGGCCAGCCGCCAGCTCATGCCCCCGGGGGCGCTGTCGAGGTTGGTGTGGCAGGCGTAGAGCGCGATCCGGCTGCGGATGGCCCGCTCGACGCACCGCTCGACGGGATCGGCCGAGTTGAACCGCTTGAGCGCGCGGAAGACGATCGGATGATGCGTGATCACCAGATCGCACCCTTCGGCTTCGGCCTCGTCCAGCACCTCTTCGGTAACATCCACGGCCAGCAGGGCCTTGTGCACCTCGTCGTCGGAGCGGCCGACGATAAGTCCCGCATTGTCATACGATTCCTGCCACTCAAGTGGGGCAAAGCGTTCGATGACGTCGGTTATTTGTTTGATAATCATATGAGTTAATTATATTACACAGCATTCAGGAGTTCTTCGCCGCCTGCACCTGCGCTTTTAGCCGGTCTGTCGCTTCGCGGCATTACGCCCCGCCGGGGCGGGGGCTTGCGAAGACGGCGGCACGCCGTGAATACGCCCGGTAAAGCCGCGAATCCTTGAACAATACCCCGCGCGGATCGAGAGCGTCTTTACGGACAATGCTCAAAATAAGGATTGTTCGTAAAACGCGAACAGCTCTTTGGTTTCGGCCTCCTCCTTCTTGCGGCGGGGCCTGCGGACGCTGCGTTTGACGGCAGGCTGCGCCGAGGAATCCCCGGCGGCTTTCCCGGCGGCTTTCCCGGCGGCATCGTCCGACGGTTCGTCGATCTTCACCACGGCCTTGGCCCGGCGGCGGCGCACGGGCGTTTCGGCGGCGGCATCGGCGGCGGCAGCATCGGCGGCAGCAGCATCGGCGGCAGCATCGGCATCGGTCATATCGGCATCCGAAGCAGTCACGATCTCACCCTCCCCGGCTTTCAGGTCCTCGCGAACCTCGACCAGCAGGGCGCGGATACGCTGCAACCGCTCCATCAGTTCGGCATCACGGTCCACGCCGCTCTCGGAGGGCGCCTTCCGGAGCGCCTTCTTGGCCCCTTCGAGCGTCATGCCGCGCTCCTTGACCAGGTGGTAGATCATCTTGAGGTTCTCGACGTCCTCCGGCGAGAAGAGGCGGTTGCCTTTCTTGTTGCGCTTGGGGCGGAGAATGCTGAACTGCGACTCCCAGTGGCGGATCAACGACGTGTTGACGTCGAACATCTCGGCCACCTCGCCCATCGAATAAAAAAGTTTATCGGCCATATCTATTGTTTTATAATTCGCAATGAATTGGGATACAGGTTATTCACCCGTGCGCCGATCCGTTTGGCGAATCCCAGCGCACGCCCCCGCGAGCAGACGAGGTTCATCCCCTCGGCCAGCCCTCCGGCGGCGATGTCCTGCCGGCGCAGGAAGCGCAGCGTCTCTTCGTCGTCCAGTTCCGCCGCAGGCAGCGCCCCGCGGTTCATCCCATCGAAAAAAGCCAGCGCGGGATCGGGTTTCAGCACTCCCTTGAACACCTGCCCCAGCGCCACGCCCGAATAGATCACGGGCAACGCCTCGGAGAGCGTCCGCACGGCGTCGGCCTGCGCGGCGTACCATGCATAGCAGGTGTCGGCCACCGCTGCGAAGCGCATACCGCCGGGATTCCGCACCCAGCGGGCCAGTTCGCCGGCGGTCTTCCGGTCCACGGCCGCAAATACCGTGCGACGCGCCTTCGGCGCACGCACGCGCCCCCCGGCGTCGAACGATTTGCGGGCCACGGCGGCGAAGAACCCTTCGCCGCAGGTCCGGTGGGGATAGAACCGGAACGTGCGGAACGCTCCGACACGCCCGCAAACGATGCCCCACGCATCTTCCACAGCCGTTTCTTCCGACTCGGCGATCTCGTCGCCGGCCCACGCCGCCATCCGCTCCAGCGCGCCTTCGTCCTCGTCGCGGTTGAACGTGCAGGTGCTGTAAACGAGCGTCCCGCCCGGTTTCAAGGCCCGCCACGCCTCGCGCAGGATTTCATCCTGCCGCGCGGCGCACTGTTTCACGTTGCCTTCGCTCCATTCGCCGCGGGCGTCGGGGTCCTTGCGGAACATCCCCTCGCCCGAGCAGGGGGCATCGACGGCCACCACGTCGAACCACGCCTCGAAATCGCCCAGCGCACGCGGCTCGCAGGTCGTGACGGCCACGTTGCCCGTACCCCACTTGCGCACGTTGTCCGCCAGCACCGAGGCGCGACGGCGGTCGATCTCGTTGGCGACGACCAGCCCGTCGGGTCCGGCCAGCGAGGCGTAGAGCGTCGTCTTGCCGCCCGGAGCTGCACACAGGTCGAGGATGCGCGCCCCTTCGGTGCGGACCGCAGCGAGCAGGTGTCCCACGAACTGCGACGAAGCCTCCTGGACATAGTAGGCCCCGGCATGGAAGTCGGGATCGAGCGTGAAGGAGGGACGCACGGCGAGGTAACGCCCGTCACGGCTCCACGGCACGCGCCCGGCGATCGCCAGGGCGGGAAGCCCCGCAGCCTCCGGAACGGGAAGCCCGGCGTCAGGTCCGGCGGGAAGCGTGTCCGCCCCGGTCTTGGCAGGGTTCAGCCGCACCGATACCGGCGGCTCCGCGTCGAGCGCCGCGCAGAGGGCCGCGCCCTCCGTCCCGCCGAGGTCGCGCAGGACCCGCTCCACGAATTTCGCAGGCAGCGTCATGCGCTATTTCTTCGCTTTGAGCGCGTCGAGGCGCGCGCAGATCCGTTCCAGCACCGCAGGGTTCGAGACGAAATCCTCGTGGTCCTTGTCCACGACGAGCACCTCGCCCTCGTAAATGGTGTCGATCCAGTGGTTGTATTTGTTGTTCAGCCGCTTGAGGTACAGTTCGTCGATGTTCATCTCGTACTCGCGGCCGCGCTTGCGGATCTGCGAAATGAGCGTCGGGACGCTCGCCTTGAGGTAGATCAGCAGGTCGGGTTTGGGAATGAGCGTCGTCACCAGCCGGAAAATCTTCATGTAGGTCTCGATGTCGCGCGTGGCCATCAGCCCCATTTCATGCAGGTTGTCGGCGAAGATGTGCGCATCCTCGTAGATCGTGCGGTCCTGGAAGATCACCCCCGACTTGCAGTCGGAGATCATGCCCATCGTCTGCTGGATGCGGCTCCCGAGGAACGAAATCTGAAGATTGAACGCCCAGCGGTTCATATCCTCGTAGAAGTCGCCGATATAGGGATTGTCGCACTCCTCGAGGTAGCACTTGGCGTCGTAGCGCTTCGTAAGGATCTGGGTAAGCGTCGTCTTGCCGCTCCCGATGTTTCCGGCTATGGCTATGTACATGGCAGTATAGGTGTTATTTTACGTTTCTCATTCGTTTTCCGGTCTCCGAAGCGCATATCCCGCCGCCTTCGGCCTCGTTTTACAAGCCTGACTCCACCCGGCTAAAAGCCGGGATTCAGGGGCGATGCAAAGTCACTGCACCCGGACTCAATTCCACGCTTCCATTCCCAAAAGCCGTTTCTTAAACGGCCCTCGGGTGGGGCTTCTCGCAGCGCGGCCAAAATGCGGACAGACAGCCTCAAAGGGTCTGTTCGGTCTGAAAAGCCAGTATCTCGTCGGCCACGCGGCGGTCGTTCACCAGCCGCGGAACCTTGTTTTTACCCCGCGCGCGCATCCACGCGAGGAACCGCCCCCGCTCCACGACCGTCAGGCGCTGGCGTTCGAGCGTGGTCCGCCGCTTGGCGTCGTAGTCCGAATTGACGGCCCGCAACTCCCCGTCGAGCGCCTCGGCGAAACGTTCGAGGCTCCACGATCCACTCGTGCGCGCCCCGTTCGCGGAGCGACATGTAGCACGGCGCGACGCTGTATTCGCTCACGACGGCCCCCGTCTTCCGGCAGGCGGCCAGCAGCGCATGCTCGGCGTTGTCGACGATCAGCTCCTCGCCGAAAACGTTGATATACTGCCGCGTGCGGCCCACGAAGCGGATGCGGTAGGGATTCGTCGAGGTGAATTCCACCGTGTCGCCGATCTCGTAACGCCACAGGCCGTTGTTCGAGGTGATCAGCACGGCGTAGACCTTGCCGCACTCCACGCCTTCGAGCGGCACGATCTGCGTCCCGCTGCGGAACTCGAAGAAGGTTCCGTAATCCAGCATCAGCAGCATGTCGCTGCGCGAGGGGTCGTCGGCCATGGCGAAGAATCCCTCCGAAGCGTTGTAGGTCTCCATGTATTTCATCTTCTCCGAAGGGATCAGCTCCTCGAACGACGTCCGGTAGGGCGCGAACTCCACGCCTCCGTGGGCGAACATCTCCAGCCCGGGCCACACCTCCAGCAGATTTTTCCGGCCCGTATACTCCAGCACACGGCGCATCAGCGCGAGGTTCCATGACGGGACGCCCGCAAAGGCCGTGATCGGTTCGCCGACGCACAGGCGGCAGATGGCGGCGCACTTCTCGTCGAAATCGGGAATGATCGCCGTCTCGGTCCGCGGCGCCCGGAACCAGCCGCTCCAGAAGGTCGTCTCGTGGATCAGCAGCGCCGAGAGGTCGCCGACCAGGTTGCGGCCCTCGCGGCTGCACGACCCGCCGAGCGTCAGGGTCTTGCCCTCGAAAACGCGGGTCTTCGGATTGTTGGCCGAAAAGACCGTCGCCACGTCGCGCATGCCCAGCGTATGGTTCCACCACAGCGACTCCATCGTCACGGGAATGTATTTGCTCCTGTCGGAGGTCGTGCCCGACGAACGGGCGAACAGCGACACCCGACCCGGAGCCGTGACGCTCCGCACGCCCTCCATCATCCGTTCGATATAGGGCTTGAAGGTCTCATAGTCGAAAGTCTCCACCTGCGACTGGAACCGCTCCACCGAACGGATATGCCGCAGGTCGTAGCGGTCGCCGAACTCCGTGAAGCGTCCCCGGCGCAGCAGCTGCCGGAACATCCGCGCCTGCGTCTCGACAGGACGGCGACGAAAACGGTCGATGGCCCGCTCGCGCTGCGAGAACCAGGCTTTGAGAATTATGTTTCGAAAAGACATGATGCGCTGCAATTCAGAATTGTGAATTCTGAATTGTGAATTCTTAATTAAAATAATACCCTACCTTCCCCACCGAACCGGGCATGGCGAAGACCACCACGCGGTCGTAGGGGATTATTTCCATGTTGTCGACGGCGATGAAAACCTTGTCGCCGCGGACGATGCCGCCGATGATCGTATCCTCCGGCAGCCCGAGGTCCTTGATCCGCACCTTCGTGGCCGGGGAGTTGGGTTTCACGATGAACTCCAGCACCTCGGCGTCGCTCCCCGTCAGGCATTTGATGGCCTGCACGTCGGTCGACATCGTGAAGCGGAAAATGTTCGACGCGGTAACCAGCTTCTTGTTGATGATCGTGTCGATGCCGATCGACTCGGCGAGGTTTATGTAATTGAGATTCTCGACCTCGGCGATCACCTTCTTGACCCCCATGCGCTTGGCGAGCATCGCCGCCAGGATGTTGGTCTCGCTGCGCCCCGTCACGGCAACGAAGGCGTCCATGTTCGAAAGCCCCTCCTCCATCATCGCCTCGGTGTTGCGGCCGTCCTCGTTGATGATCAGCGTCTTGTCGAGCGTCTCGGCCAGCCGGTAGGCCTTCTCGGCGTTGTAGTCGATCAGTTTGATGTTCACCTCGTCCTGCAACTCGGTGGCGATGCGGATGCCGATGCGCGAACCGCCGAGGATCATCATGTTCTTGATCTCGATGTTCGACTGGCCCGAAAACTCCATCACCTCCCGCACGGCGTCCTGACGCGCGATGACATAGATCACGTCGCCCTCCATGAACTGTTCGCCCTCGCGCGGAATGATCGTCTGCCCGCCGCGCGTGATGGCCACCGTGCGGTAGCTCAACGGGGCCTGGTCGTCGTCGAAGCCCGTAAGCACCTCCCCCACCAGCGGCGAGGCCGGTTCGAGGCGGAAAACCACGAGCGAGAGTTTGCCGCTCGAAAAATCGACGTACTCCGTGGTCGAAGTGTGTCCCAGCAGGTTGATCACCTCGCGGGCCGCGACCTTCTCGGGGTAGAACAGGTAGTCGATGCCCATGTCGATGAACATCTCCTTGTTGTTGGGTTCGAGGTATTCGTTGTTGTCGATGCGGGCGATGGATTTCCGCGCACCGAGCTTCTTGGCCAGCATCGCCGCCACGACGTTGTCGTTCTCCTCGTGGTTGACGGCGATGAACAGGTCGCATTTGCGCACCGAAGCCTCGCGCAGCACGGCGAAGGTCGTCGAGTCGCCCTCGACGGTGATCACGTCGGCCAGACTGCCCACCTCGGAGAGCAGCTTCTGGTCGCTGTCGATGATGGTGATGTCGTGGCCGTTGCCGCTGAGCATACGGGCCAGGTGACTGCCCATCTCGCCGGCACCCGCTATCACGATTTTCATAGTTGCGTCTGTTTAGTCAGCACAATACGTCGCCCGGAAGGTCCGGGCAACATTTTTGCAATTTATCTTACAAATGTATACATTTGTCCCCGAAACCCCAAATTTCGGGTAGTAAAAAAACGGAATCCTATGCCAACGTGGTTAATCCTCCTGCTTTGCGCCATACTCGCCGTCGGGCTGTTCGTACTGGGCATGTCCCTCACGCTGATGATCAAGGGGCACAACATCGACTCGGAAATATCGACCAATAAAAACATGCAGAAACTCGGCATCAAATGCGCCGTGCACGAGACGCGCGAGGCGGACGGCGGGGCCGACTGCTCCGACGGACAGGGCGTCGCGGGCTGCTCGGGCAACTGCGGCGCCTGCGACATCGAGCATATCAGCAAGAATTCATAGGAGAGACCCGAAAAGCAGACAGGCATTCGCCGGTCCGATCCCGGCCAACCGCTGCTGCAAATACCGCCGCAGGCGGCAGAGGCGACGATCGAACGCAACCGGCGCAGAACGAAAACCGGCTCGCAAAACCACCTATATCTTCGAGAACTTCGACCGGCAGACGAACCACGGATTGCGGAGGTCCTCCTCGTTGTAGAGCAGCTCCCGGCCGCCGGGAAGCGTGCGGGTGCTGCCGCCGGCCTCGGCGAGAATCAGCTCCCCCGCCGCCGTGTCCCACTCGTAGGTGTGCGTCGTGCGGACGTAGTAGTCGACGCGGCCTTCGGCCAGCAGGCAGAATTTGTAGGAACTGCCCTGCTCGACGATCGGGGTGCCGCTCGCGAAGGCGGGCGACATGCTCACGGGTCTCGGGCGTCTGGTGCGAACGCGAAAGGGCCACGCGCGGATGGTCGTGAGGCCCCTCCCCGGCCAGCGGCAGCGGCGTCCAATTGCGGACGATCTCGTCGTAGGTATACTCCGCGGCGGCGTCCGGCGCGATATGCTCCTTGAGGTACGAACCCGAATCGCGGCCCGCAATGTACATCTTTTCGAAATAGGGAACATAAATAACCGCCCCCATGCAGACGTTATTCTCCATCAGGGCGATGTTGACCGTAAATTCGTTGTTGCCTTTGATAAATTCGACCGTGCCGTCCAGCGGATCGACCAGCCAGTAAAGCTCCCAGTTGCGGCGCTCTTCGTAGCGCATCTTCCGACCCTCTTCCGAAAGGATCGGGATACGTGTGGGACCGAGGTACTCGCGGATGGTCTTGTGCGCGACGCGGTCGGCCAGCGTGATCGGAGTTTTGTCGTCTTTGAGACTTATATCGTAATCGTCGAGATTCTTGTAAACGCGCATGATCGAGGCTCCGGCTCTGACTGCCGCATTGAAAAGCGGCGGCAGCAGATACATTCTCACCTTGTCGTTAATCATCGTAACTCGTATTTTGGGATCGGTAATTTTTATTGCCATGGTAAAGGTAACAAGAATTTATGATAACGAAAAATTTTCAGTGCCTTAATAGTGTCCGAAAAGGCGTCTCCATGCCGTGAGGCCTCCCAGGGCCGAAAAGGCCGTTCCGCCCGCAAGCCGCGCGGCGCACTCCCCGCCGGCCCATACCAGCGCGAGGGTCGCGAGCGCGGCGGC
>ERZ772835.863-NODE-863-length-19844-cov-29.9766_pt1 | contig 19844 bp, 16 predicted proteins | sample MGYA00511901_ERZ772835 | MGnify/ENA primary metagenome ERZ772835 (study PRJEB29015, sample SAMEA2737729) | human gut metagenome | biome: human gut; feature: human-associated habitat; material: faeces | place: China | collected 2012 ...
GCAGCAATACGATGTTGCTTATTGAATCGATTTACACAAAACTCTTGACACACCCGTGCTTCGAAAATAGGTGATATTAAAAATGATTATATTTATAAGTGATTCTTTGTTTTTATTATATATCGTCACTTTTCTTGTGATAATTATTACCATCTATAAATGCATTAAGGCTAAGAAAATAGAAACAAAAACTATAGTGATTATACTAATAGGAGTTGTATATTTATTATTCTATTCGTATGAATCCATACCATCCGAAAAGGTTCAATATAATCACATAGCAATATCAGACGTAGAGGGATTATCAGAAAAAGAAATTGTTAACAAAATACTAATCCAAGAATTTGACTATTATAAATCCGAGAGATTATTCACTAAAAATCAAATTTTTGATTATAAAATTAATCGAATTAATGGCCCAATAAACGATACCAGTAAGACAGACAATCACTATTATGATGTATCATATTCAGTAAAAACCATAGCTCCGGCTTGGATTGCAGGTAATGGAAAAAATGAAGGCCTATGGGTAAATAGCAAATCCGAATTCTATAATTTAATCAAAAATAATGACCAATATATTCTAAACCGTGTTGGTGGTTTATAATATGCACCAACTATTAAATTAACCAAGTGATGATGAATAAAAAAGTCAAACTGCAATCAGAATTTAAAATTTTCCCAGATATCATCTATCAACACTATCATAAAAAAATTATATTTTATATACTTATACACTTCTACTGGTAACCCATCTTCAAGCCCAACTTTATATTCAACACTAATATAAAAGCGTCAGTCACTCCTTTCGAGCAACTGGCGCTTTTATACTTCTTATTTACTGTGCCCTACTTTTGAATATGGTTTCCGTAAACATCACGGTACACATTTTGGGCTTTATCATCTTTATCATTTACCCGTACACGTTCCACCTTATGCCGATCATTATCTTTACCGGAAATTCGGTCTACGCGGAAACGATCGATATTCTGCACTTTAACCAATTCAGGACCAAAGTCATCTACAGAACGGGTCATGTTACCATCCGAAGGCGCTCCATTTTGTAAAGCCCTGTAAATAATGGCTGCGTATTCATAACGTGTCATCGCTCTATCGCCTTTAAATTCTCCATCCGGATATCCTTTCAGATAACCTCGTTCCGCTAAGTTCTTAACATACTCATAAGCCCAATGATTTTCCGGTACATCTGGGAAGGTCATAGCTCCGGTTGCTATAGGAGCCAATTTCACAGGCTGACCCGATTCATAGGCTGCCAATTTTTTCGTCAGCGTTTCAATCTGGTTTTTCATAGCCAGCATATCTTTAGCCATGGAAACACGTGAACGGGAGATATGGCTCTTCTGCCCAAATTTCCAGCTGACACCAACGTTCACCATATTCTCTCCGCCGCTGAAGGACCCACCTACGCTAAACATGGTATCTTCATTAGGACGATAATAAGCGCCAATAGCAACTGCATTGGCATTTTTATAATTACCGTACCCGGCTGCAAAATCCCATTTATCATCCGGATCAAAATCCAGAGGATGGAGCCCTGCCAGAGCTGCCGCCCCAGCGCCAACATGATTGATTCGGTTGCCCAAACGATTAATCCGGGTTTCCGTGCCATACAACTGGCTTCCATTTACAGCATCCGTACTGGTCGATGAAATATCTCCAGGAGCTACGTTGGTGATCTTATTTCCACCATTATTCAACCCATCCTTATTGAGCGTAACATCCTGACCTGCGGAACCATTTTGGATTGTCATCCCTCCCGTCGTTATGGTGGTGTCTCCAACGTTGACAGTGCTGGCATTTACCGTCGTGATATTCCCAGTGTCTGCTGTAACAGTCTTCGTAGTAACCGAATCCAGTCCTTTCAAATCTTTTGAAAGCCGCACTTTCAGGTTATCACTTCCATCAGATACCACTCCGATATTGTCTTCCGTTGACAGTTTAGAAGAATCTGTAATGCCCCCGACTACATTTACCTGGCCATTGAGCTTTTTATTGATCACATTCCCTACGTCACCGCCATACTTCATTCCGTCGTTCATAGTGGCAACCGTCTGGGTATTCCCATTGTGATCTTCATAGACGATCCGATCAATACCATCCGTGCCATTATAGCCATCCGTGCCGTCTACTCCATTTGCCCCTTTTACAACATGGATGTCAGCAGAAGCACCATCCTTGCCATTAATGCCAATATGACCATCGGTACCATTGGTTCCGTCTTTACCTATAGAAGAAATGGTAACCCCATCTTTGCCATCAGCACCTTTTACACCAATAGCCCCATTGATGCCATCAGCGCCGTCTTTGCCCTGGCCGCCCACGGTAACCGTATCAGCCTTCAGATTCTTATCCAAGCCGATAATCATATCCCCATTATCATTATTAACCATGGTCTTGATATTGGAGGAATCATACTGGGAATCCGCTTTTGTGCCGGTTCCTTTGATAGTCATGGTTTCATTCAGCTTCTTGGCCACACTGCCTGTGTTACCGGCAAACTTCAAGCCGTCGTCCAGGGTAGCTACTTCATGAGACTGATTCTTGTCATCGGTATAAGTGATACGGGTCATACCATCCGCACCATCCACGCCATCCTGACCCTTCGCAGATTTCATGGTAAGCCCATCTTTCCCGTCTTTTCCATTCATTCCGATAGAGCCATCTTTCCCATTGATGGTAACAGCTGAGCCATCTTTGCCCGTCACACCGATGGATCCGTCTTTACCATTTTCGCCTTTTTCACCCAGATTCAGATTGTCATTGACATTGACCTTGTACGGATCTTCCGTTGTGCCTTTGCCTGTAACTGTCGTATTTTTCCCATCTGCCAATTTAGTAGCATTCTTGGCAATTTCATCTTGCAGCTGGCTGACATTCACAGCATCCGTTCCAGCAGTGCCGGCAGCCACATTGTGAATCTGGTTGCCACCATTATCCAGCCCATTTCCTGTCAAAGAAACTGGAGAAGTCCCTGGTGCCAGATCTTTCGGCGTGATCGTAATACCCCCAGCACCAATCGTTGTCTCATTCCCATCTTTATCCGTGACAGTCATGCCGCTTCCCTGTGTCACAGTCTGATTTCCGTCTGCGTCGGCGGTCGTCACACTGTTCACGTTCAGATCATCGTTCAGGACCACTTTCATCGTTCCGTTTTCCACTTTCGTAGAAATATTTTTGCCGTCCCCGGTAACTTCAATATCCTTTCCCAGAGATTTGTGGACGATATTTCCATCCTTATCCTTTAATCCGAACCCTTTTTCCGTTAAATCAGCAGACTGTTTCGTCAACTGACTGACGTTGACAGCATCTGTATCCTCTGTACCAGCAGCTACGTTGGTAATTTTCGTGCCGTTCGCATTGATTCCTTCTTTGGTCACAGAAGGTCCTCCAGCTATGGTCACTCCTTGATTATTGACGGTGGTATCGCCGGCCTTTACCGTCTCAGCGTTTACGTTTTTTGACGTAATACTGTTCAGCCCAGTCACATCTTTTGCCAATTTTACGGTCATTTTATTATTAGCCGCATCGGCAACGACACCGATATTGTTATCGCTTAGTTTAGCACTATCCTTAATACCGCCCAGGATGGACATGGCCTGATCGGAGCCCCGGTGCAGGACATTGACATCAGATCCTGAGGTAGTCCCGATGGTCGAATTATCTCCGGCAAACCGCAGAGGCCGAGTCATGGTGTAAAGCTGGCTTCCATTCACAGCATCCGTACTCTTTGCGCTGACCAGACCGGCCGCAACGTTCTGGATGCGTCGTTCCTTCTCTGCGGAGCCCACCGTTACAATACCTGCAGGGGTTCCCCCGGCGTACTGATATGTCCCGTCGCTGTTGTATACATCCATTCCTTTTGTAGTGGCTCCCGATACAACATAAGCCGAATTGCTGCCAAGATAGACGGAATTCCCCAAGGTTGCCGTTACATGGCTCCCCAGAATCTGGGTATTGGACAAATCCGCGTTTTGAGTCGTGGCATCAACGGTATTCTGGTTCCCCACGATCTGGATATCCGTCAGATTCCTGTTTTTCTGGTTTTTGGCCTGGATGGTATTTTTCGAACCTGTAACAGTAATATCAGATACGCTGCCTGCATCGCCTGCTGTGCTTGTATCCGGATCGCCCGTAACCGTATTATGGTTACCCGTTACAAAAATATTTTCAAAGGTTTCCGAGTTGGAAGAATTATTGGACAGGGATTCCATTTTCAGCACGTTTTGATTCCCTACAATACGATTGCTGTCCCCTTCCATACGGTTTTCATTCCCAAAGATTCCCGAATTCGAAGCACTTACATCAGCAGCTGTACCTGTTGCAGCCGTGCTGTTCTGGCTGCCCAGGACATAGGTATTTGCCCCAGTAACCCGGTTCTGGGTGCCAATTGCCCCAGAAGAAACACCGGCTGCCTGTGCGTTTGTTCCTATAGCCAGCGCGTTTTCTGCCAGTGCCTGAGCCGTATCTCCCATAGCGGAAGCACTTTTACTGTTACTTTTGGCATCACTGCCGATGGCGATGGCTTTGTCATCAGAAACACCTGCAGAATAACCAATGGCAACCGCTTTATCTACACTGCTTCCACCATTTTTTATAGAAGACGTCGCAAGAGTCCCTATAGCCAGTGAGTTATTTCCGGCTGCCTGAGCGCCAGCCCCGATTGCCGTGTTATATTGATAACCGCTGATGGCTAAAGTCTGTTTCAGGCTTCCCGGGTTAGCCGGATCTTCATAACCGGCTCCCACTGTAATACTGCCAAGACTCTTCGCTCCTGTATTATTCCCCAGCGCAACACTCCTGTCCCCTAAAGCTTTGGCGCTCACGCCAGCTGCCATAGAGTCTTCACCCGTAGCCAAATCGTTATCATAATTATTCAAATCGGTAGATTTTACAGAGTAGTAATGTGTTTTTGCCGTATCAACAATCTTATTGACCTGAGCTACATTCGCTGCATCAGTCCCCAGTGTCCCTGCGGCGACATTATGGATTTTCGTTCCCTTATTGTCATTATTACGAAGGGTAATACTGTCTCCATCTCCAGAAGTGACCGTATCATAATATACCCCGCTTGCCGTTGCAGAAGAAACATTCGCATTGACCTGAGCTACCGTAGCGTCTATTGATTTTTTGAGCTGTGCCACAGTAACGGCATCCTGATCCAGTGCCCCGTCAGCTACATTGGTAATACGGCGCAGCGCCGATGCATTGCCGACGGAAACGGCAGTCTTGGGAGCCGCCTGTCCTGTCAGATACCCAGTCCCACTGATCATAGCGGCATTGGCCACGGAGTCATTGCCTATGGCAACATTACCGCCTGCAGCCTGGGCGCCCTGACCTAAAGCTACACTGGCCGCATCTGCAGCCTGGGCGTTAAACCCGATTGCCGTAGATCCATTTCCATTCGCCTGTGCCTGATACCCGACTGCAACGGCATCATCAGCAGCTTTCGTCTCACTGCCTAAAGCCGTAGACTGGATCCGCGATACAGCAGAATCGTTTTTATTGGCATGATAGCCAATGGAAACATTTTTCCCTTCAGATGTGTTTCCGCTAGACCCAATATTGGTCCCAGCTTCAGAACCAATGGCTACATTATGGTCGCTTTTGACATCATTTCCCGTTTTGTAGCCAATTGCAATGTTCTGTTGTCCGTTAATATTGTTGCCAGCACCGTCTCCAATGACTACATGGGATCCCTTCGTCCCTAATACGTCTCCTACCATACCCACGCCTGCACTTGGACCAAGTACGACAGAACGGACGGCATTGGCACTGGCATCTTTACCCAAAACTACAGAAGCACTGCCCCCAGCAACAGCTCCGTTTCCAAGAGCAACGGCATCGGCCCCACTGGCTTGTGCACTCTTACCCATAGCCAGGGCATCTGCTCCACTGGCTGCTGCCTCTGTTCCAACCGCAATGCTGTCTGCTCCGGAAGCGGCTGCACTTTTGCCAAAGGCCAAAGCATCTGCTGCACTGGCCATTGCACTGTCGCCAATTGCTACGGAACTATGACTATTTTGCTTCACAGTAGCGTGATTTCCCAAAGCGATTGCATTGTTGGAAGCAACCGTACTAGCCTTAGTTCCAATTGCCATGCTGTTATCGTTGAGCTGATCATTGGTCCCATCATTATAGACCATCGCTCCATCCCCCAGTGCAATCGAAGAGTTTCCCCGAGCATTGGCTGCATCACCGATGGATATGCTTGCTTTGCCTCCGTCTTTAACCACATTAGAACTGTCGCCATCACCGGTGGTCATATCATTAAAGGAGCCACTGACAGCTTCCCGGCCAATGGCAATACTGTTTTCAGCAGATGAAGCAGAACGAGCATCATCGCCCAGAGCCACAGAATATTTGCCATTCGCTTTTGCACTGACACCAATGGCAACAGCACCTTCGCCCGCAGCCGCAGCGTCCTCTCCAGTGGAATTGGCACGGAAATACTTTATTCCCGGTTTTGTTTGATCCAAGCCCAAAGCAGAATTCACATTTTTTAGCTTTGTAATATCGGCCGTATTATTGTTGATTTTTCCTGCATTGGCTGTAATCTCATTTTTATTCGCCGCAATATCCGTCTTGTTTTGCTGGATGTTCATGGAATTTTGATTGATTCCAGTCTTATTGGCAGCAATATCTGTTTGGTTCTTTTGTACGTCTGTTTTTACTGCATCCACTTCTGCACTGGTTGCGACCCCATCAGTGGATATTGTGATTGTCTTTGTTGTTTCGTCTTTAGTTACAGAAATGTTAGTTCCGGCCTTCAAAATATCACCGTCTTGAACAGATTCAGCGCTACCATAAAGTGCACTTCCAAATACAAGCACAGCTGTTAATACGGTACTAGTCAGTACCCCCCCGATTTAATAATTGTTCTTAATAGAGAATTACCCGACGTTTTCCCGCCATTTTTTGCTAATTCTGAAACAACCTGGTGCTGCCCTTTTGCGCGATTGAATATAACCTTGTAAATTCTATTCAATCTAATCGCCTCCTTTATATTAAAAATAACATAAAATAACACTCAGCGCCTTTATATAGATTTAAACTTTATACAGTGCATTTTTTCTTATCTTAACATCATTTCACTTCCTAAACAATGCATCCCTCTAGATTATTTATTTTTTATAAAGCTATAATTGATTAAAAAATATTTAGTAATCTTGACATACGCGATGACGTCGTAGCCAAGTTCGTGAATCTGGTGTAGCGATGCCGATGAGCAGAACCATGAGCCGAACAAAACGTGCTGGACAGAGACACCTGCCTCACGAGCCTCTTCCAACAGTGTTAGAATAACCTCTGGAGCTTTGCACTGTGCTAGCTTGCGCTGCATGCTTGCCACCATTGCTGTACGGGTAGATGTCAGCTGACGCGCCTCACAATTGCTGCTTCGACAAAGAGAACAGCAGGCAGTGGCGGAGCAGCAGGAAGGTATTCCCATCGCTCCAACCAAACGTGAGTATACGGAAGACTTTCAGGAACGTGCCACTGACATAGTCGTAGACGCGGGTCAGCAATTCCACTTTCTTGGGCTGTTGCGTTTAAGCAAGGAGTCGTTGTCGATGATGAGGATGTTCCTACGGTCTTCGCCCGTCATTGGTGCGATTGGCCTTCTGAATGTTGGTCGTATCCAGGAGTCCATTGAAATGGTAGAACGTATCTCTCTCAAACGGGATAGGCTCTGGCGCATCCTTCTTCCGTTGGTAGAAGAACCGCCTCTGAAACACTGCCTCGGACGCGCTTTGCGGTCATGACCGCAAAGCCGCACATCTTGTAGACATTGTAGTTTCGCAAGAACTGGCTGACATGGAATTCGGCAAAGAATTGACAAATCTTGGAAGATGATACTTCACATGAGTGATGATATTGTACAATATTCATGGCATAAGCCTTCCGTTTGTGTTGTGGATTTTCGTTACTTTTATTATACAAAACGGAATGAGTTCATGCTATTTTCATTTCGCGGATTACTAATAAAGATAAATCAGCGGGGTATCAACTGTGAAGCTTAAGTTAATAATAATATGTGAATGCTGTACATTAACATACTGTTTATGCTTTGATTTCTGTGCCATCTTTAAAAGTCACCCAAATATCATCTTTCTCATTTACAGTAATGAAATCTACCAAACTGCACCACAGTCTCTTATCAAAAATGCTAATAAATTCCTGCTTCTGTAAATTTTCAATAAATCTTTCTAGCTGCTGGCCCCTACTTGTACGCTGTTTCATGGTATCGCAAATCTGGTCATACTTGATTTTTACTTTTTCATAGTGGTTAGTCAGCTCGCTGTACTTTCGGTTATATTCCATCTGATTCTGTGTCATGCAAGCATTTTCGGAAATAAGTTGTTGAACCTGGCCTGCTAACTGGTTCAGATTGAGTTCTAATGCGTTTCGTTTCTTTTCCAAATCTGTAGTATCAACTAGGCGACACTTTAACAGAATAATATTGCTAAGGATTTCATCTTTATTCTTGATAAGTTGATTGACTGCTCGGACAAATACATTTTCTATCTCATTTTCAATCAGATGTGGCGTCTTACAACGTCTCTTGAACTTATCATTACAGCGATATACGGTCTGACGGTATTTATCAGTCGAGTGCCATACTTTGGCTCCGTACCAACTGCCACACTGTCCACATTTGATTTTGCTCGAGAAAATGGATACACCACTGTAGCGTTTCCTCCCCTTAATATTTTGCCTCTTTTTTATGATTGCCTGCACCAGATCGAAAACCTGCGGGCTGATGATTGCTTCATGGTCATTCTGTACGTAGTACTGCGGCACCTCCCCTTCATTTCTCTTACTTTTCTTCGTAAGAAAATCCACCGTAAATTTCTTTTGAAGCAACGCATCCCCTTTGTACTTTTCATTCATGAGAATACTTCGCACCGTGTTGGGTCTCCATATTTTGCACCCCGCAGGTGTTGGAATCTTTTGCTCTGTCAATTTCTTTGCAATAGAATGAAAGGTGTACCCGCTAAGATATAAACGATAAATCAGTTTCACCGTCTTGGCCTGTTCCCGGTTGACGACCAGATTCCCGTCCGGCCCCCGGTCATACCCGAGGAAATGTCCGAACGGCACACACACCTTGCCATCAGCGAATCGCTTCCGATGGCCCCAGGTGACATTTTCCGAGATGCTCCGGCTTTCTTCCTGCGCCAGGGAACTCATGATGGTGATGAGGAGTTCGCCCTTGGCATCAAGCGTCCAGATATTTTCCTTCTCGAAATATATCTCGATGCCCTTATCCTTGAGCTTGCGTACCGTTGTCAGGCTGTCTACGGTATTTCTGGCGAAGCGGCTGACTGATTTTGTGACGATGAGGTCAATTTTCCCATCCATGGCATCCCTGACCATCCGCTTGAAGCCATCGCGGTGACGTGTGTTGGTAGCCGAGATGCCTTCATCGGTGTAGATGCCGACGAATGCCCAGTCATTCCTTTCCTTGATGTAATTCGTGTAATAGTCCACCTGTGCGGCATAGCTGGTAACCTGGTCATCATGATCCGTGGAAACCCGGGCATAACCAGCTACTCTCCGCTTCTTCCGGCTGTTGATCGGGGCCGCCGTATAACGGCTGATGGTTGCCGGGATAGCCCTTACTGTCTTTGCCACTCTTCTCTGCTCTCCTTTCCTCGTGCCTTGGAACGCCGCCCAGACGGCGTATAGGAAGTTTCTTCTATTCTCCCGTCATTGAAATGGACGATCAAACAGTTTTGCTTTCCGGCTTCGATATATTCCACTTTCTCCCGGAAGACATCTCCATTAAAAGATTTTAACCCCATAACCTCTGCAGCCACACGCTTCAGGTCATCTTCCCGGATGCTGACCGATTCACATTGACCGCCTTTGCTGCATCGCCAATAAACAGGCCTGTCGTTCTTCACTTTGCATCGCCGGAAAGAGGAGCCGCACAAGGCGCACCGGATACGGGTCGTAAAGGCAGAGAAACGGGTTCCCTTGCCATTGGCCATGTAGTTTTTCATCCATGCCCTCTGGCGATTCTTATATTCCTCGGTCCAGCAATCCTTCTTTGCCGTCGATACCCAGTGCCTGGTAATTTTCCGTCCGTCTTTCATACAGAAAACCATCACATGGTATTTTGGCACTACTATCTTTTCGACCTGGTCAAGGAAAGCCTGTTCATCGAAATCATCCAAGCCCAGGACTTCCGTACACTCCTTCATGAGGACTGCCTGCGGGATACTGCCTTTCGCACCACAGTTCCGGCCTTTCAGCTTATGAGAGCCGCAATCCCAGAATTCTTCAAATCCCCGGTCTGTGCGGAGATTGTGCATATAACTCCGGCCGCAGATGCCGCATTTGATTTTTCCGGTGAAGCAGGTCGTGTTCAAGGACTTATTGGCCAGCGCCCCCAGTTCCTTCCGCCGAGCCATCTCCTGCTGTACGTAATCAAAGGTTTCCTTGTCGATGATTGGTTCATGCGTATTTTCAACGTAATATTTGGGAAGTTCGCCCCGGTTCTTCTTCCGCTTCTTGAGGATTGGATCCGTCACATATTCTTTCTGGAAGAGCATATTGCCGGTATAGGTGATATTGGTCAAAACAACCTTGATGTTGGAATCCATCCAGCGGCAGCCATTCCGGGTCGTGATGCCTTCGGCAGCAAATTCCCGTTCTGTTTCAAGCCGGGATTTGCCATCAAGGAAATTCTGGAAGATGCGTCTGACAACAGCTGCTTCCTTAGGGACTACCACCAGCTTATCTCCTTCCCAGCGGTACCCGTAGACACGGAACCGGCCGTTGGGGGTTCCCTGCTCAAACTGTTTCTTGATGCGCCACCGGACATTTTCACTGATGGAGCGGCTCTCTTCCTGGGCAAAGGAAGCCAGGATGGTCATCATCAGCTCACCGTCACCGCTCATGGTATGGATATTCTCTTTTTCAAACCAGACTTCGATGCCCAGCTCTTTCAAATGCCGGACGGTACGCAGAAGGTCTACGGTATTGCGGGCAAAACGCTGGATGGACTTGGTAAGGATGATGTCTATCTTCCCGGCTTCGGCATCTTCCAGCATCCGCAGGAATTCCTGCCGCTTCTTCATTCCCGTCCCGGAGATGCCATAGTCCGCATAGACCCCGGCGTATTCCCAGTCCGGGTTCTTCTGAATGAGGCTGCTGTAATAACTGACCTGCGTCGAAAGAGAATGGTGCATCCGCTCCGACTCCATGGATACGCGGGCATAGGCTGCGACTTTCTTTCGCTGCTTCAAATTTGGTATGCTTCGTTCAATCTTACGGATAGTCCGCATAGAATCAGCTCCTTTCGACACTATATATCACTCTGTTTGATACAATTATCAAGTGTATAAGTCCCCAGAAAACGGCTGATAGCGGCGGATCATCTCCTGCACGAAGTCCCGGTACTCCTTCCCGGTGATGAGCTTTTCGGCCAGCATCCGCCTTGCCAGATGCATCACCACCTGGAAGGCTGTTTCATTTTGAAACGACCTCTTATCCATGGCGGACACCTCCGAACCGGTATGCAATATAGCAGGCATGGGAGCAGAACTTCCGATGGCTGTTGCCGTAGACAGTGAATTTCTTCCCGCAAGTCGGACAGGTATAGGTGTAGACTGCCTTCCGCTTCACCAGCTCCAGATGAGCATTCCACCACTTGTTCCGGCAGGAATCCGAGCAGAACCGTTTCCGCTTCCGCCCCGGATTCTGAGCAATGGGCTTTCCGCAATACTCACAGACTGCCCCGTCTGTTCTGGCAGCCAGACTGTGCCGTCGGCAGAACGACTTCACCGTGTTGATGGAAATCTGGAGCTGCGCCGCTATCCTGCCATACCCCACCCCATCCCGGCGCAGGGCAATGATCTGTTGTTTCTGTTCGTCCGTCATGATGGACACCTCTTGAAAATTTGGTCTTCAGGAGTAACAGGACAGAACGGCTATCGTTAAGTACTATGGAGGCAAAAAAATACAGATGCCCGTAATGAGCATCCATATATTTCTTCATTCGACTAGATTTTGTTCCCCAAATTTATCGCTGCGATTTTAGCAGCTATTTTCATGTATTTATTGACAAATAGCAGCCAGTATACTATAATAACCTCTGAGCAGAGGTGAAAAGTGTGTCAACTATTGGTGATTTTATAAAAAACAAACGTACAGAAGCCGGCTATACACAAGCCGAATTAGCTAAGGCTAGTGGTATAAAACATGATAGTGCCATATGCAAAATTGAAAATGGCACACAAAAAGTAAGTTGGGAAGAGCTTGGTAAGATTTCCAAAGCTTTGGGAAACTTTCATGTTTTTGAAGCTCTTAAAGTCGCGGGATTCATTACAGATGATGATATTAATCCGCAATTTAAACTGCACCATCTGAACAAGTTAAATACAGATGAACTCGACAAACTACAAGAAGTCATAGATTTCTTTCTTTATCGAAAGAATCAGAAAGAAGGTTAATATAATGCCAACTTATAGATTAGGAGAGCTCTTCTGTGGCCCAGGAGGGATTGCATGGGGAGCCATGAATGCAGATATTGGAAACCCCGATTATCGCATCGTGCATCAATGGGCAAATGATTATGATGGAAGTACTTGCAAAACTTATACAGAAAACATCTGCAAAGACAGGCCGGAAACAGTCTTCCATGAAGATATTCGCAAATTTAACATGAATAAGCTCGCTCCGATTGATGCACTTGCTTTTGGCTTTCCGTGCAACGACTATAGTGTTGTTGGTGAGCAGAAAGGCATGGACGGAGTTTACGGACCACTGTATTCATACGGAGTAAAAGCATTAAAAAAGTTCAAACCTCAGTGGTTCCTTGCAGAAAATGTTGGTGGATTGCGTAATGCCAATGATGGAAAGGCATTTTCAAAAATCCTAACTGAATTGCGAAGAGCTGGATATACATTAACCCCACATCTTTACAAATTTGAAGAATATGGCATTCCTCAAGCCAGACACAGAATCATTATCGTTGGCATACGAAATGATATTGGTGTAACATATCACGTTCCGTCCACTGCTCCCTACGCTGGCATAGACAATTCCTGCCGTACCGCAATCGAGGTTCCTCCTATTCCAAAAGACGCACCAAACAACGAGCGAACACGTCAATCTGCTATTGTCATCAAACGTCTCGAGCATATTCTTCCTGGCCAGAATGCATTTACTGCAGATTTGCCGGATGAACTGAAACTGAATATAAAAGGGGCACGCATTAGTCAAATTTATAAACGTCTTGAGCCAGACAAACCATCCTATACAGTTACGGGAAGTGGCGGAGGCGGGACGCATATTTATCACTGGTCAGAGCCAAGAGCACTGACAAACCGTGAACGAGCAAGACTACAGACATTTCCAGACACTTATGTTTTTTATGGAAGCAAAGAAAGTGTCAGAAAACAAATAGGGATGGCCGTCCCATGCAAAGGAGCAAAAATTATTTTTGAAGCTATACTCAAGTCCTTCGCTGGAATCAAGTACGAATACATAAATGCAAATATTGACGAATAAAAATTAAAGGGGAGCAATGCAGCGATGTGTCTGCTCTCCATCTTTTTTATTTTTGTATAATATTATGGTATAAGCGATTTAAATTTTCTTCTGCAACATCTTTCTTCAATTGGCATTCCCATATCACAAGCACGCGCCAGCCTTTTCCTGTCAACAACCTTTTATTCGTCTCATCACGTTCCACATTGCTACTTATTTTATTATGCCAATATTTCTCGTTTGATGAGGGCCACACAAATCTCCCACAGTCATGATGATGCCAAAAGCAACCATTAACGAAAACAACAGTCTTATATTTTGGAAACACAATATCCGGACACCCGGGTAGTTTTTTTACGTTCTTTCTGTACCGAAGTCCACGTGAAAATAAGTATTTCCGTACTTTTTCTTCCGGTTTCGTATTTTTACTATGAATGTGTGACATATTTATATGGCGGACTTCCCTCGTATGATTGTCAGCCATAACCTTATTTTTCCCCCTTATTTACTGAAAAATCCATATAGTACTGTTCATCATCAATTTTATAAAACGAAACATCTCTTCTTCCGTAAGCATCCAAATCTGCTGAATGAACATAAGCCCCATAAGCCAAGCCGAGACGATTTCTAAAATACTCTCCAAGTTGTGCATTGCTTGCCGGAGTCGTAATCGCTTTGTCATTTTGTTGCTCAACACGAAGCTGCAATGTATGATAATCGTCTGTAACGACAAGAAAATGTTGCTTTCTAAGAGGAAAGAAACCACTCTGTGCAATTTTTCTAGGTAGAGGAATATAGGCTTCGTTCGGATTTCTCTTTTTTCGTTGTCCCCAATTCAAACCGGATCTCTTTCCAGGCTCACCTGTTTTCTTAACCACAAGAGAAAGTGTAACATAATTAGGATCATCTGTTGAAGGCACCAATTCAGTTGGAAGCTTAGAAGGTCCAATAACAACATAGTCATCGACCTCAGAGCTGACGCAGTATATTGAATTTTCAACCGCCTTTTCAAAAGTTTTGTACGCTGAGGAGGCTATCTTTTCTGACACAGAACCACTGCTTCCGCGCAGTAGTGAACTCTGTGTAAAATCGTACGAGCAGGAAAACGCCTTTATCGGTTCTTCGTCGTAAAGCCACACATAAAGATTTTCCTTTAAGGCAGGGACCCCATACAGATAACTGCATGTAAATATATTAGGTTTTCCCTTCCGAAAAGCCTTTTGAAGAGCAATAAATCCTTCGTGATTCATTTTAGAGATTCCTCGCTCAGGAACTGATGTAATGATTAATTCCAACGAAATCCCCGAAATTCTTCTTTCATCATATGTTTTCAATATCCAAGATGCCATGTTTGGCGATGCCTGATTTGATATTATGCAGAGCTTATTCGCTCCGAGAGTAACTGGACTAAGCAGAATTCTCTGTACTGCATCAGCAGACTGATTGATCGCCATTCAGTCATTCCTCCTCAAAAACATCATAGTACATAACGCCCTCCGGGAGTTTAATATTCGGCACCCAAAGTTGTTTACTTTTCCATCCTTTTTTGCCTGTTACCTGATACATTGTTAAAACGGTTCTGTTTGGAAACGATCCACTAAGTTGCCAATCATTGGGAGATAACAAGGCACCTGTTCCTTGGGCAACATTTCTTCCACGCCTTACAATCAAAATCCCCTGTGCCGCAGGTTTTTCAGCCAAAATTGTATCAAGCACAGATTGAAACGCCGCAATTCTGAAATCAGCGCCAGAAATAACATGCGAAATAATTTCCTTTATCAACCTGATGCTGACCTGATAATAAGGATCCTTGTCAGAAAATTTCTCCAGTAATTTTGAAATATCCTCAATTGAATCATTATCCGGATAATACGGATAATAATTTGTTCCACCTGAAATAATTGCCACATGCTCACTATCAAGAACATTCCTCCTCGTAGGATTGAGCCCTTCTGGATAATATACTTTTACATTATCAATGCCCTTTTCTACCTGTGCAATAATGGAATTATTTGTAGCATTTATATCGGAGAAAAGTTTATACAGTCGTTCATCAATATAAACCATCATCATCCCCTTATCTCTGTCATATCCGAACATACGACTGTGCTGCCACATAGTATCCGCCTGTGGCTTTTTGCTTGTTCGTGTATAGTAAATAGTTTGAAGTCCAGGAAAGGTAACCCCCCTCCCAAGAGTATTTCCTCCAACTACAAAATTACAACCGGATGAATATTCATCGCTTTCAATAGTGTTTTCCCCGTTCATTATGAGAACTTTTATTTTACCGTTAAGGAGTTCGCCTACTTCATACAAGACTTCTTCAAAAGGAGCCTTCTTTACTTTTTCAGGCATAAAACTATCATACTGAATGCGCAGCTCATTCTTAAATAAATCTGGATTATCCCTGCACCAAATAAGTTCTTTTTTTATTTCGTCGGCATATTTCTTATGGGCGGCTACACGAACACTCGGATGAAAAAGACAATTAGAAACCTTTCCTCCAGATGTAAGTATCTGAGACGAAACTGCTAAATGGCGAATTACGACATCATGTATTGGATTTTTTAATGTATCAAGATAAGTAATGCAGTATGGCTTCCCCGAGCCCGGGAAGAAAAAATCTCCTCCAAGGTACTCACTTCCTGGCTGGAAATAGTACGTAAAATACGGATGCCACCCGGATGCCATTGTTTGAAGAAAAATCGCCTGCGGTGTTCCTGTAACTTGTAAATATAAGCTACTCGTTGCTCCGTTTTTTATACTGTCCAGATATTTGTTGATGGAAGACTGTCGGTTCCTGTTAACAAGAGTATTCAGAGAGGCCGCATCGGCTTCATCATCAATGATAAACAGAGGATTTCCTTTCATAAAACCAGTAAAATTAAAAATATTAGCCCATAGCTTCAAAATGCGCGCATTTTTTTTTAGAACGACAATAGCAGGCTCAATCAGACTGTTATCTGTAAATAATCCAGCATCATTTTCTCCACAAATGCAGAAGCCTTCAAGGTCAGATTTCACACGGTCAAGTGTCTGTTGTTGCAAAACAACATTGTCTGTTGTCAGAAGCAAAAATACTGGGAATCCAAAATCTGCTGCACAGCACATAACACCAAACATTTGTCCAGTTTTTCCGGACTGAATATTTCCAAGCAAAAGTCCTATTTCATGATTAGTAAAAGAGAATGTCTTCAAATATTTATTCCCGATATCTTGTGCTGTTTTCTCTATTGATTCCGCGAGTTTGCGATTCCCTCGATCAATTATCTTTTTCAAATATTTTTTTAAATACTTCATGAACCGTTACCTCTTATTCTTCCTCATTTTTCCCCGTAAATGACAGAATCCAAACATCGAGTCTATTTCCATCCTCATCCAATGCTGTCTGCCCCGTTTTCTTAAAAAGTAATCGGTCACACCCATATTCTTCAAGTATTTCCTGCGTAATCATGCCTTTGCGCTGGGTATCTTCCGCAGTATTGTTTACCGGAGATATTATACCCGAGGCGGCTAGTCGCCCCTTAATCCAACGCCCCATAATTAATTCGTCCCCAACCGCGCTGAACTGTTTGTTGTTATCGCTCGTTGTGTGTGCCTTAAACCAGTACCCATCATCCGTTATAACAAAGAACGGCTTATTCTTTTGAGGGTATCCATTCATCTTGTATATCTGAGCCCCGACTGTAAGTTGCGTCTCATACCAGTCACGAGCTTTTCTTTTACTTCTGGGAGCAGCATAACATACATTAATGTTTGATTTTGTAAAGTGTCGTCCATCATCAAGAAAACGCTCCGCAGATTTCGGGACTTTCAACTGAAGGTAGAAAGATACTTCAGCTGATTGCCGTTCATAAAACGTAACATTAGACTGCGGGACTGGGGTAACCAACTCAACTCCGTTAAGTGCTGTATTTGGTTCGCGGATAAGTGGAATATGATTAAGTTCTGCAATATTAGCTGAACAGACTGCTGATTTTAAGCTTTCAATATGGGATGAAATAACAGATGTTTCTGCTTTATTCTCTGTAAAAATTGCAGTTTCATACTGCCTGCGATTTGTAGCTTCCAACTTAATTATTCCTAGATTTGCAGAACCAACTATAGCCGAGAATGGAACACCATTTTTATAAAAACAATATACTTTCCCATGGTATTTGAATGCTTTCACAAGACGTATTTCTCCAACTCCTTCATTCTGCCATGTCTGGTTTATTTTCAATGCTTTATGATATGAACGCTCTGGCATCCCTTCAATATAGTACATTCCAATGGTAAGGCAAACAGAAGAAATCGAGTATTTTTCAACAATCCTTTTCAATTCTTCCAATGAAGCAGAGGATGTATATCCAACCGCAATTTCTACGCGATCAGCTTTTTTTACTTGTTCATTGAAACAGTCAATAATCGTTTTTTCTCCATCTTTAGTTCCAAGTGGAAGAATATTTGAATATAAAAATTCCATGTTACGTCTCCTAATTTTTATGGTTTAATGACACTTTTGATAAGTTACTGATATATCTCGCTTATCTTGCCCCCCAATGCTATCGTCTAACCATATTAATTAATGATTTGTTAATATTTTTATTGGTGTCATTTTCAATTTTATTATTGATAGATTAGCCAAACCGTTTCCACTTTTTTCGTTGACATTCACAGACGATTATTCGAGAGGTGTATGTTGTATGTACCGTATCTCCGTACACACCACAAGTGCCCCCTAAGCTTCACATCTTTCAAAAATTATACTAAACCGAACCTTATCCCTATAAGTGTCTATAATTTTCCTTTTTATTATAGCAGAAAAAGCCGGTACAGAACATCCTTCCCGATGTCCCGTACCGGCTTTGCTCATGCAATCTTCTGTTTTACATCAGCCACGATGGCTTTGACCGCCTGCTGCATCAGGGTGATGTAGAGGCGGTTGCGAATCTTCACCCACCAGCTGGTGGTCTGGATTTCGGCTTCCAGCGTGTCTGTGAGGTTCTTCATCTGCGCTTCCACCAACTTCTGGACATCATCCAGGTCGATGGACTTGATGGCCGCTTCGGCTTCACTTTTGGCAAAGTCTACGACGGCATTGGCGACGGCTTTCTTGATTTCTTCACGGTTCATAGTCATTTACCTCCTAAAATCAACTGTTCGTAATCGGTGATGCCCCGTGCCACTGCTCTGGCCAGGGCGTCCTGGTCATGTGCCAGGATTTCTTCATCGCCGGGATTGGTGATGAAGGCCAGTTCGACCAGAACGGCTGGCATGCCCGTGTTCGTGAGGACATACAGTCCGTTGACGCCGGGTTTGGCAATCTTTACGCCACGATCTGTCGTATCCAGGGCATCGACGATCTGGCTCTGGATGCAGCTCGCCAGCACACTGCCACGGTAACTGCCCGCGCAGGCCCAGGTTTCTGTGCCGTTGGCTTCTTCGGCTTCAGCAGCATTGCAGTGGATGGACACGAAGATGTCGGCATCACTGGCATTGGCGGCCTCACAGATTTCCTCCAGGCTGTCAGACTGGAGCAGTTCTGTTGCTACTCCTGCCGCATTCAGGTAACTTTCCGCAGATTGACCGACGGCCAGGGCCACGTCACATTCACGCAGACCGCTTTCACTGTTGACGGCTCCCGGGTCGGGATGGCCGCCCGGCGCATGACCGGGATTCAGGAATACTTTCATTGCTTTTCTTCTCCTTTCTGATGAACGGCGGACTTCACAGTGCCGCCGATGTAACCGAGCAAGCCAGAGGCGATGGACATAGCCAGTTCGTTCAAGGTATAAAAAATCGCCAGGATCAGTTCTGTGACCAGCCCGATGATGACGATGCAGTCGGGGATATTCACTTTCTCAAACATGCCTTACACCGCCTTCGGTGTGACGGTCACCCTGCCATCCTTGCGGACGATATTGAAATCCTCCATGGGCAGGATGCGGTCAGCTACTGATTTCCAGTGGCTGTCTGCCTTATATGCATCCAAAGCAGCTCTGGGAACCAGGATTTTTGCCGATGCGGGCACCCCTTTGTCTGCATCGGCGGCATCCTGCATGACAAAATCCACATTCACATTATCAATGATGAGATATTCCAGGCTGCTGCAGGGAGCAAACATGTGATAGGTATTGATAGTTTTATTCTGGTTCTTCACGCTTTTTTGTGGGATAAAAATAATAACATATAAAATTGGCATTGAAAAAGAGCATTATCTACTCCAAAATGTAAGTTGCCTAAAACTACGCACGGAGGTCGAATAATGCTCTTTTATTACCATAATGAAATCACTTTTAATTGTCAATATTATCGCACAGAAAATATCACTAACCATCCAAATC
>ERZ772835.867-NODE-867-length-19763-cov-9.16384_pt1 | contig 19763 bp, 16 predicted proteins | sample MGYA00511901_ERZ772835 | MGnify/ENA primary metagenome ERZ772835 (study PRJEB29015, sample SAMEA2737729) | human gut metagenome | biome: human gut; feature: human-associated habitat; material: faeces | place: China | collected 2012 ...
AGCGCGGGACTAGGATTGACATCCCGCGGTGCCTATGCATTCCCAACCAACGTAGTCCGCCTTTTGGGTGGCCTGAGGCTAGTCAACCAAGGCCTTGATCAAGCCTCGCTCTTTAGAGCGGGGTAGTTGACGGCAGTTGTTTTTATGGTTGTGGGTTGAGAGGCGCGAAAACTATAACGCCGCCACGGCCGCCGGATACGAAAAGCCCCCGCTTTTTTTCAAAGCGAGGGACTCATTTCGGAGAAAACCGCAAACTGAATTAGGCCGTCTTGGGCTTGACTTCCATCGATTCGTAGCCGTGGACGCCTTCCATGATCAGCTTTTCGGCTTCTTCAGGGCTCTTCCAGCCCTTGACCTTCACCCACTTGCCGGGTTCGAGGTCCTTGTAATGTTCGAAAAAGTGACGGATCTGATCGAGCACGTCGGCCGGAACGTCGTCGGCGCTCTTCCACTTGGCGTAACGCAGGCAGACCTTGCTCACGGGCACGGCAAGAATCTTCCAGTCGATGCCGCCTTCGTCTTCCATCACGAGCACGGCCACGGCGCGGCAGCGGCACACGGTACCGGTCATCAGCGGGAAGGGCGTCAGAACGCACACGTCAACCGGGTCGCCGTCGTCTGCAATCGTCTGCGGAATATAGCCGTAGTTGCAGGGATAGTGCATCGCCGTACCGACGAAACGATCGACAAACAGGGCACCCGACTCTTTGTCCACTTCGTACTTGATCGGAGCGGAATTGGCCGGAATTTCAACAATCACATTAAAGTCGCGCGGCAGATCGCGGCCGGCGGTCACTCGGGCAAGACCCATTTCTCAACTTCTCTATTTGGAATTGCAAAAAACAGCCCGTTGACTTGAACGGGCCGACTTCAAGGGGCGAGATTTTAGTTGCAACCGCTTGATTTGGCAAGCAGTTGTCGGAATCTTAGCCTCGCCCAGTCTCCTCTGGCTACGTCAGACGCAGCAAATTGGAAACGATGTGTTCGCGCACTCGCTCGTCGAGCGTGCCGGTGATTTCCACATGCACGAAACCGGCTTCGCGCAAGCGTTCGGCGCAACGCGGATGAATCGTCACGGCCGCGCCGTGCAGGAACCATTCGCGAGCGCCCGGCACGGGACGGATGGCGTGCAGCAGTGTCGCCACCGAATCCGAACTCGTGATGTAGATGATGGGAGACGGACCGTGAATGGCCTTTTGCAGATCCTCGATCTGCTGCGTGGTAAGTTCAATGGGAACGCGCACGTAGGCGGCTAACTTTTCCACATCGGCGCCAAGCTGTGTGAGCTGTTCGGCCAACCACTCGCGACCGGTCTGACCGCGCGCAATCAGCACGCGGCGCGGAATTTGAGTGTGCTTCAAAAGATCAAAGAGCGCTTCGCTGCCTGACTGTTCGGCGTCTCCCTTGGGAAAGATCACGGGAACGTCGTCACCCCAGGCGGCACGAATCACGCGCGCCGTGCCTTCTCCGACGGTGGCCAGCGTAATGTGTTCGGGCCACTCCTGCACCCAATGCGCCACGGCAGCCACGGCAGCCGGCGACGCCAACACCACCATGTCCACATCGTCGAGATGCGCCAGTCGCTGTGCAACGAGCTCCTGATCTTCAGGAAGCGTAATCGTAAAGGCCGGCCAGCACCAGGCTTCAATGCCGTCGGCTTTGAGTTTGGCCGCCAGACGATCGTTGGCAGCGCCCGGGCGCATCAGAATAACCGGTTGATGAGAGAGTCCCATGAGCTTTTCTTTTGTAAAGCTAAATCAGATTCTTAATTGAGGTCGCATTTTACCCGCCTCTTTACAAAAGTTCACAGGTTTTGATTTCGAAATACAAAAAAAGCGGCTCCCGCAAAGAGAAACCGCTCTTTTGCTAGATCCTTTTACTGTCGGACTTATTTACTCGTCTGGGCCAGCACCTCGGCCAAAAGCGCTTCGGCGCCCTGAGCCTTGAGGTCGGCAACAACCTGTGCGGCCACGGCTTCGAAGTCACCAGCCTTGCCGCGAGCTTCCGCGCTGATCTTGCGGCCGTCGCGGTGATCGCCCACGTGCGCGCGCAACCACAGTTCACCGTTTTCAACGATGCCGTGTGCGGCAAGCGGCACCTGGCAGGAACCGCCCAGAGCGCGGCTCACGGCACGTTCGGCACCGGTCGCGCAACGAATGTCCTCGTCGTTGATGAAAGCAAGCAACTCCAGCAAATCCTTGCGATCGGCGCGCACTTCGATGCCCAAAGCACCCTGGCCCGGAGCGGGCAGGCTGGTTTCGACGGGCAAAAGCTCGCGGATGCGGTCTTCGAGCTTCAGGCGCTTGAGACCAGCACCGGCCATCACCAGCGCATCGAATTCGCCTTTGTCGAGCTTGGATAGGCGCGTGCCGACGTTACCTCGGATCGGCAGAACCGTCAGATGCGGGAATTCGGAGCGCAGCATCAGTTCACGGCGCAAGCTCGCGGTACCGACGCGGGCGCCTGCGGGCATATCTTCCAGACGCTCGTACTTGGGACTCACAAACGCGTCGCGCGGATCTTCTCGCGAGCTCACGGCAGCCAGCGTAAATCCTTCGGGCAACACCATGGGCACGTCCTTGAGCGAGTGCACCGCCAAATCTGCGGTCCCTTCCAGCATCGCCGCTTCCAGTTCCTTGACGAACAATCCCTTGCCGCCGATTTTGGAGAGCGTCTTATCGAGAATCTGATCGCCCTTGGTGGTCATGCCGAGAATTTCGACGTCCAATTCCGGGTAACGATTGCGCAGCAAAGCCTGCACGTGCAGAGCCTGCCACATAGCCAGAGGGCTTTCGCGCGTAGCGATCACGCAGCGTTTCAGTTCGGTCATAGTCTTTCTTTCAAGCTGAGATCGGATGCAGTACGTGCATTGACGCCAACATCCGCCAATCCATTGTTCGGCGCGGATTCTAACAAAGCAACTCTTCGCGCTGGCTTAAGAGAAGCTCCGCACACAACCGACCTGGACAAAATTTATTGTCTGAAGCCGCTAAAAAAGCGAGAGACTTTTGATATTATTGGCGTTTTTCAAAAATCCGAACCTGTTTTCAGGCATCCTCGGGACGCTCTTTCTTTTGACGAAGCAGTACAACCGCCCTGACGGTTCGGCACAACCTACACTATACGAATTTATTTTTTCAGCCATGACAGACGCGCACAATCACTCAGCCGATCCTTTGCATGCCAAGAAGGAAGCCTGGTCGGGCCGCTTTTCCGAACCCGTTGCCGAGTTCGTGCTCCGATACACCCAGTCTGTGAGCTTTGACAAGCGCATGGCGGCCGCCGATATCGCCGGATCGCTTGCGCACGCTCAGATGCTTGCGGCCTGCGGCGTGATTTCCGAACAGGATTTGGCCGACATCCGACGCGGCATGGCTCAGATTTCCGACGAGATCAAGACGGGTAAGTTCCTCTGGCAGCTTGAACTCGAAGACGTTCACCTCAACATCGAAGCGCGCCTGACGCAGCTCATCGGCGACGCGGGCAAGCGTCTGCACACCGGCCGCAGCCGCAACGACCAGGTTGCCACCGACATTCGTCTGTACCTGCGCACCGAGATCGATCAGATCATCGCCATGCTCGGCCACCTGCAGGAAGTGCTCGTGCACAACGCCGCCAAAGAATCCGACACGCTCATGCCGGGCTTTACGCACATGCAGGTCGCCCAACCCGTAAGCTTCGGGCACCACCTGCTCGCCTACGTCGAAATGTTCGAGCGCGACCGCGAACGCATGACGCAGCTGCGCAGCCGAGTCAACCGTTGCCCGCTCGGCGCCGCGGCTCTTGCCGGCACCACCTACCCGATCGACCGCGAAATGACCGCCAAGCTTCTGGGCTTTGAAGCGGTTTGCCAGAACTCGCTCGACGCCGTGAGCGACCGCGACTTCGGCATTGAGTTCACGGCTGCCGCCAGCCTCGTGATGATTCACATCTCGCGCCTGTCCGAAGAACTCGTCATCTGGATGAGCCAGCGCTTCAGCTTCATCAAGCTGCCCGACCGCTTTACGACCGGCAGCTCCATCATGCCCCAGAAGAAGAACCCCGACGTTCCGGAAACGGCCCGCGGCAAGTGCTCGCGCGTCGTGGGCGATCTGGTGAGCATGGCCATGCTCATGAAAGGTCTGCCTCTGGCATACAACAAGGACCTTCAGGAAGACAAGGAACCGGTGTTCGACGCCATCGACACGGTGAAGGACACGCTGCGCGCGTTCATCGAAATGATGGCGGGCGTCGAACCCAACCGCGAAGAAATGCGCAAGGCGCTTCTGGCTGGTTACCCGACGGCTACCGACCTTGCCGACTACCTCGCCCGCCGCGGCGTTCCCTTCCGCACGGCTCACGACATCGTCGGCCGCGTGGTGCGTCTGGCAAGTGACCGTGGCTGCGACATCGCTGATCTCTCGCTCGAAGAGCTGCGCGAATTTTCCGACGTCATCACCGAAGACGTCTACGACGTGCTTACGCTCGAAGGTTCCGTGGCCGCCCGCAACCACATCGGCGGCACGGCTCCGGCGCAGGTTCGCCTGCAGGTGCAGCGCTGGGAGAAAATCTTTGCCGAACGCGAAGCGCAGGCCAAAGCTTCGAAATAGCGTTCGATTGACGTTCTAGCGACAACGGCGGCTTTCCAATTCGGAACGCCGCCGTTTTTGTCTGCCCTGCCGCGTGAAAAAGCCGCACCGAACCACTGAAGTCGAGTGCGGCTTTGTGATCAGCTTATGCCCTCAAAATCACATACCCTTGGGCGGACGAATCACAAGCGAGGGTTTCGTTTGTGCAGGATCGGGCAGCGGAGCGATCTGAGCGAGCTTGCCGTGCTTGCGGCGAAGTTCTTCAATCGGGCCGAACTCGATGGCGCGCTGCGGACAGGATTCCACGCAGATGGGCTGAAGACCGGCTTGCAGGCGGTTGAGGCACCCGTCGCACTTGCTCATCTTCTTGGTGACCGGATTGAGAACCGGTGCATGGTACGGGCAAGCCATGGCGCACGCGCCGCAGCCGATGCACTTTTTGGTGTCAATCACCACCAGACCGTCTTCCTTGCGCTTGAAATGTGCCTTGGTGGGGCAAACCTTCACGCAGGCCGGATCGGCGCAGTGGTTGCACGAGATCGAAACGTAGTAGGCGCAAACATCCTGATGCCAGGCGCCCGTTGCCTTGTCCTGTTTCCAGGAGCCGGACTCGGCTTCAAGAACCTTGCGGAAATTGCGGCCGACTTCCAAATTGTGTGCATCCTTGCAGGCGACCGTGCAGGTCTGGCAGCCGGTGCACTTGGTGAGATCAATGAAAAATCCAAGTTGTGTCATGTCTGTGCTCCCGGATTAGGCCTTGCTGATTTCCACAAGGTTGGAATGCTGCGGATTGCCCTTGGCAAGCGGACTCGGACGATGGCCCGTGAGCGTATTGATGCACGCCCCCACGTCAATCGTCTTGCCGTCCTTCTTGACGGGCTTGTACCAGGCGCCCTGCGGCACGGCGCACACGCCGGGCATGATGCGCTTGGTGACATGAGCGGGCACTTCGATGCAGCCGCGGTCGTTAAAGACATGCACCTTGTCGCCGTCGGCAATGTTGCGGGCCTTGGCGTCAAGTTCGTTGATGAGCACCTGATCCGGATGCACTTCGCGCAACCACGGCAAATTGTGGAACGTCGAGTGCGTGCGGCCGTGACCGTGGTATCCGAAGCACTGCAGCGGATACTTCTTGGCGGCCTTGTCGCCCGGCATGTCGAAGGTCTGCACGAACTTGGGCAGAGCCGAAATGACGTCGCCCTTGGGAAGCACCCAGGTCTTGGAAAGATTGGCCAGAGCCTCGGAATAGATTTCGATCTTTCCGGACGGCGTCTTGAGCGGGTTCTTCACCGGGTCTTCGCGGAATTCCTTGAACATGATCGGCTGCCACTTCACATTGAAGAGCTGAGTGGGGCCGGCCTTCCAGAACTTGTCGAATTCGGGCAGTTCGGGATTGTCCTTGCGAGTCTGTTCGTAGCACCACTTGATCCAGCCCTTCTGATCACGGCCTTCCGTGTACTGCTCTTCCAAACCGAGTTCCTTGGCGATGCCTCGGCAGATTTCCCAGCTCGGGCACTGATCGAAAGCGGGATCGACCGCCTTGTGCATCGGATAGATGCAGGCAAGATCACCCATCGAGTCGCCGTTGCCGCAAATGTCGTCCGTTTCGGGACCCAGCGTATCGGGCAGCAGGATGTCGGCGTAGCGGGCAGAAGGCGTCATCATGTTGTCGCACACCACGATGAATTCGCACTTGCTGTCGTCGCGCAGCACCTTATCCGTCCAGTTGCAGTCGCCGTGCTGGTTGATGAGCGTGTTGCCGCCGGAATTGACGATCATCTTGATGCTGTGACCGAGCTTCTTGCCCTCTTCGAGCCCCTTGACGCCATCGTGGATCCAGTCCATCTGTTCGCCTCGCAGAATGGCGTCGGTCCAGAGGAACACCGGAATCTGAGCCTTGATGGGATTGGTGCCCACGGGCAGATAGGTCGGTTCCCAATTTGTGCCGTCTTCTTCCATACCGGTGGAGGTGCCGGGCAGACCGACCTGGCCAGTCAGAATCGGCAGCATGGCAATCGCGCGAGCCGTCTGTTCGCCGTTGGCCTGACGCTGCGGACCGAGGCCCTGAGCGATGAAGACGGGCTTGGTGGTGCCGATTTCCTTGGCAAGATTCACGATGGTTTCAACGGGAATGCCCGTAATGCGGGAAGCGCGTTCCGGCGTCTTTGCCACACCGTCGGCCGCACCCATGATGTAGGACTTGTAGTCAGACTTGGGCGGAGCGGACTTGGGCAGCGTCTTTTCGTTGTAGCCGATGCAGTACTTTTCCAGGAAGGCTTCGTCGACCCAGTTGTTGCGGATGAGTTCGTAGGCGATGGCTTCGACGAGCGCGGCGTCGGTACCCGGGCGGATCGGGATCCACTGATCGATCTTGCCTGCCACCGTATCCGTGTAGATCGGATCGATCACGATGGTCTTGGGATGGCCCTTTTCGAGCGCGCAGCGGAACTGATAACCCTTGGAGCCGCCCGAACCGCGGGTGACGGAAGGATTGTTGCCAAAGGCGACGTAGAGCTTGGCGTTGGCGATTTCCTGAATGCCGGAGGCGGCCTTCTTACCGTAGGTGAAGGGGAACGCGGCTGAAATCTGAGCCGAAGAATAGGAACCGTAGTAGCGCAGATAGCCGCCCATGAGGTTCATCAGGCGCTGCCAAGCACGGCGCGAATTGACGAGCGACTGCTGGCCGCTGCAGTAGTTCCAGTAGATGGATTCGTTGCCGTACTTTTCCTTGATTTCCTTCCAGCGCTTGGCAATCGTCTTGTAGGCTTCGTCCCAAGAGATGCGCTCGAACTTGGCCTCACCGCGTTCGCCCACACGCTTCATCGGATAGCGCAGACGATCGGGCGAGTACAAGCGCTGACGCATCGAGCGGCCCTTCAAGCAGGCGCGGATCTGACGCGGATGGCAGCTGTCCTTGATGGTATTGTCGGTTTCAATGCGAATGACCTTGCCGGCCTTCGTATATACGTGCAGCGGGCAGCGGTTGCCGCAGTTGATGACGCAGGCGGCCCAGGTGTAGTTGCCGAAGTCGTCGATCGCGTCGGCCACGGCCTTCGCGAGAGCCGTCGGCATGAAGCCGGCCGCGGCAAGAGCGGTCAAACCGTGCAGAAAACTTCTGCGCGGAATGGGAATTTGGAGGGCGTTCATTACGGTTTCTCCCGTTTCTTTCGTGGGTCGTACCGAAAGAAAATCTGCGCGGCACAAAGACCGCCGGGGTAAAAACTTTCTCTTTCGGTCTTGGTCAGTCGCCTCTTGGGACGACTGCTCGTTTGTACGACTCGTGAGAGGACGCATCCGTCCCCTTCAAAAGTCCAGGGCAGTCTAAAAGCCGCTGTTTTTTCAATCCACTGCGACTTTTCGGAATAACGTTAAGAAATCCCGACGAAAGTTAAGTAATGGAGAAACCTGAGTTAAGAAATTCAGACGCCGATGCAAAGCACGCGGGCGATTTCCTGCGAACTTCCCGGCCAACGAAATGCCACGGGCTCATGATTTAGCTCCACAAGCCAGCGGGCGACCTGACGGATCAATGTCTTTTTGTCGGGCGCGCGCATTTCGGCAAAGGCATGCCGCGTGAGCTTCGTTAAGAAACATTCGACCAGATTGAGCCAGAAGGCGTTTTTGTGCTCGCACACAAAGTGAAAGCGTCCTTTGCGGCAGCCTGCCAGATATTCAAGCACTTCCTTGGTGCGATAGATCCAGCACTTTTCGAGCACAAGCACGATGTCATAGCGCTGCGGGTAGCGCCTATCGGCCTGCTTGAGAAATTCCACAAACGCGTCGCCCGTGTAGTCCTCGCGCACGAGGCTAAAGACGCTGCCGGTCTGCATATCGGTTCCGGTAAGTACGGAAAAGCGCTCATCGCCTGCCTGACGCGGTCCCGGCGGTTGCGGATCGGGAACGGAAGCAAGCGTCACGGCCTGCATCACGGCCGAATAGGCAGCACCTTCGGGCTCGACGGCACAAAAGCCCGTACCCAATGCGTCGCGCTCAAATTTCGGCACCAGTTCCATACGCTTGTAGAGAAGCAAAATCTGCTTTTTGTCCTCCAAAGGCGACTCGTCCCGACACTCCAGACAGTAGTCGAGATGCCGAGGTTTGGCCGTCGGGTCGTTCAGAATGTTCCAGACCGTGGAGCTACGGACGTTTTCAAGCGACGCGTAGCCTGCCGCCGCACAATGCCGCTGCACGTAATCGGTGAGCGCCGAGATGGTCCAGCGGTCCTGTTCGGGACCTTCGGGGACATCCTCAGGAAACTGGCAGGCCAGAGACACAAGCCAGGCCTTGGCGCCGGCGTCAATCACGTCGTTGCGTCCGGTTCGATCTAAATCGCCCAGGGCTTCGTCAACACCATAGACAAAGCACTTCTTGAGGATTTTGGCGATCGTCGGCGTGGAAATTGCGAGCTCCTTTTCAATGTCGGCATATGTTTTGCCGTCGGCACGCAACAAAATCACGCGGGCACGCTGCCGCAGACGAGAGGCTGTCTCTGACGAAGCAATGAGTTTTTCCAATCGCACTCGTTCTTGTGTCGTCAAACGAAGCTCAAATCTCTGCGGACGTCCGGCCATGCTTTTCCTCTGCGCTCTTGCTGTTCATTCCGCCATTGTATGGGCTCAGTCGGGAAGAAGCCATTTGCAAGCTTGCCGGACAACATGAACGTCTTTCGCAGCAAGATGAGCGCCTCGTTCTACCTGGGCGAACTTGCCGGCGTACCTTGGATCACGCTGCCGCTGGCTGAAATCGACGGTGCTCCGCTTGGCGTGTCCTTGGTCTCGGCGTGCGGCACGGACGCTTGGCTGTTGGAGCTCTCAAAAGCGCTGGTCCAAAACCGATAAGTAGAAATAAGCCGGCTTCGGACAACCAAGGCCGGCCATGTTGGTTTAGGATCAGAGTGCGATTCCGACGCCGAAATAACCCGCCACCAGAATCACGATACCAAAAACAATGCGGTACCAACCGAAAACTCGGAAGTCATTCGTGGAGACATAGCGCAGAAGCCAGCGCACCACGACGATCGCAGAAACAAAGCTCACCACGAAACCCACGGCAATGGCCGGAAGACTGTCAAAGGCCAGGGCGTCCCGCGACTGCCACAGATCCCAGACCGTGGCACCGAAAATGGTAGGAATCGCCAGAAAGAATGAGAACTCGGTGGCTGCCTTGCGGGACAAGCCCAGAACCAGGCCGCCGATGATGGTCGAGCCCGAGCGCGACGTGCCGGGGATGAGCGCAAAGCACTGCATGCAGCCCACGGCAAAGGCGTCCTTGGCCGTCATATCGTCAATTGTCGGCACGCGCGGCGTGATGTTCTTGCGTTCGTGGTAGTCCTCGATCCACAGAATGATCAGGCCGCCGATCACGAGCGCGAGCGCCACCGTAAAGACATTGAAGAAATGCGACTTCACAAAGCTCGAAAGCGTGGCGCCCAGAACGGCAGCAGGCAGAAAGCCCACGATGATGTTGATCGCAAGACGCTGCTCTTTTCCGGACTTGAAGAGATTGAGCAAAATCGCGATCAAGCGCATCCGGTAATGCCAGCAGACGGCGACGATGGCGCCGGCCTGAATGGCGATGTAGAACGTATCGGCCCATACGGGAGAGAAATTGATGATGTCGCCCGCCAAAATCAGGTGTCCGGTCGAACTCACCGGCAAAAATTCCGTCAGGCCTTCGACGATGCCGAGAATGAGACTTTGGATGAGAATAAGAATGTCCATGGGTGCAAATTCACTCGTTTAGGCCTTGCCTTCGGGCTCGGCGGTGACGACTTGGGGAGTGGCCAGTACCTTGTCGATTCGACGACCGTCCATATCGGCCACTTCGAAATCCCAGTTTTCCCAGCTCACGTGATCGCCCGTCTTAGGCAGCCGCTGCAGCAACAGCATCATCATGCCGGCAAGCGTGTTGTAGCGCCCCAGATCCTCTTCGGGCACTTCCTTGATTCCGAGCGTGTCCTTGAGTTCCGGAATTGCAATGATGCCGTCGAGGAACCACGAGCCGTCGGGGCGTTCGATCGCCATGCGCTCGTCTTCGGTTTCGGCCTGAAATTCTCCGGCAATGGCTTCCAGCACATCGCGCGGGGTCACGAGTCCCACGACTTCGCCGAACTCATCGACGACAAGCGACAGCGGCACGATCGTGCTCTTGAAGTGTTCCAAAAGCTCCATACCGCTCAACGATTCGGGAACGTAAACGGCAGGAAGCAAATTCTGGGTAAAGTCAATTTCCTTTTTGTCGACGATCTGCTGCAGGAGGCTTCGCGTCGAGCAGATTCCCTTGACGTCGGAGAGAGACCCCGAGGCCACCACCAGACGGGAGCGCTTGCTCGTGAGCAGTTTCTTGACGTTTTCTTCGGTGCTGTCCTGAAGATCGATCCATTCGATGTCGCTTCGCGGCGTCATCACCGACCCCACCTGACGGTCGTCGAGTCGAAACACGTTGCGCACCATGTCGCGTTCGCTTTCTTCAATGGCGCCCGAAGCGTTGCCCTCTTCGATCATCGCGTGGATTTCTTCCTGCGTGACGCCGGCTTCTTCACCCTTGTCAAGACGCAGAACCTTCAAGACGAACTTCGTGGAAACCGAAAGCAGCTTCACGAAGGGGCTCATGATAAGGCTCAGCAAGTGAAGCGGACGGGCGACAACGCTCGCAAGCGCCTCGGGTCGGCTCTGTCCCAAACGTTTGGGAACGAGTTCTCCGAGAACGATCGAGAAATACGTCACAAACACCACGACGAGCGTGACGCCGAGCACCTTGGCTGTTTCGGGCGACACGCCCCAGCCCACAAGCACCTCGGCTGCGGGACCGGCCAAAGCCGATTCGCCCACGATACCCGAGAGAATGCCGATGGAGGTGATGCCCACCTGAATGGTCGAAAGCGCCCAGGTGGGATCGGCTTGCAGCAGCGCGGCGCGCTGCGCTCCCTTGTTGCCGTCTTCGGCCATAACCTGCAGTCGCGCCTTGCGACTGGTGACAAGCGCAATTTCGCTCATCGAAAAGACGCCGTTGAAAACAATCAGCGCAAAAAGCATTAAGACATCAAACCAACTGCCCATGGCAAAAAAGAATCCTCAAGAATCAAGAGCTTGGAATTGTATGGAAAATTTGTTTGCTGACGCTTAGGAGACAAACGCACATGTGTTGCGAAGCGTTGCGGCTGCGTCAGACGCACGGCAAAAGTGCGAAAAAGTCCCGACCGGCTGCAAACCCGGAAGGGACTTCGCATTCAGAGACGAAGCATCGAGCCTTAGAACGGCAGCTTCATGCCCGGAGGCAACGGCATGCCGGCCGTGGCTTCGCGCATCTTCTGCTGAGCGGCGGCTTCGGCCTTGTGCGCGGCGTCGTTGATGGCCGCGGCGATCAGGTCTTCGAGCATTTCCTTATCGTCTTCGGAGCCCGAAAGCAGACTCGGATCGATTTCGACGCGCTTGGCCTCGTGCTTGCAGGTCACGGTGATCTTCACCATGCCGGCGCCGGCTTCGCCCGTCACTTCAATGTTGGCGAGCTCGGCCTGAGCGCGTTCAACGTTTTTCTGCATTTTCTGAGCCTGCGCGAGCAGGCCGGAAAAATTGCCTCTCATTTTGTTTTCACCTATTGAGTCGTTTGAAAAAAATCAGTTATCGGCTTTTCGTACCGACGTTTCATCGAGTTCGCCGTCAAGCACGCGCAAGCATTCTTGCACAAACGGGTCGCTCTTAAATGCTTCGATCATTGCCAGACGCGCGGCCCGTCGCTCGGATTCCTCCCAAAGCGAGAGCGTCGCAAGGGATTTTCCGTCATGCTCCTGCTCGTCAAATTTCACCTGGAAGTGCTCGCCTTTGAGTCGCTTCATGGCCGCTTCGATCAGATGCACCACGTCGGGCGTGAGCAACATGCGGCTTCTTGCGCGCAGAAGCACATGATCATCGGTCAGCTCAAGCACGACGCTGCCGGCGGCCACTTCACGCGGCAGCGCCGTGAGCCCCGAGGCACACACAAGTTTTCGCCAGTTAGAAAGCAGTTCGTCGGGATGAACTTCTATGGGTGGAAGAATCGCCGGTCCCCTGCCGGTGTGCGGTCTTCTAACCGGCTCAATGCTCTCCCCGGCCGGGCTCCTGCGGCGGCAGATCCGCCCAGGGCGGCGCCGCTTCGGCCGCTATCTCGGGAGGTACGTCGTCGTGCGGAATTTCGGGCGGCATGGCGCCGGCGGCGTCATTCGCCTTGGTCGTCCGGCGAGCCGGTTCCGGCTTTTTTTCGGGCACCTTGCCGCCGGGGGCAAAACCGGCGGGTTTAAAGGCAAGCATGCGCAAAATGGCCATCGTAAAACCCGCGTATTCGTCCGGGGCCTGAGCCATGTCGGCGCGAGCCTGCAACAGAATCTGATAATCAAGCTGCACTTCCTCGGGCGTCATGCTGCTTGCAAGCGTACGAATACGTGCCAGAGCCGAGTCGCTGTCGGTAAGCGCATCAGGCACGCGCTGCAAAATGGCAATGCGGTGCATGAGGCTTGCCCAATCGCGCACGGCCTGACCGTAACTCACTCCGTCGAGACCGATTTGACGCGCCGTTTCGAGGGCCTCCTTGGCTCGACCTTCTAGCACCATTTCGGTAAGGTCGCACAGCACGTCGGAGTCCATCACGCCCAGCATGGCGCGCACTTTTTCAAGCGTCACGTCGCCCGCGCAGAAGGCGATGGCCTGATCGAGCAGCGACAAGCCGTCGCGCATGGAGCCTCGGGCGGCGCGCGCAAGCAGATCAAGCGCTGCGGGTTCGGCCGGAATGCCTTCCTGCTGCATGACGTGCTGCATATGACCGGAAACGGCCGCTGGCGACATGTTTTTCAAATTGAACTGCAGGCAGCGGGAAAGCACCGTCACGGGAACCTTCTGAGGATCGGTCGTCGCGAGGATGAACTTGACGTATTCGGGCGGCTCTTCCAGGGTCTTTAACATCGCGTTGAAGGCATGCGTCGTGAGCATATGCACTTCGTCGATCATGTAGACCTTGTAGCGGGCGTTGGAGGGCGCGTACATGGCGCGCTCCAGAAGCTGCGTCATTTCTTCGACCGAGCGGTTGCTCGCAGCATCAATTTCAATGTAGTCGACGAATCGCCCTTCGTCAATGGCGCGGCACGCTTCACACTTGCCGCAGGGGTGCGACGTCACGCCGCCCTTGCCGTCTTCGCCGACGCAGTTGAGGCATTTGGCCAAAATGCGCGAGAGCGTGGTCTTGCCAACGCCGCGCGTTCCCGTAAAGAGATAGGCGTGATGAAGACGATTTTCGTCGAGGGCGTGCTTTAAGGCGGCAACGACATGTTCCTGCCCGACCATGCTTTCGAAGTCATGGGGGCGCCACTTTCGGGCGAGAACCTGATAGCTCATGAGGGAAAATCCAACCGAACAAAATATTGGAGAGTCGCCGCAGGTCCCGGGACGCTGTTCGCGGCGAATCGGTCGGTCAATTATAAGGAGGAAGCGCAGAAACAAATTCGGCGAGCCTTATCCTCGGCACTAAGAGTATTCCGCCGTGGCTGCTTCGTTCCCGACCTGACCAGGTTAGCAGAGCTCTTATGCGAGGGGACCCGCCGAACTGCGCATTGTAGCGAAAAAGCGGCCCGCGCGAAAGAGCGCCGAGCCGCCTTTTGTTGAAATTTTGTACCGTCACGACGCCTACTTGGTTTCAGCGCCTTTCTCTTCGTCCTTCTCGTCGCCGTCAATACCGGCAAGCTTTTGCAACTGCGCAATCATCTGGGCCTGCTGCTGGAGCTGTCGCTCGAGCTGACGAATCTTGACGACGTAAGGATCGTCTTCGCCCGGCACCACACCGTAGGCCATAAACTGAGAATGGAGCTGTTCGCGCTGTTTTTTGGTTTCCTTGGTGGAACGCGCGGGGACCCCCACCACCGTCACGTTCTCAGGCACTTCGCGCACCACAACGGCGTTGCTGCCGATGCGTGCGTTGTCACCCACGGTAAAGCCGCCGAGAATCTTGGCGCCGGCGCCCACTACAACCCCCTTGCCGAGCGTCGGATGGCGCTTTTGCCCACGGCCGAGACTGACGCCGCCCAGAGTTACGCCATGGTAGATCGTGCAGTCGTCGCCCACCACGGCGGTTTCACCGATCACCACGCCCATGCCGTGATCGATGAAGACGCGGCGGCCGATACGGGCGGCCGGGTGAATTTCAATGCCGGTGCAGAAACGTCCGACGTGGCTCAGCCACCGTGCAAAACCATACCAGCCCTGAATCCAACACCAGTGAGCAGCGCGGTGAAAAGCCAGCGCATGCAGGCCGGGATAGCTGAAAATCACCTGCATCGGACCGAGCGCCGCCGGGTCTCGCTCAAGAATGGTCCGCATGTCTTCCTTAATGCGCTCAAACATTTGCTTCGTATCCTTTTTTCTGTCGGTGTTGGTTTCGGGCAAAGGGCGACTTTCGCGAGCCTATCCTGCACCTCGTTTTTTGATTGTACCGCAGGCTCGCCCGTGGCCTGAAGCTCAAGTCGAGCTTTTCTCCGAACTTTCGCTCATTTCGGCCGCCAGAGCCTTTTGCGGCCGGCTCTCAAGTGCCGCGGACAAATGATCGCCGCACAAATGCCTCGGAGCAGATCCACTTCGGATTGCGTAAGAAGCGCACGGGAGAAAATACTGCGGCTCATCGCCATGAGATTCTTGGGCTCCTCGGGTTTATGTGCGCCGCAGGCCGTCATCGCCTCCTCCCAGTGCCGCATCAGTCCTTCGACGGCGGCGGCGCTTGCGGCCGGATCCTGTTCGAAACGCTGCTGCCAGCCGTAGAGTCCGGCGGCGTGCGCCCTTTGCAAAAGCGCCATGTGCATCTCGTAGGCTGCAATCTGCACCGCCTGAGCAAGATTGAGGCTCTGGCTTAAGGGATTGGCCGGAATGGCCGTGGCGAAGCGACAAAGGCCCACTTCTTCGTTGGTGAGCCCCGAGCGCTCGCAACCGAACACAAACGCAATGCCGGGGCCCTTGTTTTCCTCGGCCCAAAGGCTTGCGCGATCGGCACTCTCGCGCATCGTTTCCAAAGCCGGACCGAAACGGCGGCTGTAGCCTGTCATCGCAAACGGCAGGGCCACGTCGCTCAGAGCCTCTTCGAGCGTCGGGTAGTCGCGGGAGTCGGTGAGCACGTCAACGGAACTCGTTGAAAACGCCACGGCGTCGGGATGCGTGCGGTATTCGGGGTCCACCGGCGCAACCACGCGCAAATCGGTAAAGCCCATCGTCTTGATGGCTCGGGCAGCCGCACCGATGTTGCCAGGGTGGCTCGGTCGTACCAGTACAAATGAAATCCGACTGCTGTGCGGAGGAAGCGTTTGATTGAGCGTTGCGTCCATGATCCTGTTGCCTGCATTTTGATCGGAATAGGAATCATACGGTTTATAGCCGTCGGATGCAGATTAGTTCAAGGTTTTGTCCGATTCTCGCCAATGTCCGTTCTCATCGCCGCGAGCCTGATTTGATAAAATACGCGCACTCAAATTTCAGTCCCTTCCTCCACCGGACGGGCATCCATTCAAGTCAGGGAGTTGATGATTCGCTTCAGCTCCCCTTTTGTCGTTATTTTTCTCTTTCGAGTCGTTATCCTCATGCCCTCAGCCCAACTTGAAGTCGCAATCCAGGCCTGCCGCAAAGCCGGCAACTTCATCAACCGCGAAAGCCTCGACCTCTCGGCCATTGAAGCCCGCGAAAAGGCTCCGTTCGACTTCGTGAGCCGCGTGGACACCGGCGCACAAGAACGCATCACGTCAATCATTCGTCAGTACTTCCCCAAGGACAGCATCGTTGCCGAAGAATCCGGCACGATCGTCAATCCCGGGGCGGACGGCGTCTGGTACGTGGATCCGCTCGACGGCACGACCAACTTCCTGCACGGCTTCCCGCACTACGCCGTGAGCATTGCTTACGCCCTCAAGGGACGCGTGATGGCCGCCGCCGTCTATGACCCGGTCAAAGACGAACTCTTCAGTGCGGAACGCAGCCGCGGCGCATTCTTGAACAACGCCCGCATTCGCGTTTCCGGCCGTACGGACATGAGCAAGGCACTGATCGGCACCGGTTTTCCCTTCCGCCGCAACGACGACTACGAAACGTTCCTGCCCAAGCTCGAGCGTGTCGCCCGCTCCTGTGCGGGGCTGCGCCGCGCCGGCTCAGCTGCGCTTGACCTCTGCTACGTGGCTTGCGGTCGTCTGGACGGCTACTGGGAAGCCAACCTCAAGAGTTGGGATTTGGCTGCCGGCTCACTCATCGTTCTGGAAGCTGGCGGCCTGGTGACCGACCTTTCGGCCGGTGAAAACTATCTCGAGACCGGCGGCATTTGCGTGGGCACGCCCAAGATCTTTGCGCCGCTCTTGATGAAAGTGACCGACGCCAGCAGCGCCAAGTAAGACTCTCCGGCTTTTTATCGCTATGGCTGATACGAATAAGCCGCTGCAAGAGGGCGGTGAGGCGGCGTGCGACCCGTACGCCGGCCACACGCCCATCATGCGCCAATACCTGATGCTCAAGGATAAGCATCCCGGTGTATTGCTTCTTTATCGACTCGGCGACTTTTACGAAACCTTTTTCGACGACGCCATCCGAGCCAACCGCATTCTGGGCCTCACGCTCACCCGCCGAGGCAAAGACTCCAAGGGCAACGAAATCCCGATGGCGGGTGTTCCCGCAGCAACGCTAGAGCAGTATCTCGCGCGTCTCGTAAAAGCGGGCGTATCGGTGGCCGTCTGCGAACAGATGACAGAGGCCGCTCCGGGACGCAGCATCGAGCGCAAGATCGTGCGAATCGTCACCCCGGGTACGCTCACCGACGGCGCACTCTTAAACGACAAGCAGGATTCGCCGCTTGCGGCCTGGGTGCCCGGCAGAGGACGCAATGCGCAGGGGGCCTTGGTGTGGCTCACGCTTTCCAACGGCGACTTTCGTGCCGCCAAATGCGCTCTGCGAGATCTCCCCGGCGAACTCGCCCGTTTAACTCCGGGCGAAATTCTTCTTTCCGAAACCGTCAAAGAGTCGCGCCAAGAGGTCTTCGACGGCATCCCTGTAACGTCGCTTCCCGACTGGCACTTTGACAGCCAGCGCGGCGCTGCACTCATCAAAGAAAAATTTGGACTGGAAGCGCTCGCCGCACGAGGACTGGAAAACGAGCCGGAGATTCTTGCCGGCGTCAATGCCATCCTGGGTTACGTAGAACAGACACAGTGCGATGCCCTGCCCTTCCTTCGAGCTCCGGTACTGGAAGAAAACAGTGCCTACGTAGCACTTGACGCCGTAGCGCGCCGCAACCTTGAAATCAGCGAAACGATTCGGGGCGACGAAGGCGATACGCTCATGCGTGTGGTGGATCATTGCCGCACGACTATGGGTTCTCGTACGCTGCTGCACTGGTTGCATCATCCGCTGCGCGACTTTACTGTCGTTCGTAGCCGCCATGAAGCCGTCGATGAACTTCTTAAAGACACGACGCTTCGCTCAGAGCTTGATGCCTGTGTCAACGGCCTTCCCGACATTGAACGCAACGCGGGCCGCATTGCTCTCAGAAGCATTCGTCCTCGAGAGCTTGCCGCGCTTCGCGACAGTCTTGAGAAACTTTCCAACTTCGCATCACTCGGTCAGCAGTGCCGCAGTTCGCTTTTGAAGTCACTTGCCGACACCGCCGTGATGGATGCGACGTTAAGTGAAGAGCTTCACCGTTGGATCGCAGAGGAGCCCGCTTCGCTTCTGCGCGAAGGCGACGTGATTGCCGCGGGCGCCGACGAAGAGCTCGACAATCTCCGCGCCATGCGTGACAACGCGGGCGAATTTCTGGTCAACCTTGAAGCAAAGGAAAAGGAACGCACGGGACTCTCGTCGCTTCGCGTCGAATACAACCGCGTTTCTGGCTACTACATTGAAGTGCCGCGAGCGGCGGCCGAGCGCGTACCGGCCGATTATCGTCGTCGCCAAACGCTCAAAAACGTCGAGCGTTTCATCACCCCGGAACTCAAGGCTTTTGAAGACAAGGCACTGTCGGCCAAGGAACGGTCGCTTGCACGAGAAAAAGAGCTCTGGGACGCGCTTCTCGATCGCATTCAGATTTTTGTAAAACCGCTTTTGGATGCTGCCGCAGCCGTGGCTGCCGCCGACACTCTGCTTTCCTTTGCCAAACACGCAGAGACCGCCGACTGGGTCAAACCCTCGATGAGTGCCGTTCCCGGCATTGATCTGCAGGGGGCGCGTCACCCGGTTGTAGAGCATGCGCTTGAACACTATGTTCCCAACGACTGTGCACTGACGCCCTCGAGGCGCCTGTTGGTGATCACCGGTCCCAACATGGGCGGCAAGTCAACCTATATGCGTTCGGTTGCCCTGATTGCTCTTCTGGCATGCGCCGGAAGCTTCGTTCCCGCCAAAGCCGCACGTATCGGGCCGATCGATCGTATTCTCACGCGTATTGGCGCTTCCGACGATCTCGCCCGCGGCCGTTCCACGTTCATGGTGGAAATGACCGAAGCCGCGGCCATTCTTCATCAGGCCACCCCCAATTCATTGGTACTGATGGACGAAATCGGACGCGGCACCTCGACTTTCGACGGCTTGAGTCTCGCGGGCGCCATTGCCAGGGAACTTGCCGTCACCACGAAGAGTTACACGCTCTTTGCAACGCACTACTTTGAGCTCACGCAGCTTGCGACTGAAATTCCCGAAGTCGCCAACGTTCACGTGAGCGCTCGAGAAACCAATCGCGGCATCGTCTTCATGCACGACGTACGCGAAGGCCCCGCCAACCGCTCCTACGGTATTGCCGTGGCTGAACTCGCCGGCATGCCTGCCTCGGTCACACGACGCGCCCGAGCCATGATGGCTGAAATTGAAGCGCGTTCGGCGGTTTCCGATTCTCAATTGGATTTGTTTGCCGTTGACGCACCGGACTCGTTGCCTGCGGAAGAAAGCGCATCGGCCAAGGCCGCTCGTCTTTTTGCGGAAGAGGTTTCGATGCTTGACGTAGACGATCTGACGCCAAGAGACGCTCTTGCCCTGCTCTACACCCTCAAAGAAAAAGCCGGCAGCACGCTTAACGAGTAATCAAAGGCAGCGGAAAAACTGCGAAACAGGAGGAGGCCTCACCGCCTCCTTCCTTTTTGTCTGGAGATTTTTTTGCGCAGAAATGACGAAACCCCCGAAGGAGAGACTCCAACGGGGGTTCGCTTTAATGATTTAGCCT
>ERZ772835.873-NODE-873-length-19657-cov-21.6035_pt1 | contig 19657 bp, 17 predicted proteins | sample MGYA00511901_ERZ772835 | MGnify/ENA primary metagenome ERZ772835 (study PRJEB29015, sample SAMEA2737729) | human gut metagenome | biome: human gut; feature: human-associated habitat; material: faeces | place: China | collected 2012 ...
TGGTTCCGGGGGTTTTCGATTGGCAAATTGCATCAAGCCGGGACTGTTTTGTTCCATTGTCCGAAAATAAGGCAAGTCTAAGTCAGCCTGATTTAATGTTTCTCGGAGTGACGTGTGCGTCTTAAACGCCCCGTCCGGGGGCATTAAGACTTGTGCTGCCGTCCGTGGCAGCACAACACTGTGTTACGGACAGGCAGACTAAGATTGCCTAATTTTCTCCCAAAGTCACAAAACGAATCCCGGCTTGATGCGATTTGCCAGCCACAAGGTTGTGAACCACCCTTCGCTGGGGAACTCATTTTACACCCTTGGAAGTGCGTAAATTTTTAGTGTTTTGTGTCTGAATCTGATAAAAAAATATTTCCAAATAACTATGTTTAATAAATTATTATTGGTTTGATAATACTGGAAAAACCTCGATATATACCACTATGCCCATATTTATTGCCATACACATTTGAAAAAATATTCTGCGTTATTAGTCTGGCAATTTACGAAAAATTTCATGTAATACAATGTAGCAGATGGAAATTCTGGGAAGTCATTAGGCTGAATATTAATGATACAGCACATTAGGATTTTAAGCATATTTCCATTCGTGCGAATATCAAAAATTCACACCCGCGCCCCCAGTTTTGAGATGAACCGCCCACCCAAATGGTGTTCATAACCTGACGGCTGGCATCTTGCGCAAAGCCGAAGCTAATTTTGTGACTTTGGGAGAAAATTAGAAAATCTTAGTGTGTCTGTAGATACACAGTGATGTTCTGCCACGGATGGCAGAACAAGGCAGCATCGAGTCATGGATGACTCGTTGTTGCCGTTCACGTCACTCCAAGAAAATCTAACTCAGACACACTTAGACTTTTCTTATTTTCGTACAATGGAACCAAAATTAACTCCGGCTTTGCGCAAGATGCCACTCACAAACCTACGAAACACCATTTAGGTGGGCGACGCATGCCTCAACAAACCATCATTTATTCAGCAACTCCCCGAATAATTTATTCATTAACATACACTTCTTCCCCAAACATTATAATTGCATTTTTGACATTTCATGTTATACTACATCTATCGCAATTCAATCTGATTTCCATTCAGTCATTTTTCTGAACACGCTTCTTATTACTTCCGGCACTTCGCCTGCTATTTCAGAAAACTATTGTGAAAATCACTTAATTTTTTATAATCAAAGGAGAAAACTATGGGGAAAACAAAAGAAAACGCAGCCACACCAGACACGTTTTTGTGCAGAAAAATACCGGGATGCCTTATTCCGCAGGATCGTCAATGAACGTTCCGTTTTGCTTGAACTGTACAACGCACTGAACCAGACCAGTTATGACGATGCAGACGAACTGATTTTTTTCACAATCGATGATGTGATTTATTTCGGCAAACAATACGAAAGCTATATTAAACAGAATAACCTGAACATTTATGGAAAAAAGCTGCTCAAACTGCCATTTCCGCAGTTTGTTATTTTTTATAATGGCATCGAGCCACTTGAAAATGGGAAAGATTACATGGAACTGCATCTTTCCGATGCATTTGATTATGAATCTAAAGCAGTAAACGGTCGTCCCTGCTTAGAATACACGGCTCGCATTTACAACATCAATTATGGCCATAATCAGGAACTGATAACACGATGCCGCACATTAGAAGAATATTCTATTCTGATCAGCCGGATTTCTTCAAAAGTCAGGAGTGGTGCATCCTTAGAACAGGCTGCAGATACCGCTGTTTTAGAATGTATCAAAGATGGCATCCTAAAAGATTTTCTCACCAAACACAGATCGGAGGTCGTTGGAATGTTATTAGAAGGATTTGATATGGATGAATATATTAAAATGGAACGCCGGGACAGCTATGCGGATGGTCATGAAGATGGATTAGCGACGGGCATAGCAGCAGAACCTTTACTGCATATGCCCATTTCCCTGATGCATTTTTATTTCTCTGACAGATCTGTATTTCGTATCTTATCCCTGATCCGAAGTATCATAGACGGCGATACGGAAAGTTCGTCAAATCCCATCCGAAGGAATGTCTCTGTGAGTGTTTCATCTGCACCAAGTTCTCCGCAGATACCGACCCAGCATCCTTCCTTATGTCCATTGTCCACAACCATCTTTAGCATCCGAAGAACCGCTTCATGGTGCGAATCATAGATGTTATCCAGCTTCGGGTTCTGCCTGTCGATCGCAAGTGTATATTGTGTCAGATCGTTTGTCCCGATCGAGAAGAAATCAACTTCCTTTGCCAAAAGATCACTGATCATGACTGCTGCCGGTGTTTCGATCATAATACCGAGTTCCACATCCTTATACGGAATGCCGTCGGCATCAAGTCCTGCTTTCACTTCCGCAATGATCTCTTTGATCTTTTTCACTTCATTTACAGAAATGATCATTGGAAACATAATTGCGATCGTTCCATAATAACTTGCACGGTATATCGCACGAAGCTGTGTCTTAAAAATTTCAGTGCGGTCAAGGCAGATCCGGATCGCACGGTAACCCATTGCCGGGTTTTCCTCCTTCTCAAGTCCAAAATAATCAACCTGTTTATCTGCTCCGATATCAAGCGTACGGATGATCACTTTTTTCCCTGCCATATTTTCCGCAACTGTCTTATACGCTGCAAACTGCGCTTCCTCCGTCGGATAGTCCTCCGACTCTAAATAAAGGAACTCACTCCGGAACAATCCGATGCCGCCCGCATCATTTGCAAGCGCATTTGCCACATCGGAAACACCTCCGATATTCGCATAAAGATTGATCTTTGTGCCATCCTTTGTGATATTTTCCTTCCCTTTTAATTCCTGAAGCAGACGTTTCTTCTGCTCATTTTCTTCTTTTAACTTCTGATATTTTGTTTTCGTATCCTCATCCGGTTCTACGAAAAACTTTGCATCAAATCCATCTACGATACCGTACTGTCCATCCACACCCTCTTCCGGGAAATCAACTCCGATTAGTGCCGGAATATTCATGGTGCGCGCTAAGATCGCAGTGTGGGAATTAGTGGAACCGTGCCGCGTTACAAAAGCAAGTACCTTTGATTTATCAAGCTGCACTGTCTCACTCGGCGCAAGATCATCTGCTAAAAGGATAAATGGTTCATCCCCGCTTAATCCTGCATCACCGTTTCCCTGTAAAATAGAAATCACACGGTTTGAAATATCTTTTACATCCGCAGCACGTTCTCTCATATAGTCGTCATCCATTGCTGCAAACATCTGCGCAAAATTATCTCCTGTGGAAGCAACGGCAAATTCTGCATTGACCTGCTGGGTTTCGATCATGTTTGTGATCGACTCTACATAATCAAGATCATCAAGCATCATCTGGTGCATTTCAAAAATTGCCGCATTGACTTCACCGACTTCCCTGACTGCTTTTTCATAAAAAACACCAAGCTGTCTTTTGGCTTCTTCTTTTGCATCCTCAAAACGCTTTTTCTCTGCTTCTATATCTGTTATCTTTGTTCGCTTTACTGCATTGTCTGTCTTATGATAAACCGACAGTCTGCCCATGGCAATTCCACCAAATACACTTTTTCCGTGCAGTTCCATGCCCGTTACCTCCATTTTAGATTTTTATTTCCGTTTTTATCAATTTTTTACAGGTTTGCTTTCAAAAACTCCTCGATTGCAGCACTTGCTGCCTCTTCATTTTCTCCATCGGTGCAGACCGTGATCTCCTCGCCGCATTTTACACCAAGTCCCATAACTCCAAAAATACGTTTTGCATCTACTGCTTTTCCATCTTTTGCAATGGTAACGCTGCATGGAAATGATGCTGCTGCCTTTACAAGTGCCCCTGCCGGTCTTGCGTGGATTCCCTCTTTGTCTGTGATCACGTATTTAAATTCTTTCATGATTTTCTCCTTTCCCAAACCGCATTTTCTTTTCGGGCGGTTCCATTTACCTGTGAATTTTATTTTATTCCGTTTCCTATCTTTTTGATACATCTTTCTTTAAAAGTCCAAGGATCACGCATCCTACAACAGAACCAACTGCCAGGGATACAAGATATAACAGTGGATGACCTACCGTTAAGAATACGAAGATTCCACCATGTGGTGCCATTAATGTACAGTTAAATGCCATGGATAATGCTCCTGCTACTGCCGAACCAATGATGCAGGACGGAAGCACACGCAATGGATCTGATGCTGCAAACGGGATTGCTCCCTCTGAGATAAAGGAAAGTCCCATGACAATGTTTGTCGGTCCTGCTTTTCTTTCTTCTTCGGTAAATTTGTTTTTAAAGAACATGGTTGCAAGTGCGATTGCAAGCGGTGGAACCATACCGCCGACCATAACAGCCGCCATAATGTTGTAATTTCCTGCTGTGATAGATGCTGTACCAAATACATAAGCTGCTTTGTTTACAGGACCACCCATATCTACGGACATCATTCCGCCAAGCAATGCTCCAAGCAGGATCGCTTTTGCACCGTTCATGCTGTTTAATCCATTATTGATCATGACATTCAATGCTCCGATCGGAGGCTCTACAATATAAGTCATGATTACTCCGATCAAAAAGATACCAATGACCGGATAAAGAAGCATTGGTTTGATACCCTCTAAACCTTCCGGAAGTTTTTCAAACAGTTTCTTTAACAGGCGTACCAGATAACCTGCAACAAAACCTGCAACAAGGGCGCCAAGGAAACCGGATGTTCCGTTTGCCGCGATCGCTCCGCCAACAAAACCAACTGCAAGACCAGGACGGTCCGCAATACTCATTGCGATAAATCCGGCTAAAATCGGAAGCATAAATCCAAATGCAACACCACCGATCGATTTAAACATTGCTGCTAAAGGTGTGATCGTACCAAAATTCGAACGCTCCTCAAACGGAAGACTGTTTAAGTCTACTGCAAAACCATCGATCAAAAATGCGATCGCGATCAGAATACCACCACCGATAACAAACGGTAACATATGTGAAACTCCGTTCATCAGGTGTTTATAAATCTGGTGTCCGATACTGTCAGATTCTTCCTCACTATCCGCTGCCTGGCCGCTTCCTTTTGCCTGATACAGTGGAACATTGCCATTTAACGCTCTGTCTAACAGTTCTTCTGCCTTACTGATTCCATCGGAAACCTTACACTGGATCACCGGTCTGCCTGCAAAGCGATCCATCGGAACCTGTGTATCTGCTGCAACGATGATACATGCAGCCTCTGCAATTTCAGCTTTCGTTAATACATTTTTTGCACCGCCGGAACCCCTTGTCTCAACCTTCACACGGCATCCAAGCTCTTTTGCTTTTTTCTCAATATTTTCTGCTGCCATATAAGTATGTGCGATTCCATTCGGACATCCGGTTACAGCAAGGATCAGTTTTCCATTATCTGTGGTTTTCTCCTCTGCTGCTTCTTTCGTATCTGCACTGTTCTTTTTTTCCTCTTCGGCGTCTTTCTCGGCTTCTGCCTGATCGATCACGCTTAAAAATTCCTCGACTGTCTTTGCATTACGAAGTCCATGCGTAAAATTCTCATCCATCAGAAGAACGGACAATTTGCTCAGTACATCCAGATGTACATTGTCTTCTGTATTAGGTGCTGCAATTAAGAAGATCAGGTCAACCTTTCCTCCATCTAACGCATCAAAATCCACCCCATCTTTGATAACCATGGCTGCAAGTCCCGGTCTGCTGACTGCATCCGACTTGCAGTGCGGAATGGCGATTCCCTCACCAATTCCTGTGGTTCCTTCTTCCTCTCGGGCGTATACGCCCTTGCGGTACTTCTCAACATCGTTGATCTTTCCGCTCTTAGCCATCAATGCAACCATTGCATCAAGGGTTTCGTTCTTTCCATTAACTTTGCCATTTAAATCAATACTCTCTACGGCAAGTAAATCCCTGATTTTCATGCTTAATCCTCCTTGTTTTGCGAAGCAAAATGCGACTGCCCTTGCAGGAGCAGAGGATTTTACTCCTTAAAAATACCTTTGTTTTTATCTAAAAGCGCCAAAACTTCCGGTTCTGTTGCCAGTTCCTCGGAAAATGCCGATGCGCTTCCAGTACATACTCCCATCTGAAATGCTTCTTTATAGCTTCCAGTCTTCAAATAACCTGTTATAAATCCGGCTACCATGGAGTCCCCGGCGCCAACAGAATTGACAACTTTTCCTTTCGGTGCCTCCGCCTGAAAAACGCTTCCATCTTCAGCAACAAGCACTGCCCCGTCACCCGCCATGGAAACCAGCACATTTCTTGCACCTTTTTCCTGCATCTTCTTTGCATAAGTGATGACGTCTTTTTTATCTGTTATTTTTACACCGAAAATCTCGCCCAGTTCATGATTATTCGGTTTGATCAAAAATGGATGATACTGTAATACATTTACGAGCAGATCTTTCGTCGCATCCACAACAATCTTTAAATCTTTATCTGCGAGATATTTCATAATGTCCATGTAAATGGTCTGCGGCATCACATCTGGAATGCTTCCCGCCATAATGAGAACATCTCCGTCGGAAAGACGATCCAGTTTTTCATAAAGTGTTTTGATATCTGCTTTTGATATCGCCGGTCCCTGTCCGTTGATCTCGCTCTCCTCATCAGAGCGCATCTTTACGTTAATTCTTGTCATTCCTTCTTTTACCGGAATAAAATCAGCATTGATTCCTTTTTCCCGGATCAGACGTTCTAACTCTGCTCCGGTAAATCCGGCATAAAAGCCAAGTGCTGTATTTTCCAGTCCAAGATTTTTTAACACCATGGATACATTGATACCTTTTCCACCCGGAAAGATTTTTTCCTCTGATGTCCGGTTGACCATTCCGCTGGTAAAATGCGGAACTGTCACAATGTAGTCCAATGATGGATTAAATGTGACGGTGTAAATCATTTTTCATATCTCCCTTCTGCATTTCCTGCACTCTGATTTTGCAGGCTTTCAATCTTTTTATATCTCAATCACGTTTTTACTTTTCCGGTAGGCCGGTTTTGTAAGTCCTGTCGTGATAATTTTTGCACTCTCAAACGAAGCAAATGTTACGCTTGATATCTGGTTGAATTTACTGTCATCTGCTAAAATATAACAATCTCTGCAGTTTTCCATGGAGCGTTTTTTTACGAGCGCTTCTTTTAACTCCGGTGTGGAAAATCCGCGCTGCATGCTGATTCCGTTTGCTCCCCAGAATCCTTTTGTAAAATTGTATTTTTCAACCGATGAAACGGCTTCCTCTCCCACGATCGCCTCAGTTATCGCTTTAAACTCTCCACCGAGGATATATACCGTACATCCTTTCTGTGCAAGTTTTTTTGCATGTGTGATCGCATTGGTCACAAATACTGCCTGTTTGGTCGTGATGAAATCAATCATCAGGTCCGTCGTCGTACCTGCATCAATATAAACAAAATCTCCAGGTTCGATCAGCCCTGCCGCATATTTTGCGATCTTTTCTTTTGCACCTTTGTTCCGTTCTTTTCGCTGCATGACTTCGTCATCCTCGGTACTATATGAGGTATTTTTTAAAATTGCACCTCCGTGTACCTTGATGAGCTGACCATTTGCATCCAGTGTATTTAAATCTCTTCGTATTGTCGACTCTGATGCATCCAGTTCTGTCATGAGCTGCTGAACGGTTACGCTCCCCATACTTTCTAGTATGGATAAAATTCTTGAAAATCTTTCTTCTGTCAGCATATCTTTCCCTCCATTTTCATTCACAACCGTTCAATTTCGTTCATCTTTGATAGTTCTATTATATGTTCACATTCCGTCACAGTCAATCAAAATCAGTCAAAATCATTCACAAAAAAACATTTTAAAAATTGTGAAATATGCAAAAAAACTGCCGCAAGAATCAGTCCTGTTTCTTTACCAGGAAGCCTTTTCTTACGACAGTCTTTATATTTTTGATCTATTTTATACTAATCGCTGCTTTTTCACACTGCTTTCCGTTATTCACACGATCATAAACGCTTTACTCCCCCTTTTGAAAACGTTCGATCGCATCTTTTACATCATCCGCAAAAATTTCAACCACCTCTGCATTTTTCGTCTTATACCGTATGATACCCATTTCCTCAAATGCCTGTCCGGCAATATAACACCGCAATGCCATCAGTACGCCACTGTGCGTTACGATCAACACATCTTCCGTCTCCCGTTCTAAGATCATTCCGAGTGTATCAAGCGCACGCCTCAGCACTTCATTGTAACATTCTCCATGCGGTGTATGGACATAACGCCTGTTGGCATCCCAGTCCTGATACTCTTTCGCATTTTCCTGCGTAATGCTTTCCCAGCTTCTGCCTTCCCAGTCGCCCATATCCATTTCCCGCAGGCCATCCGCCGCAATACATGGAATATCAAGCGCGATCGCCGCCTCCTGTGCCGTCTGTGCTGCACGAAGCTGTGGGGATGTATATGCCCGCACAACCTGAAGAGTCCCTTCCTTTTTCCGATCCAGAAGCATGTCCGCAAGCTCTTTTGCCTGCTGCTTTCCTGTCTCGTTCAACGGCACATCTGTCTTGCCCTGTATTTTCTTTTTTACATTCCAGTCCGTCTCTCCGTGACGTACAAAATATAAAATCATTGATTTCTCCTCTTTTGGGTGATGTTGTCATAAATCAAGTATAAACAATTCGTTTTGATTTGTCTATGTGAATCCATACAACGGCAGATTCTTCTTGCAATTTATGATTTCCCCATGTATACTACATCTATCGCAATTCGATTTTATTTCCATAGAATCATTTTCTGAATACCACTCTTTTTCATTCCGGCATTTCGCCAGCTATTTCAGAAAACTATTGTGAAAAACGCTTAAATTTTTTATAATTAAAGGAGAAAACTACATGGGGAAAAACAAAGGAAAACGCAGTCACACAAAACATGTTTTTGTGCAGAAGAAGTACCGGGATGCCTTGTTCCGTAGGATTTTTAATGAGAAATCGGTTTTGCTGGAGTTATACAATGCCCTGAATCAGACAGATTACGATGATGCAGATGAACTGATCTTTTACACGATCGATGATGTAATCTATCTCGGATATAAAAATGACGTATCATTCATCGTCCGTGGCACATTAAATCTGTATGAACACCAGAGTACCTTAAACCCCAACATGCCGATCCGCGGACTAATCTATTTCGGCAAGCAGTATGAAAGCTATATCAAACAACATAACCTGAACATTTATGGGAAAAAAATGCTTTCGCTGCCGTTTCCGCAGTTTGTTATATTTTATAATGGGATTGAACCGTTGGAAAATGATAAAGATTACATGGAACTGCATCTTTCGGATGCGTTTGAATATGCAAAGCAAACCCCAGTGGAAACGAATGTGGTATCTAATTCCAATGTGCAAAATACCCCTAGCTCTTTCAGCACCCGCCCCTGCTTAGAATGTACTGCGCGGATTTACAACATTAATTATGGACACAATCAGGAACTGATGGCGCGATGCCGGACTTTAGAGGAATATTCTATCCTGATCGGCAGAATTTCTTCAAGTGTCAGAATCGGTATTCCATTAGAACAGGCAGCGGATGCCGCTGTACAGGAATGTATCAGGGACGGTATTTTGCAAGATTTTCTTATCAAACACAGATCGGAGGTCGTTGGTATGTTATTGGAAGAATTCGATATGGATGAATATATTAAAATGGAACGCAGGGACAGCTATGAAGATGGACATGAGGATGGCTTAGCCGAGGGCAAACGTCTTGAGCAGTTACACGTCGTCCACAACATGTTTCAAAAAAACATCCCTGCCGAAAAATGTGCCGATCTACTTAATCAAAACACTGATTTTGTCAATAAAGTATATTCTCTATGTCAGGCTCACCCAGACTGGTCAGATGAAGATATTTACAATGCATTAAAAGAAAAATAAAGCTTTATTAAAATTCCTGTAAGTATATCATTTTATCAATATCCCATACTTGCAGGGATCTTTTCTTTCTATTCTACTTGTCTATAATAATATCTTTATGTTCATCCACCGCAATTCGATTTTATTTCCATAGAATCATTTTCTGAATATCACTCTTTTTCATTCCGGCATTTCGCCAGCTATTTCAGAAAACTATTGTGAAAAACACTTAAATTTTTTATAATCAAAGGGGAAAACTACATGGGGAAAAACAAAAGAAAACGCAGTCACACAGATCGGAGGTCGTTGGTATGTTATTGGAAGAATTTGATATGGATGAATATATTAAGATGGAACGCAGGGACAGCTATGAGGATGGATTAGCGGAGGGGAACCGTCTTTATCAATTACATACCATTCACACCGTTCGCAACATGTTCCAAAAAAACATCCCTGCCGAAACCTGCGCCGACTTGCTTGACGAAGATATTGCTTTTATTAATAACGTATATTCTCTATGCCAGATGCACGCAGACTGGTCGGATAAAGATTTTTACAACGCGTTAAAAGAAAAATAAGTCCATTACATAAAAAATACCTGCAATTACATTCCCGACAACATATAATTACAGGTATTTTATTACTGAAATATTTCTTTTTTACAGATCACATAGGAAATAACTGCCACGATCACTTCCGTCACCCAGAATGCATGCCAGACACCGGCAGCTCCAAATATTTTGCTTAAAATAAATGCCAGCGGCAGGATCACTATGATATACCTGAGCACTGAAATTACTAACGACTCTTTTCCTTTTCCAAGACCTTCTAATGCTCCTGACACAGTGACAGATACCGACGATGCAATAAATCCAATACTGATCAGACGCAGTGCCTCTTTTCCATACAGAATCGTCTCCGGATTACTCGTAAACAATCCTATGAGAGTCTGCGGAACTGCCAAACAAAGTATTGTCCCGATCACCATGACTCCGGCGATCAATATCAGTGCCGATCTGAAAATATCTTTCACACGTTTTTTCTCCCCTGCACCATAATTATACCCAACCAATGGGCGCATTCCCTGCACCACACCATTTCCTGTCAGATATAAAAATGTCTGCAGCTTAAAATAAGCCCCAAGAACAAGTACATAACTTGCAGAATAAACAGCAAGAATCGCATTTAATGCAGAAACCTGGATTGACGGAAGCGCAAGACTCAATGTTGCAGGCACACCGATTGAATACATTTTCCTGCTAAGTGCTGCATCCGGCGTCATATCTTTCAATCTTACTTTTACCGGAATTGGATTTAAAATGTAAAACATTAAATAACATACCAGAGATATGATCTGACCGATCCCGGTTGCAAGTGCTGCTCCACGGATTCCCATTTCAGGGAAAATTCCGATACCAAATATCATAAGCGGGTCTAAAATAATATTAGACACGCATCCAACCAGCATACAGAGCATAGATGTTTTCATACGCCCCACCGACTGAAAAATCTTTTCAAAACAAAGACCCGCTGCATTCGGTACTGCAAAAATAAAAACAATCTTTGCGTACTCTGTTCCCATCTCTATGATAGATCTTTTATCTGTAAACATGGCAAGAAAAGGTGCTGTAATTGCAATGCAGACTACCGCCAGAACAAATCCATGGATCATATTAAAAAGTGTTCCCAATGACGCCGTTTTATCTGCGGTATTATGTTTTTCTGCTCCAAGAAAATATGCGATCGTCGCATTGATTCCGATTGCAAATCCAATGACAACCGCATTGACCAGATTCTGCAGGGGAAATACTAAAGAAAGCGCCGTCATTGCATCCTCGCTGATGCGGGCAACAAAATAGCTGTCAATGATGTTGTATAGAGCGTTAACTAACATGGAAAATGTCATCGGCAATGCCATAGAGATAACAAGCGGCATGACCGGTTTTTCTTTCATAAATTTCTGGTTCATTGTGTAATCCTTTCGTTACTGTTTACCCGAAAGCCTGGCACCTGCCATCAAACTTTGGGGTTTTTATTCCTGTGCGCAAAAAAATGCCACACAGCTATAACGCCTTATAGCTGTGTGGCGAAAAATAGAGTTCATCACTCAAGAAAAGTCCACTCCATAAAAATGGTTTTGGAACTGTATTATAACCAGTAAATTTTATTTCTGTCAAGTAAATCTTATTTTGCAATATCAATACGCACCAGTGCTTTGCGAAGTGCAAATTCCGCACGTTTGACATCGATTGCCTCTGTCCGGTGGGCAAGTCGTTCCTCAGCGCGCGCACGCGCAGCTTCGGCACGGTTCTTGTCGATCTCATTCGGCCACTCTGCAATCTCTGCGAGAAGTGTTACCTTATCCGGCAGGATTTCCGCAAAGCCGGAATGTACCGCTGCGATTACGTCATCTTCACCTGTTTTATGAATCTTTACAATACCAGGTGCTAACACAGTCGTGAGCGGAATGTGCTTTTTATATACACCGATCTCACCGGAGGCAGTGGTAAACTCGATCATATCGCCCTCACCTGTATAAAAAACACGATCCGGCGTAATGATCTCTACCTGAAAAATTCTGTTTTCGTCTGCCATATACTATCCCCTTAAATCTACTGCATCTTTGCACGGACATCATCGATCGTACCTGCATTTAAGAAATAACTCTCCGGTACATCATCATGTTTTCCTTCAAGAATCTCTTTAAATCCGCGGATCGTTTCTGCGATCGGAACATATTTTCCATCCAGCCCGGTAAACTGTGTTGCAACGAAGAACGGCTGGGATAAGAATCTCTGTACCTTTCTTGCACGGCTTACAACCAGTTTATCATCCTCGGAAAGCTCGTCCATACCAAGGATTGCAATGATATCCTGTAATTCTTTGTATTTCTGTAAGATCTCCTGCACACCGCGGGCTACCTCAAAGTGCTCCTGACCAACGATACGCGGGTCTAAGATACGGGAAGTAGAACCAAGCGGATCCACTGCCGGATAAATACCGAGCTCTGCGATAGAACGCTCAAGTACGGTCGTTGCATCCAGATGTGCGAATGTAGTTGCCGGAGCCGGGTCAGTTAAGTCATCGGCAGGCACATATACTGCCTGAACGGAAGTGATAGAACCGTTCTTCGTAGATGTGATACGTTCCTGAAGAGCACCCATCTCTGTCTGTAATGTCGGCTGGTAACCTACGGCGGAAGGCATACGTCCTAACAGGGCGGATACCTCAGATCCTGCCTGTGTAAAACGGAAAATATTGTCAATGAAGAGCAATACATCCTTACCGCCTTTATCACGGAAGTACTCTGCCATCGTAAGACCTGTTAATGCAACACGCATACGTGCTCCCGGCGGCTCGTTCATCTGTCCGAACACCATGGTGGTCTTATCGATAACTCCTGATTCTTTCATTTCATAGTAAAGGTCATTTCCCTCACGGGTACGCTCACCAACGCCGGTAAATACGGAATATCCACCGTGCTCGGTTGCGATATTGTGGATCAGCTCCTGGATTAAAACGGTTTTACCTACACCGGCACCACCGAACAATCCGATCTTACCACCTTTCTGGTAAGGGCAGAGAAGATCTACGACCTTGATACCTGTCTCTAACATCTCCTGGGATGTTGCCTGTTCCTCAAATGCCGGAGCAGGTCTGTGGATCGGCCATTTTTCCACACCGGTCGGAGGATCGATCTCATCGATCGGATCTCCTAATACATTAAACATTCTGCCTAACGTATTCTCACCTACCGGCACGCTGATCGGTCCGCCGGCTGCAACTGCATCCATTCCACGGACTAATCCATCGGTCGATCCCATTGCGATACATCTGACTGTATCATCGCCCAGATGCTGGGAAACCTCAACGGTCAATTCTTTTCCCGACTGTTCACCTTTTAACGGGATATGGATCGCATCGTTGATCTCCGGCAGATTGCCCTCTGTGAATTTAATATCCAGAACGGCACCGATAATCTGGGTAATCTTACCGATATTATTTGCCATCGCTTCTTTCTCCTTGTAATCATATTTTTATGCAGATTCCTGCGAAATATTTTTCCACTGTATCTGCCTGAACACAGCCGGCAATATTTCCTGATATAAAAATCTGCTATCCAGAGATTGCCGACGCACCGGCAATGATCTCTGTTAATTCCTGTGTAATCGAGCCCTGACGTGCCCGGTTGTATTTGAGCGTCAGATCACTGATCATATCCTCTGCATTGCTCGTTGCAGAATCCATTGCCTGCATTCTGGCACCGTTTTCACTGGCAACTGCCTCCACAAGTGCCCCGTAAAACAGGCTTGTAACGTATTTTGGAATGATCATATCAAGTGCTTCTGTCTCATTCGGCTCATAATTCATCAGAACGTTTGCCTCTGCTGCTGCACCAAGTTCTTCTTCATCAAACTCGATCGGTAACAGCTTCATCAGCTTCGGTTCGTGTACGACTGTATTTTTAAAATGTGTATACACCAGATAAATCTCGCCGATCGTGCCATTGGTGTAATCCGCAAGCACCTTCTTGCAGAGTTCTGCCGCATCATCATAGGATGGTGACTCAATGATATAAGAATCATCTTCCTTAATATGATAACCACGGCGTTCTAATACCTCACGTCCTTTTCCACCGATAGCATAGATCTCTACATCATCTTTGGAAAAGTCACTTCCGGTAACCAGCTTGATCAAATTGGAATTGTATCCTCCGGCAAGTCCCCGGTTGGATGTGATCACAACGATCGCTTTCTTTGTGGAAGTGCCTTTCTTCAGATATGGATGATCGATTCCGCCTGATCTTGCAAGCATGGAAGTAACGGTCTGGTACATATAGTTCGAATATGGATTCGTCTGTTCTGCCCTGCTTTTTGCTTTCTGCAGTTTTACGGTTGAAACAAGCTTCATGGCTTTTGTGATCTGCTGCGTACTCTGTATGCTGCTTTTTCTTCGTTTAATGTCCCTCATTGAGGCCATAACAACTTCCTCCTTTTTTTGGCGAAGTCCTGCTTGTTACGCTTATTTCAAGAAATCTGCCTTACATTCTTCGATTGCTTTGACGAGTTTTGCCTCGGTCTCATCACTGATGACTTTCTCTGTGCGGATTGCCTCCGGTACATCCGGGTACTTGGTATCCACATACTCAAACAGTGCTTTTTCAAACGGTAAAACCTGTTCTACCGGAATATCCAGAAGGTATTTTCTGGTCGCGGCATAGATGATGATGACCTGTTTTTCAACCGGCATCGGCTGATACTGCGGCTGTTTTAACATCTCACGGATTCTGGCACCCTGTGCTAACTTCTCTGTCGTATCGGCATCAAGTTCAGAACCAAACTGTGCAAATGCTGCAAGCTCTCTGTACTGTGCCAGCTCGACACGGATCGGTGCTGCAATCTTCTTCATAGCCTTGATCTGTGCGGAACCACCTACACGGGATACCGAAAGACCAGCATTGATCGCCGGACGGAAACCGGAGTTAAACATCTCTGTCTCAAGATAGATCTGACCATCGGTAATGGAAATAACGTTCGTCGGAATATACGCTGAAACGTCACCCGCCTGTGTCTCGATGATCGGCAATGCAGTCAGGGAACCTCCGCCAAGTTTATCGGAAAGTCTTGCTGCACGCTCTAAGAGTCTTGAGTGAAGATAGAATACATCTCCCGGATAAGCCTCACGTCCTGGTGGACGTTTTAAGAGTAAGGAAAGTGTACGGTATGCGGCCGCATGCTTACTTAAATCATCGTAAACAACGAGAACATCCTCACCATTCTCCATCCATTCCTCACCGATCGCACATCCTGCATACGGTGCAATATACTGTAATGGTGCAAGCTCACTGGCAGTAGAAGCAACCACTGTCGTATAAGACATTGCTCCAAATTCTTCTAATGTTTTCACCAGAGCGGCAACAGTGGACGCCTTCTGTCCGATGGCAACGTAAATACATTTTACGCCCTGTCCCTTCTGGTTAATGATCGTATCGATCGCGATCGCTGTCTTACCGGTCTGTCTGTCACCGATGATCAGCTCACGCTGTCCACGTCCGATCGGCACCATGGAATCGATCGCCTTGATACCGGTCTGTAACGGTGTATCTACGGATTTTCTCGAAATAACACCCGATGCGACACGCTCGATCTGACGATATTTGTCCGTCTCGATCGGTCCTTTGCCGTCGATCGGCTGTCCTAACGCATTGACAACACGTCCTAACATGGCGTCACCAACCGGAACCTCTACGACTCGTCCGGTGGTCTTTACGGTATCACCTTCATTGACATTGCGCTGCGCACCTAAAAGTACAGCACCAACATTATCTTCCTCAAGGTTTAATACCATTCCGTATACTTCTCCCGGAAATTCCAGAAGCTCACCCTGCATTGCGTTGTCAAGACCGTGAATACGTGCGATACCATCTGCTACCTGAATAACGGTACCAACGTCAGCTACTTCTAACTGCGCTGCATACCTTTTGATCTGTTCTTTAATTACGGAACTTATTTCTTCTGGTCTTAAATTCATGAAGCGCATTCACCTGCTTTCAACTGTATTTTTGATAATTCGCGTGTCAGATCATTTAATTTGGTCCGGACACTGGAATCAACGACTCTGTCGCCGATGCGAATCACCATTCCGCCTATCAGTGCGGAATCCACTGCATAATGCATCTCAAATTTCACATACTTTGTAGTCTCTAACAATCGTTTCTCCACTGCTGCCTTCTGCGCTTCGGATAACTCCATTGCTGATGTCACATAAGCGGTTCCGATGTTCTTATACTCCTTGACACAGTCAATGAAATAATCCAGCACCGTATCCACTTTTGCGAAATGACCTTTTTCTACAATCAGGCGGAGCAGTCCAACAAACTCCGCGGAAATCTTTTCTGCAAATATGTCTTCTATGATCTTTACTTTTTCTTCTTTAACGATTTTTGGATGACTCATTAATTTGAAGAGCTCAGGATTCTCATTCAAAGCGGCTTTTACTGCCACTGCCTCATCCCGGAATTCATCCATCCTTCCGCTCTCTAGCGCAACTTCAAACAATGCATCACCGTATGTTTTTGATACTAGCTTTGCCATGTCGAATCACCCATTTCTTTCAATGTTTCTTCTACCAGCGTATCCTGCACGGTCGCATCGATATTTGCTGCAACAACTTTTGCCGCCATCATGGATGCAACTGTGATCATTTCCTGTTTTACTTCATCCATTGCACGCTTCTTAGAAAGCTCTGCTTCTTCGTTGGCTCTCTTTATGATGCGCGCCGCTTCTTCTTTTGCGTCACTCTCAATGCGGGCTGCATTTTTCTGCGCCGTCTTGCGGGCCTCGCTTAAGATCTGCTCTGCCTCTTTATCGACTTCTTTTAACTTCGCATCATATTCTGCTTTGAGTGCTGCTGCGTCCTGTTTGTCCGTTTCTGCAGTCTTAATATCGGCTGCGATACGGTTCTTTCTGTCATTCAGCAGCTTACGTGCCGGTTCAAACAGCATCTTGGACATGAATAAAAATAAGAAAAATACTGCTAACGCCATCAAAACCACATCATGCAGTAACTGAAAATCCAGTCCAAAAAGTCTTGTCATTTCCTCCAAGGTTCGGCCTCCTTTCCAATTTTTTTATTCCAAGAATGGAGCGCCATTCATTAGCCTAAAGGCTGTACGAACAGTAAGAGCATTGCGATCAAGAGTCCGTAAAGACCTGTTGTCTCTGCAACTGCCTGTCCTAAAAGCATGGTTGACATGATATCTCCTTTTGCACCCGGATTGCGTCCAACTGCTGCTGCACCATGTCCTGCTGCGATACCCTGTCCAATACCAGGTCCGATACCGGCGATAACTGCCAGACCTGCACCGATAGCTGAACATGCCATAATTAAATCGTGTCCTGTGATATTCATATAAATCCTCCTTGTTTTGCGAAGCAAAATCCGAACCCTCTGGTGAGGAGAGGACTTTACTCCTAAATATTATTATTCTTGTTCGTAGTTCTGACCAATGTATGTCATTGTCAACATACAGAATACATACGTCTGAATTGCTCCTGAGAACAAGTCAAAGTATACATGGAGTGCTGCCGGCCAGATGATTGCTATTTTGCTCAGCAGTCCATAAACCAGTGCCATCATAACGGTTCCTGACAATACGTTTGCGAAAAGACGCAAGGACAATGAAATCGGCACTGCGATCTCACTGATCACATTAATCGGAAACCAGATTGGCAGCCATGGCGGCAATGGGGAACACATATCTGTCCAGATCTGCCTGATCGGCAGATTCTTAAACTGCGTGATATGGATCAGGAAGAATGTAATAAGACCAAGTGCCAGTGTCGTACCATAGTCAGCCGTTGGTGGTCTTAATCCAAACAGACCTGAGATATTACTCATAAGAATAAAGATAAAAATGGTACTGATATAGTTGACAAACTTCGGTGCTGCCACTTTTCCCATGGTGCCGTTTACCATGTTATCCAGCATTTCTACCATCAGCTCGATAACATTCTGAAATCCCCCGGGGATCTCCTTTGCATGTTTGATCGCCCGGTTTCCTGCAATGGCAAGCGCCATCATAAGAAGCATAACGATCAATATGCAGACATGTGATGTCGTAATCCAGACTTTGTGTCCGAAGATCTCATACTGAACGATACCATGTATCATAAAGTCGATGTTTTCGGCTCCGGATGACATCAGAATTGCGTGATTCACTCTCTCACCTCCCTCATATGAAATTATTATCTTCACTGTCTGAAGATACATCACCTCTTCCTTGCAGTTTTTGTATTACTCTATGTGTAAAGGGCTGTAAGTACGCAGATACCTTAAGTCCCAATACCCCGATAAATGCAGTGATCAGATTTCCCAGATTCCATTTCATCATAACAAAGAAAACGATCACAACGACAGCATAGCGGAGCAGCGATTTTGCAACGATCTTCTTCTTTGCATTGTCCTCGCCGTACAGTTCCACCGCATCTCTTAACACGGTCGCAATGTTGACTGCCATACCGCACGCTAAGCTGATACCGATCAGAAGTCCTGTGGTGTACCTGACTTTATCTGTGACAAACCAGACACCCGCCAGTTCCACGATCACTCCATACACAATAATTCCCAAAACAAGTCCCGGCAATGCATCATTGATTCTTCGTAACATTATTTCTGCCACCGTCCTGTCCGTAAATCTTTTTTGCCATTTTAAAAATATTGGTAAATCCGGCCAGAGCACCCATGATAAACAATGGGATCACGATCCAGAGCATATCATATTTTCTGCCGATCCATGTACCAAAGAGAGTGCACATCACGATCGGAACGATCATATTCAATCCAAACTGCAGGATCAGTGTCAGTGCCTGAAACACCTTTCTGTTTTTTCTCACTTGCATCGTTCCTCCATAAAGTACAATCTTTATTCATTATAACATTTTTCGCCATTTTGTCTATCAAATATCCGTCATTTTGTATAGATAATATTTCCTTTTTATTAAGAAATATTTCAAATTTGTCTATTATCTGCACTATATTATAAGTAACCCGATAAATGATGGTTTGTTTATGAAATAAATCGCCCGTCCAAATGGTGAGTCGTAGGTTTGTGAATGGCATCTTGCGCAAAGCCGGAGTTAATTTTGGTTCCGTTGTACGAAAATAAGAAAAGTCTAAGTGTGTCTGAGTTAGATTTTCTCGGAGTGACGTGAACGGCAACAACGAGTCATCCATGACTCGATGCTGCCTTGTTCTGCCATCCGTGGCAGAACATCACTGTGTATCTACAGACACAC
>ERZ772835.886-NODE-886-length-19347-cov-13.9065_pt1 | contig 19347 bp, 30 predicted proteins | sample MGYA00511901_ERZ772835 | MGnify/ENA primary metagenome ERZ772835 (study PRJEB29015, sample SAMEA2737729) | human gut metagenome | biome: human gut; feature: human-associated habitat; material: faeces | place: China | collected 2012 ...
ATATGAGCTTCTTCCTTTTTAGGCTAGCAAAGGTATATGCATGAAGGGAATTGACTAAACTTAATCCCCCAAGAATTACAACTGAGCCACAAAACATGATATCAGGATGGTGTTTTTTGAGGAAAGACTGTTTTTTATTCCTCGATTTCTTTTATTCTTTCGATTTGTCTATTCAGGAAGTAGTCAGCATATAGGGAATATTCTCCAGTTTCGCAAAAAAGATATTAGCCCTTTCTTGTAGTTCAATATATCAGTCTCTCTTAAAGAATAAACGGGGATAATATCAGCATTCATTAATACAATACTTTCTATCATTCGGGAAGCGTGCTTGTTCTTATTAGCGAAAGGTTGTAATTGGGCTATGTTGCAATGAAGATAAACGGCTCGTTCCAATGGATTAGTATATTGTTCCTGTTGATAGAGTATTTCGTCCAGTTTTTCTTTGCTATTTATCTCTTTGATATATTCTAGTTCTGTAGTGAATGTGTTGTGTAGGTTGATTAGTATTTCTGCATCTTCATATCTCTTTAGAGAGGTGATTTGGTCTTTTAAGAGAGTTTCTGTTTCAACATAAGTGTAACTATTGCCTTCTATCTTCCCGGAATAGTAACACCATATAATAGCAAGATTCTCAACCTCACTACGATAAAGTTCGGATAGCCGAGCTATGGGATTTGAACAAATAAATGCTGCTTTATTCTGCTGTTCCTCGTTGAATATATGCTTCATGTACTCTAAATGCTATTTTGGTTTTAGTTTCATAGATACGAAGTTACTAAAAAGTTTTGATATTCGTGAGTAAGGGCTTGATAAGTCTTTCATATATGCGTGTGATGACCGGGAAGAAATCTTCATGTTTATTTTATTTCCCTTTTTTATAGCATCCACAAAATCCACATTTTTGAGAATTTCTTTCATACGTGCGTAATGACTGGGGAAAAATCTTTGTAGTGTATCAGTTCCAAATAACGGTTATTTGGAGTTATATTTCATAGTTCTGCGTTTTTGAAGGCATTTTAGAATATTCCCTTCCTCAACAGCTTCTATAATTTCATGTAGTTTATAGTATATATGTCCTCTAGGCTCGGTAATTTCGTCACCTTCTTCGTCTACCATTGTTTCAATACCAAATTGATAAGGGAATATAAATTTCCTTTTAATCAACTCTCTAATGACTCCACGTCCAAAACGTCTTTCTGCATCAGACTTGCATATAAGAATCTTTTTGTTTTTGAGGTTTGCATTCCTTTCATTCCTGTATGCTTCAATACCTAATTTAATACCAATCTCAATGGCTTGCTTAATAATCGGATCTATTTCCATGTTTTTTTTTCTTTTTGTTAAGTGACAAATGAACGAAATTACAGGGAATATTTATGCTTAGGAATAATTGGAATGTAGTTAATTCAGGAAAGAAGTAAAACCTAAACTAATTGTAATTAGAGACTTGATAATATAAATTCGGAAGCATAAATAATACTAGCTGTCTATTATTATAATCTTGGTAGCATAGGTTCATCAATAGGTCTTTTATCTAAAATGCATACCGGGCAAATTCTAAGAGAATTGAATTTTTTATCAAGTGCCTCCATAATATTACTTTCTGTGAGTTTCCTTGTATGAGTACCGTGTGATGTATATGTACAGAATAGGTTACCGAATAGTCTAATCTCAATAGGGGTTGCTAAATGGGGGTATTGATAGTCACCGTTATTGCCGAAATACGCAATAATAATTTTGCCATCAATTAACGCTTGGCAAGCATCTTTCTTGTTTATCATGAGATAAAGTTTTTTGAATTTGTTTTTAGTGGATGGAAAAAATTATAAGCCAAATCTTTTTAATTGTTTAGGAGTAACCAATGGGGATGATTTCAAAGCTCCAATAATGAGTTCTAAATCTTCATTTGTTAATTTCCCACATCTTCCTTCTCCTTCATATCTGTCTATAAAGTTATCGGCTGTAATTTCTTTGAGTTCAGCACAGCAGACAAAACTATTCTTCTTTAGGAATGGATAGTCGCTGACATTTATTGGATAGTGCAGATCCTGTAGTTCTTTCGAAATATTGGTATTGATATTACTATTAATAACAACAAAACCGATAAGAGCATTATTTGCTGTTTTTCCTACGATAATGAAATATTTGTCACGGTCGTTGTCGCCTTTATTTTTAGGAATTATTCCTTCTTTTGGGGTTAATCTCATTTTAAAGACATCTCCCTTATTTATATTAGGTAAAACAAGTTGCGATTTTTCTTTATTGGATAAAATATCAGCAATAGATGCTCCCATGTCTTAAAAAGCAAGTTTGTTAATCTCTTCGTTTTCTTTGATATATTCTATCATGCTTTCATTTGCTCCACCTGCTTTTGCCATTAGAATTGCATCCATAGGATGTGCTTTTTGTTTTTCCCATGCATTTCTCCATGCTTCATCGTGAGATTTTGTAGACAGAGTGTCTATATCAACATTTTTATTTTCTTTTATAGAAGCATCAAGGCAGTCAATATCTGATTGCGATAATTCTTCCATATCTGGTAATTCTTTTGCACTCAGTATAAAATAATATGCGGAATCTGGAGATTCAATGGAATTTGAAATAATTGATAACGGTGAATTATTAACGGCAGTAGCTTGTTTGGTCGCTACCTTTATCGCATCAAATAAAACAGAGGGGACAGGTCCTTTAGGTAGTGCACAGAAAGTATCTTGAATGATTCTTCTGCCATATTTAGCATAATGAGCTCTGTCCGCAAAATATAGTATTTTGAATAAATGAAAATAGTCTATTTCGTCACATTTGTTTATGACGTATAGTACCACAGCTTTTAATTTAAGCATTTCATCTATCGTTAATTCCTTTATTTTCATTCCTTTGCTCTTTTTTTCTGATGCAAATATAGCATGTTTTTATTGTTTTCTTTATCTCATTTTATCTTATTTCGCTTTTTTATAGTCGTTTTTACTCGAAACATGTCGTAAAACATAAAAGAATACTACTATAATGTGAGATTTTCTCACGTTATCCTATACTCCTTTGCTCGTTTTCTCATCCTGTTTGCATCTAAGCGATTTTCTAGCACCGAACAAAGAAATGATAAGTTCATGTATCGTATGACCTGCTCCGTAATCTGTCGGATCAGGTAGGGCATTACATTCCTTTGCCCTGTCTTCTCTCCCCAGTTCATCCCAACGGAGGATTATTCATAATCGGATTCTTTTAAATGTAAACCCGGCAACCATATTGTTACCGAGGTGGCTTTGTTGATGGCGTCAACTTTCATGTATCATTTATTGATGTGAGTTGTAAACCATTTCATTTAGTACTGTACAATTGTCTTTACTTAGACCCGCATTAAAACTGGTACCAGATTCTACAGTTACTAGTCTGTCAATAACGCAAGTCTGGCAATACATTACGTTAACCGTTACTTTATCGTTGTTTTGTAGAATCTTTAGTAGTCTTTCGATAAACTGCTCTCCTTGCTCTGTCCGTTCTTTGCTAGCGGGCTCTATTACCATTTCCATAGTTATATTTTATATTGATTGATTCCTGTTGTTATCGTTAAAAATTTCATCCCATACGCAGAAAGCAAGAAGGATGATACAAATAATTAGTGTAGCGTTCATAATTGATTAAACATCAAAGAAGTGTTCTCCCTTTCTCCTAAATATCCTATAGCCGGTGTATAGGCATCCAAATATTATCAATATCTCCATCTCGTTATAGCTTAATGGTTGTAACCTGTTGGTATATTGTGGAGGCTCTTATTATCTCTAATGGTGTACCGGTCACTTCTATTGCTGTGTACTCTTCGTATTCGAATACATTATACTTTATTCCTTCTATCTTTAGCATGGTAGTAATATCCTCTACTTGCTTGCTCTCGTGGAGCTTATAAACCTTTGTTTCTATCATATAGTATAATTTATGATAGGGGGAATTCCCCCTATGGTTAATAATTCAGTGAAAGGGAAGCACCTATTTTCACAAACCAGTACTTCCATGAAAACAAATCAATTATTATGAATAAAAAAATTAGTCACCGCAATACGAACCACACCCGTAGCCCATTGCACGACTAATACGGTTTTGATACTCGTTGTAAGAGATGCCCTCTTTGCGTGCTGCTATCTCGCCTTTCATGCGTTCCGCTTTGGCTTCCGCTTCTCTTCTGATCCGATCGGCTTCGATTTGTGCCTGAAGAAGAACCGAACTAATTGCGGCTTGCTCGTTCTCTTCACGTACCTTTGCTTCACGTGCTTTAGTCTCCGCTTCGATTGCCTGGCGTTCTTCGGCTACTCTAACCTCAAACTTTGCCATGCTCCAAGATTTACGGAGTGCATCAGCGAATGTCGGGTACTTTGCACGGGCATTGTTATACAAGTTGTGTGCTCTCTTCATTATTTTGCTTAAATCGTAACGTGCCATATCTTTTTTATTTATTGGTTTAACTTTGATGATGCAAAAGTGGTATTTTCGTACCACATAAACAAATAAAAGTGGGATTATCGTACTAATTTTAACCTTAATTAGTGGTATGATGATACCACGTTTGCTTTATTAATGTATCTTTGCAAAAACAAAATTTAGAAATTATGATTGAGCAACTAAGAATTAAAGAAGTTATTAAAGAGTACGGCACATCAATTAATGAAGTAGCCGATAAAATGGGAATATCACGTTTTACTCTTAGTACTCATGTAAACGGTAATCCGTCTACAGAGATACTTTTAAGAATAGCGGACGCTATAGGTTGTCCAGTAACAGAGCTATTCGAGCAACCAAAGAAAGACCGTCTTTCTCTCACTTGTCCTCATTGTGGAAAGAGTATTAATCTTAAAGTAGAATAGTCTCATGAATGAAGATTTAAAACTGTTGTTAGATAAAGCTGACACACTCAAAGGAGAATTATCCGCTTTACGTCCATTACCGGAAGATGCTTTGGAAAAGATACAGGATGCCTTAGATATAGAATACACTTACGAAAGTAACCGAATCGAAGGCAATACCCTTACATTACAGGAAACCGCCCTAGTAGTAAATGAAGGAGTTACCATATCCGGCAAATCTATGCGTGAACATCTGGAGGCTATCAATCATAGCGAGGCTATTGATTATATCAAAGATATAGCGAAGAAAGATATAGAGATAAGCGAACGCACTATCAAAGAAATACACGCTCTTATCTTGCACGGAATAGATCGTGAAAATGCCGGGCGGTATCGCACCGTTCCCGTCATGATTTCCGGTAGTACCCACATGCCGCCACAACCTTATTTAATACAGAAACAAATGGAGGATTTTATGATAAAGTACCGGCAGATGGAGGAAGAAAAAGTACATCCGGTACTTATAGCCGCATATCTTCACGACGAACTTGTACGTATTCATCCGTTTATTGATGGAAACGGGCGAACGTCACGTTTATTGATGAATCTTTATCTTTTACGGAATGGGTATACATTGGTTACTTTAAAAGGTAGCAATGAGGATAAAATAAGTTATTATAAAGCATTGGAAGAATCTCATACAGAGAATAAGCCGGAAGCCTTTCAAAAACTTGTTGTTGAGGCCGAAATAGCCTCTTTACAAAGATATTTGTCTATAATGCAATAGGGTATGAATACAAATGAAATAGATAAATTGAGCTTTGCAAAAGCTCATGCCTTGTTTGAAACTGGAGATATAGATCGTATTGAGGTGGGAACCGTAAAGGGATTGTGTGACATACACCGTTATTTGTTCGATGGGTTGTACAGGTTTGCTGAACAGGTGCGTACGTTGAATATAGTAAAGGGAAACTTTCGTTTTGCTAATTGTATGTATCTTGATGTGATACTTAAAAAACGTCTTGGCATGGTGATCGATTGGCAGAATGTAGATAAGGTTCTCTATTTGCAAGCTATGGAAAGAAGCCCGATTAACGACCTGGAACTGCGGACTTTGTTACATCAAAGATTAACCAACCAGGTAGATGATAGAGAAGTTATATTTAAAGGTATTACGCAATCTTATTATTATGAGGGTTACGAACCAGAATAATGAAGAGGTTAGTAATCCATTTTGTTCTTTATTGTGGAAAGGACGTCAATGTAAAAGCAAATCAAATATGAATAAGAATATCAATCTTAAGTATTCAGTCAAAGGATTTTCAGATGCAAAAGCAACTGAATATTTGGAAGAACTAAGAAATAGGATTGTAGTCAATGATTATACAAGACCCCTCATATTTATCAAATATGGTAAACTGAATGTATTAAATGGACTCAAATCTATAATATCAGAAATATGTGATTGTCTGATAATTGGTAATGCACAAGCTGCTATAACTCTAACAAATCACCTATTTGAGAATAGTTTGAAACAAACATTGATAACATGGGATTCACAGGGTAGACGATTTAATGATTCTGAGAGGATAGATGAAACATTCAAACAAGAAGTTGAGGACTATGATAATAGGGATATTGAACCTAATATTAAGAAGTGTAAAAGTAAAGGTTTGATAACCAAAGATGAAGCTGAAAGATTGATAAAGCTAAAAAATATATACCGAAATACCTTTTCTCATGCTTCTTATTCAAAACTATTTAAAGAATCTTCTACTGTTATATACTCTGGTAGCTTGAATGAACCAACAAAAATAAAAGAAGAAATTGTAGATGTCTCCAAAGTTCCATTTTTATATTTGGCACTTATATACGACTCAACACCTAGCCGTTTGCCATAACTTTTAGTTATAATAAAAAAGCTCTTTCTAGTTGGTGTTAACTGGAAAGAGCCTGTTTCTTTTTCGACTGCTAAGATAGCAATTATTTTTCTATTTTCTCATTATAATCAATAATATTTTTCAGCACTGCTATCATTTTCTGCGCACATTCATTTTCAGAAGTTACATAAGTGACAATTGGGTCATTCATATTTCTCATTATTACATTAATCCGATATGTAGAAGCCCCTTTTATCGTAGATTTTTCTCCTGTTGTAGCTCCTGCTAAAGCTCCTACACCACCTAATAACAACCCACCAACTAATCCTCTGCCTATCATACTTCCAGTTGAAGATGTGGTTTTATATGATGTCTGGTCGTTCACATTGAAATCTATAATGTCAGAATATTTACGTCCTTTACCATTGATGTAAATGGTTTTACGAGTATCATAAACTAATACAACCACATTTTTTGATAGGCTTTGATTGGTAGGCTTTATTTTAAGTGTAGGTATTCCATACTTTTTTTCTAAATCTACTTCCCACAAAGAGTATTCATTTTCATCTTTATTTTCTTCTATTACCGCCATTATACCACCAAAAATAAGAAGAAGAAAAAGAAATCCGAAAGCTATTAAGACAATCATAATAAATGTGTTTTATTGGTTAATACTAAATAATAATGTTTCCAATCTATTAGCAATAACCATACGCCAGTATATGAAAAGACGCAGATAATTGCTCTACGTCCCTTGGCTCACCACAAGCCATTACACACCGAGCAAGAAATCTGCGTCTATGCTGATTCCTCAACGTGTGTAATATATAACTCGTTCATTCTCGAGGTGGTGATTCAGGGACGATTGAGCTATATTATCATAAAAAAGCGCATCACCTATACGATGATACGCTGCAAATATAAGAATAACTTCATAAATTACAAACGGTTAGTCCTTCTTCTTTTTTTCCTTTCCCTTATCTTTTTTAATAAGAATAACCGGAGGCTTTTCTTTAGCCCCTGCTTCCTTTTCAGGGTACGGATAATTTTTCAGAACTTCGTTCATGCTTTCCAAAACGGAGTCCAAACCATCAGTTATCATTTCTTGTAATTTCAAGTATGCTGAATCACTAATCTTTTTAGATTTCTTCTTTCCCATAATTAAGCAATATTACGCAAAAGTAAATCAAATCTTTGAGAATCGGTAAAATTCCGAGTATTAAATCGGAATACAAATTCATCAACGTACTTTTGCAGATGTTTTTTGCTTACTCTAATATAAGTTCCTTTCAATCTTCGTTTGAATAAAGACCATGCGTTTTCAATGCCATTTGTACTGACAACGATTATTTCACCATCATCAGTAACATAGGTTTCACCATAGAAATGCTTCCCATGATCTACTGATAACTGTTCATATTTCCCTTCTAATCCTTTATAACTCCATCCGTCAGTATACACAGTACTACCTACTTCTACATTCTTCTTTACAATAGGAACTAAGGTTCTAGCTTGGGTATTTGGTACGACTTTAGCGATAAGTTTTCCACCTCTTTCAAGTATCCCAAATACAGGAACTTTGTCCTTGTAACTACGTCCTTGACATTTTTCTACTTTCTTATCTTTATGGCGATTCCCATTCTTTCCACCTACAAACGTTTCGTCTATTTCAACTTCACCAGATAATTTAGAACTATTTGCATTAGCTTTAGTTGTAAACTCTCTAATCTTCATAAGCATATACCATGCCGACTTTTGAGTTATTTCTAAAAAACGAGCTAATTGGCATGAAGAAATACTGCCATTATCAGCTTGAAATAAGAATATTGCAAGTAACCATTTTTTCATAGGCAACTTGGTATTTGCAAATGGAGTACCTGTTTTTACATCAAAGTATCGTCCAGTATTCTTGCATTTGTATTTCCCATTACCACATTTGTACACCTTAGATGTTGCGTCGAATGGTGATACAACCTTGCCGTCCCATCTCATTTTCTCAAAGTACTTAATAGCTTTCTTTTCACTTGATAAAGCTTTTGAGAATACTGTGTATAAACTTTCGCCTTTCATAATGTCTCTTTTTTAGTTACCGAAATATACTAAAATTCAACGATATATGCAAGGAAATTGCAATATATTTTCATGGAAGTTTTTCGCAAGGATGCTAAAAAACATCCTTATACAACATATAGAGCAATGTACTGCTTATAAACTATAAACAGTACATTTGCAGATAATATTAACCTTTAAAAACGACAAAAAATGAGCAAATTTATTAAGCTTACAAAATTAGATGATGGAAGTATATTAGTTCCTGTAGAACAAATTGTTTGGGTAGTTGATAATATAGAACAAAAATATACTTCCATCCGACTGTCATGTGGAGATATATTGGAAAATATCAAAGAAAAAGCTAGTGATATTCTTATACTAATAAATCAAGACTAGCCCATTTAAGAATCATCTCTGCTCTTTTAGTTAAAGCAGAGATGTACTTTTCTTCATTTAAAGTTATCATAATATCAAAACCTCCCATTTCTTTTGCAATTTGTAATGCAACCAATTTCTCACTTGTTGAAACCTTCTTTTCTTCTTTCTTTTCCATAACCTTTAATTTTAATTGTTTATAAAAAAGCCCGGATTCTCCGGGCTATAACTTTTTGTTATGACCTAACTAATTGGTGTTAGGTCGTATATAAGTGCCTTATATTTATTGGCTCAAGAGCAATTTGCAAAGAAAAATGCTTTGATTTATTTTCTGGAAGTATATGAGTTCATAGATAAAATGGATAAAAAATTATTGGATTTATATCCAGAAGTGAAAGAACTTGTTTTGCAACGGGAAAATCAGCTTTGATTCCCGACAAAATAATTGTAAATATGTATTAAACATACCCCGTTCCTTGATTGGTTCGGGGCTTTTGTTTATACTTAACCATTAAAACTATAATTTATATTCTTCATTCAAACGCTTTATAGCCTTTTTTATTGTTGAGGCTGATAACTTATACTTGTTTGAAAGAAAGTCCCGAGTTTCGGCTTCTTTTCGTCCTTCTGCAAGCATATCTCTATACTCATAGAACATATCAAGATACATTATATCATCTGCGCTCACTCCGTTTCTGTTCATTGTAGCGAGTAGAAAGCGGCTTGATGCTAAAACCTCATATACTTTCATCTGCTTTGGGAATATAAGGTAAGAAATCAAAGCCTTTAAACTCTTTACTGTTGATGGTATGAGTTACCTTTTGTTTATCAGAAAGACCTATAATTCGGGAAACTATATTGGGATTAAACGCTCCAACAATAGCACCTTCTAATTGTTGTGTCCTGATAATATTCTCTATGCGTGTAATGACCGGAAAGAAATCTTCATTTGCACCCTCTTTAAATTTCCGCCAATATGATGAACTGACATCTAAATAAGCCATTAACCCGGTCAGAGAGTAAGGACGTTGTGTAGGGCTTTCTTCCTTTTCCTTTATTTCTCCTTTCGTTTTATTCTTGATTGCTTTCCATGGAGTTCTGTCACAATAGGCAAAATACTCACAGGCTACTTCCCACAACTGTTCAGGAGAAGCAAAACGCTTACTTCTCCCATGCTTGTTTCTCAACTTCCAAAATTGGTTTCTTTTAGGTGCAGACATAACTAATGTTCTTTTAATTGTTTGATTAAATCCGCTTCTTCCTGATCCTTGACTACAACGGTCAATCCTGTAGAAATTTCTCCTGAATGTTCGGTATTCTGTTTGTTCTTCCATCTGTCAGGAGCAAGGTTTGTGAGAAGGAATATTCCGGCTCCTACATTAGGCTCAACACGGACATTTTTTCTTACTTCCTTTTTCAACTTCTTTTTCTTGCCTTCCATGTAGTATTCAGAAGAAACCTGTTCGTATTCATACCCGATGGCAGACCTTGCAAGGGAAGAAACGACATTGCGTTCTAACCCGTTTTTGAAATCTTCTTTCGCCTTTTTTATAGCATTCCCGAAAGTTTCATTTTCCATCCATCGGTAATAGGTACTCTTTCCGATTCCCATTACATTACAGAAGTCAATAAGCTTTGCACCGCCATAATCTATAAGTCCGTTTTCACATACCCAGTCAACGCACTTTTGAATTGTTTCTTCATTAAATTTTGCCATATCTTCAGTAGTCTTTTATATTTAATCATTAAATTACAAATCTCCCAGATGATCCAAAGCTTCGTCCGGTATTTCCATATTTATAGCCTCCTCCATAGAGATAGAATGTCCCAAATACTCTTCTAAAAGCATTTTTCTAGTTTGATTGGCCTGTTCGGTAATACTCCGAATCTTTTCTTCTACATTTTCTTCCATGTCATTACAATTTTAAAAGTTTACACTCGCATATATCGTTCTCTTTGGTCTTTATCTCTATGATAGCCAGATAACAACCATATTGAGCCAAATAAACCGGTATATCCATCTCTAAGTCCCGCAATTCGATACTGTTAAGACGGATATACTCGGTCACTACCTTTGCATTATTGATTAGTCCTTTGTACGTCTGATAGTTATTTGCAATTAAGGTATTCCATTCTAGCCCCTTGAATATTCCCTTTGTGCCATCAAGAAGTAATATCCGAGGATTGGCTTTATTATACTGTAGTTCTCCGTTATCGTTGTAGGAATACAAAGGAATATAAGCAACGTCTCCTTTTGTACTGCAGGCGGAGAAAGGCAAAGTGATAGCATCACGTTCGTACTCTATCGTGGCATCATCAACCTGGATATTTCCATCATAGTTTCCCATGACATTATCATCTTCTTTATACCGGAACCAGTTGTTTTGAGCAATGTTATTAAGGGTGTACTGTAAGTTTCTTGGCGTTACGCTATTATAAGCCATTATCACACGATTCGTCCAGTCTACAGCTTTAGATTTGTTTGCAGACAGATTATCGAAGGGAATAAACTTGATCCCGTTTTCGCCATCCGGTAAGGCAAACAAACCGACCATTGAGGCAACGGCTTTAATGAAGTCTATTTGCTTGATGTCCGGAAGATTGGGAACTAGAGGAAATTTCTCACCAAAAGATATTTCACCCTTAGTCTTTAGATACAGATTTATATTACTATCAGATTCAATAAAACAAGAATTTTGATCTATGGATGGTCTTGGAGTAAGACTTAAATCAAATTTATACCCATCTTTTATATCTACTTCATAACTAAATTGAAAATAAAGAGATTTATATCCGTCTTTTTGTTCTATTTGAGGATATATAGTTTTACTTATTACAGGAGATGTATTTGCGCTATCTTCATATACGTTAAGTATTATAGGATAATCGGATGAAGATGTACTATATGTATATTTTATTCCAATATATATTTCTCCACTTATTAGTGAAGCTTCATAATTTGATTTCAAGAAAGTGTTTTCTGAAAGAATCTCTCCATAATTCTGTTGTGTAGCATCTGGGATTGAAAAAACAACATCGCAAGAATTAAATCCGTCATATCTAAGACCTGAAGCCTTTATAATAAATGGGAACTTATCAAAAAGGGGTTGTGAATCATTCCTTGTCAAAAGAGGAATAATCATTTTGTTTATAACAGTAAGCTTGTCAGACGGGAAATTAAATGTCACTCCGCTTTCTTCTTGAATCCTATAAAGTATCCACCATACAGGTACTACTGGATGACGCCAAACGTTTGGATCATTAGGGTTAAACCCGTAGTCAATACGTGGAAATCTTTCCGAATTTTCTCCCCAATTTTCCCAAACAACCCAATCTGTACCCTCAACTGTTCCATATTCCAAATCCGTTAGCTTCTTGCCATCGTTTACTACACTGGCGAAGTTAGTGACATTACCCCAGGTAAGAGCTATTTCTATTGATTCATTAATCTCTAGCAATACTACAATTGCATCTTTGATTATCTCAATGCCATTCCGTAATAACGTACCTTTATGCTTTAGGTACGGATAACGGCTTATTGAACTGGGAAGATGTGCGCACTCAATCAAAGCCAGATTCTTTGCTGTTTTAGGAAGTTTTATCGTATAACTGCTATTACTTACAATTTTACTAATATCGGTTAGCAGGTTACTCTTGTAGCTCAAAGTAATATCCGTCTTGTTGAGATCGGCTTTTGTGTTATTGATATATAATTCGTCTCTTATCATAATGTTTAAATTTTGATTATTAGTAATTTATTTAATTAGAAAATGTCTTTTGCATATACTTCAGTACTTTTTTCATAGCGTATTCGCCATCTCTGATACACCAACCTGTGTCACCAAATTGTGATGAACGGGGATAGGATTCATAAACCTGTTCGTTTTCGTCCTTCTCCAGATTCGACCGGAACACCTCGAAATATACAATCCCTTCCGGGGTGGTTCTTCGGTAGCAGTACATTCGGTTGCTTTCGTTTTTAGATACCAATTCGAAAGAATCACCGTACTTTTTAAATTTATCCTTTAATGGAGGATATTTTATGCGCTTTAATCTTTCCATTTTAAAATCTTGTTTTTATATTAGCGACTTTCTCCGCAAAGATGAACATCTTATCATCCCGCAAAAGAAAATGGCTTAAATCGCTTTATTTGGACTAAATATATTTTTTTGCTCGTTTATCTCTTCCAGACCAAACTCTACTCTCGGATTCCGTCGGTCTATCCGTTTCTCCGCATGAATCTCAAAACATAGGCTGTCATTTGTAATAGCCTCCACCATTTGCAAGCAATCAAGGATCGTTTTTAAGGCATTATCCAGATCGAAGCGAATATTCCCATGCCATACACGAATAAATAGCTTGAAACGACCGGAAATGCGCTTTCCTCGATACTTCTTGCATTGTAGGCAGAAGGATTTCTCATACTCCCTGATCCGGTCGTTTTTGATGATCCGTTTCTGACCGTCTTTGCCCGGTACGGCTTGATAGTTATTTGCTTTCGCTATCACTTGTCCGTAGATTGTTTCTATTTCCATAGCTAGAAGGGATTGTTTTCTGTATAACCTTTCGAATCGTAGTCAAATATCTTAGTTAGGGAACCGTTATGCTTGAATTTGACAGTTCCGACAGAACCGTTTCGATGTTTGGCTATAATCAATTCACCATAGTTGTAAACCTCATGCCCGGATGAATCCTTTACACTGATTCCGTAATATTCCGGACGATGGACGAATATAACCATGTCCGCATCCTGTTCAATGGCTCCCGATTCTCGAAGGTCTGCAAGAATAGGTTTTTTATCCTGTCTCTTGTCTACTTCCCGGTTGAGTTGAGACAGAAGGATAACAGGTACATTCAATTCTTTAGCGATAATCTTTGCTTCCCGGGACATCCGGGCTATTTCCTGTTCTCTGTTTCTTGTTCCATTTGAGCTTTCAGTTACCAACTGTAAATAGTCTATTATCACCATTCCACATTTGTTTTGTCGATGGTATAAACGGCACGTTGCACGGATGTAACTCATTCCTATAGCTGCGTTATCGTTTATTGTTATCGGTAAGCTGTATAAAGTTACCCCTACTGCTTTATCTATTTGCTGTAGCTCATCTTGGCTTATATTGCCGGACCTTAATTTGCTGGGATGTACATTGGATTCTGAAGCAATGAAACGTTCATACAGGCTGACAGAATCCATTTCTAAAGAAAAAATGACTACCGGAATACCTTGTCTAGCTGCTGACTTTCCAAAATGTAGAGATACAGCAGTTTTTCCCATGGCTGGGCGTGCTGCCAATACTATCAACTCGCCACCGTGCCAACCGGAATTCATATCGTTAAGGTCTTGTAGCCCGGTTGTTATTCCTGTCTGTTTCCCGCTACTATACAATCCCATCTTCCTCTCTATGTTTTTTAATGCGGACTGTGCAATGTCTTTAAATGACTGGGATTCACTTTGCCCGATTAAATCCTGCTGCATTTGCTCCAGTGCTTTCCCCGCATTGAAAAGGACGTCGCCGATATCTTCCGTATCGTCATAAGCTTGTTGTTGGAGTATATGGGATAATTCAATAGCTTTCCGTTGTAGATATTTCTGTTTTACCATCAAGGCATGTTCGACGGCGTGGAATGAATCGTAGCCGTGATTCAAAGTTTCAGCGATGAAGTGGGGCGGAACTTCTTCTATCTTTCCCATCGAACGTATCTCATTCGTTACTGACACTATATCACATGGTTTATTGCTTGCATGAAGAGACCGTATAGCTTCATACAATATTGCATTCCGGATATCAAAAAACATGTCTGTTCTTAGATCGGAAGATATAGCATCAAATACTTTATCACCTCCAATGCTAAGGAGAGAACCGTTAACGGCTTGCTCCGCTTCAGGTGCGTTCGGCATTCCCTTAATTGGGGACGGTGTATACTTGTTTGTTTTCATCCTGTACCTCCTTTCTTCCGTGATTCTGCCACCAATAAGTAAACCTTCTCTTTGCGTCTGATATGTTCGATATACTTCGTTCTTCTCCGATTGAAACGATATAAGCAATGAACTTATCTAACTGGTCGGGAAGCATAGAAATAAAAGACACGCCTAAAGTAGACTGCATACAAACAGATTCTTTCCATGTTTCGTCAGATAGTAGTTGCTCTTTGATTGATTGAAGGTCGAGAACTTTATTTGCTCCCTCTCTCACACTCTCTCCATTAAGAGAGAGAGTATCACTAACACTTACACTATCACTTACACTTACAGTTGACGTTCGTTTACGGTCGCATACGGTCGTTGACGTTCGTTTACGGTCGCATACGGTCGTTGACGTTCGTTTACGGTCGTTCGCTTGATGTTTTCTGCTTTCTGCACTTTTGAGAGCGGCTTCTTTCCGTTGTTTGATAGCAGCATCATATTTGCCTATATTACGGTCAATAGCCGGTTTAAAGATGGAGAACATTGCATTGACTACAGTATTGTCTGTTTGCGGCATTTCTTCTGTTCTAACATAGTCGAATATTGCTTTAATGAGTTCGCCCGCAATGTCGTTGGGCTGTCCGTCGAACGCATCTTCCCATTCTGTATAAAGTACAAATGATTTTCTACTCATTGATACCTCCTTCCCAGTCAATAGACATTTGCCGTTTGTCCGGCTCTAACCAGTATAGTTTTCTTCTATCGTCCAGGCGAACGTCTTTAATGTTCCAACCTTCTTTTCTAAGGTCGGATATGACTTTCCGGCTATCGTTTCCGCCAGTAAGGTTGTTTAAATCTTTACTAGTGTACTTGCCACCATCTAAGAATAGTTTGCGAATCTGTTGTTTGATTCGAGATGATTTGCTATCTTTGCTCCTGTTGTTGAGGAGATTGGCGGTCGTGGAGGCTGCCTTTTTCTTTTCTTCCATAGTCATGCCCTCCGATATTTGAATACGACCTGCTTTTTTACTGCCTCATCAATAGCATCTGCTTCATATAGGATTCTACTACCTACATGTTTGGCGACAAGAAGTCCGTCCTTTGTTATTCTCGCCAATGTTGGTAAGGTGACATGAAGGATTTCAGCGGCTTCTTTTCGAGTGTAGAACTTAGGTTCTTTCTTTGATGCAGCTAATACTCTCTCTGATACTCTGTCTACTATTTCGTCAATAATAGGGGAGATGAAGCCCATAACGAGCTGTTGCGTCTGGGTAATGTTAATGTCTGACTTTCCCATAGATTATTCTTTAAAGGATTTTTTCAAGGCATTATTAATATCACTATCAGTGTAATATACACGTGAACCAATTTTTCTGGCGTTAATAACACCCAATTTAGTCCAGTTATCTAAAGTGACAAGAGAGATTTGCAGTTTTTCTGCTGCTGCTTTACGTTTGTAAAGCCTGTCTTTGGGACTTACATCTACTTTGAGAGTAGACTCTATTATATCAGCCAACTTCTTATCAAGTAAGCGGCTCAACATACTTTCAAGGTCACTCATTGTTGCGCCTTGAATAAGTACCGAATTAGGGGTAGAAATAAATTGCTCCATAATCTTTCGTTTTTGATTATGGAGCAAAGTTTGTCTGTTTTTATCAATAATTATCTATGCGCATATATGTGAAATAATAATGCGCATATATGCAAAATTAAACATCGGCTAAAGCAGAACTAATAATAGATTCAATATCATCTATATTTCTATTTGAATCATTGGAATTTACTCTAAGATAGTTGCTTATTATACTGGATTCTTTGCCATTAGCAAATATATCTGTGTATGAAATTAGGAATTTGGCTAGTTCTTCGTTAGAGTTATCAAGATATCCTCTATTTCTTAATTCTCTAAATAAACATGCTAGTATTTTTTTAGGTTTTGTAGAATTCCATTTTATTTTTAAGTGGTTCTCTTCTTGAGATATTTGTGTTGTAGTTATCTTTGTAACTGATAGTTTTGTGTTTTCTTTTTTCAACTCTTCATTTTCTAACATTAAGATGGATTCTTTACTGTTTAAAGTCGATATTTCATTTCTTAATTTTTCTACTTCTAATTCAAGTTTACGCTTTTCATCAGATATTCTATCAAATTCAACTTCCAGAGTAAATATTTTACTTGATAAATCATTGTTTTCTGCTATAACTTTTATGTTTTTCTTTCCTAATTCCGTTTTATGTTTTTCCATAAAACCATTTATTTCCCAATGTCCAAAATTATCGCATTCAAATACTGATAATATATAATCGTATGCTGTTTTCGTCAATTCATACTCTTCAAACAGTTCGTTTTCAACACATTTTTCAAAAAGATTTGTGTGGTAATGTAGTGTCCAATTGCGTATGCCTGCTTTTTCTATGATTTTCTCATAAAAGCAGTAAAGGGTATCTATGTCCTTAGTGTTATTGATATTGCCAAATAATTCCTCTTCAAATTCTGTCTTAGTATCAGAAAACCAACTTTCATTCGGGAATTTCAGCGTAGTAAATGGAGCGTCTGATAAATAAGATATTGAGTTTGCGATCCCTTTAATATATTCTTTAAATTTACAGAATTTCATAATAACACTATTTGACTATTCGTAATTTCGTGAAATAATTCTCTTTAGCTGCTATCATACTCTTTTCTGATTCACCCAGTTTGAGGTATGTCTTTAGCTGCTGCTCGCTACTGTGTCCGGTGATAGCCATTATAGAACTTAATGAAGCCCCGGCTTTATACATATTGGTTGCTAAACTTCTCCGGCAGGTATGAGTTTTAAGAAGGTCGCAGAAACGTTTTTTAGCGGTATACTCCATCGCTCCCCGTTGTTCGTCAAACTCTACTATTTCCGTCCATCCTAAAGCCTCGCCAATCTCTTTGATATGGTCGTTTATCTTTTGGTCGTAGACTTTGGGAAGTGCACCGTTATATTTGTCAAGGATAGCCGCAACACGATAATCAAGAGGAATATAAACGATATTTCCGGTTTTTTCCTGTTTAAGTTTGATGTACTTATTGCCATCGGTAAGGGTAACTATCATTTTCGTATTGATGCGCTTATAATCACTTACTCGTTGCCCGGTCAGACAGCCAACTACAAACACATCTTTTATCTTTTCCCATGCCGGACGATTGGATAAATTGTACTCATAAAGTTCCTGTATTCGTTCTTCAGTCAAATAGACATTATCAACATCTTTATAGATTACATCAAAACCAAACCGGACGTTTGCCGCATCCATTAGTTTAAGCTGTTCGGCTGCATAACATATCGTTTTGCATATCTTCACCATCCGAGCGATAGTATTAGGGGAATATTCCTTATCTGTGAGGAATGATCGGAAGTCATTATAAAACTCTATTGTCAGGTCCTCAAAACCAATAACCTTTAGCCTTGTTTCTTGATACGCTTTAAACTGGGATTGAAAGCCTTTGTAGCTCTTGATTGTTCCAAGAGATATATTTGTGGTTCCTCCTTTCTTTTTCCGTTTTCCGATTTCGCATTCGTGAATGAATTGTGCTATAAAGTCGTTGAAGTTGGTAGCCTGTTCTTCTTCTAGGGCTTTAGCTTCAGCTTCTGCTCGTTCTTTTTCGGCTGCTATCTGTTCAGCATATACTATTTCATAGATACGTTTATTTACAAGTTCATTAGTAACATTTGTATCTGAATCAAGGATGTTATTTAGAGTTTTCTCTATCAAGTCCAGTTTATCAAAAAACTCTTTGTTGTTTTTATCATTCCTGTAGTTCTTTCTTTTTATTGCTGATTCTTGGGACTTTTCCCATGCTGATACATCAACTTCTAGCAAGGTTGAGGCTTTGATGTCTATATCCTTAGCTTTGCTTCTGATACGGGCAAATAGAGTGGCTATCTTTGCCTTCTTGTTTCGGATAAAAAAAGATACTGCCATAGCTTTATATTTTAGTTCGAGTTCTTACTATGATAAGGTGGGAACAAATATACAATAAATGTTTTATATGTTCCCACTTTGTTCCCACCTTTTCTTTATCTTATTTTATTCTATTTTCTTTATGTGATAAATAATTTGTTGTTTTTCAGTAGTTTATGAAAATAATGTTTTATCTAATAAATAAGGAAAATAAAGAAAAAGAGGTTCGCCAGGAACCTCAACTATCACTTTGAAGCCCTTGAAAGTCAAGCACTTTCAAGGGCTTATTTTTTACGGAGACCGTTTCGGGGGACCACTGGCTCAGTCTGAAACCTTGGGGGATTGCGTTAAAATTCTTATTTTTGCATCATG
>ERZ772835.907-NODE-907-length-18924-cov-3.97599_pt1 | contig 18924 bp, 9 predicted proteins | sample MGYA00511901_ERZ772835 | MGnify/ENA primary metagenome ERZ772835 (study PRJEB29015, sample SAMEA2737729) | human gut metagenome | biome: human gut; feature: human-associated habitat; material: faeces | place: China | collected 2012 ...
AGTTGCGTGGTCGTGCAGGACGTCAGGGTGACCCGGGTTCTTCTGTATTCTTCGTGTCACTGGAAGACGACTTGATGCGTCTGTTCTCCTCCGACCGTATCGCCAGCGTAATGGACAGGCTCGGTTTCCAGGAAGGTGAAATGATTGAGCACAAGATGATTTCCAACTCTATCGAACGTGCACAGAAAAAGGTAGAAGAAAACAACTTCGGTATCCGTAAACGCCTGTTGGAATATGACGACGTGATGAACAAGCAACGTACGGTTGTCTATACGAAACGCCGCCATGCTTTAATGGGCGAACGTATCGGTATGGATATTGTGAACATGATTTGGGACCGTTGCGCCAACGCTATCGAGAACAACGACTACGAAGGTTGCCAAATGGAACTGCTTCAGACGTTGGCTATGGAAACTCCGTTCACCGAAGAAGAATTCCGCAACGAGAAGAAAGAGAAACTGGCTGAAAAGACATTCGGCATTGCCATGGAGAACTTCAAACGTAAGACTGAACGCCTGGCACAGATTGCCAATCCGGTTATCAAACAGGTATATGAGAACCAGGGACACATGTACGAGAACATCCTGATTCCTATCACGGACGGTAAACGTATGTACAATATCTCTTGTAACCTGAAAGCTGCTTACGAATCCGAATCCAAAGAGGTAGTAAAAGCATTTGAAAAGTCAATCCTGCTGCACGTTATCGACGAAGCATGGAAAGAGAACCTGCGCGAACTGGATGAGCTGAAACACTCTGTACAGAATGCAAGCTACGAGCAGAAAGACCCGTTGTTGATTTACAAACTGGAATCTGTAACGTTGTTTGACTCAATGGTGAATAAGATTAACAATCAGACTGTTTCTATCTTGATGCGCGGACAAATTCCTGTACAGGAAGCTCCGGATGAACAGGCTGCCCGTCGCGTAGAAGTACGCCAGGCTGCACCGGAACAGCGTCAGGACATGAGCAAGTATCGTGAGAACAAGCAGGACCTGAGTGATCCGAATCAGCAGGCTGCTGCCAGTCAGGATACGCGCGAGCAACAGAGACGTGAACCGATTCGTGCCGAAAAGACTGTAGGACGTAATGATCCCTGTCCATGCGGAAGCGGCAAGAAGTATAAAAACTGTCACGGAAAGAACGTTTGATAAAGAAGAGTTCAAGTAGTTAATTAGTCCTAACTACTTTACTAAATAATAAAGGCTGCCTGACAAGTCAGTAGTATCTGCAATTCCCCTCCTTCGGGAAGAAGGGTTGGCTGAAAGCCGGGGTGGTAGGTGGATACACAATGCTGATAATAATAGACTTATATATTCACCTACCACCTCCCCCTACGGGGACTCCTCCTTCCCGAAGGAGGAGAGTTTTAGATACTATCGACTTGTCAGGCGGCCTCTTTCTTTTATTCGTGTAAAATAGTACTTTTGTTCAAACTACTAAATGAATCAAACTATGGCAAAATCTTATTCACTGGCATTCATCTCTCTGTTCCTGTTGCTATTCAACAGTTGCCAGAGCATCGAACAGATTTCCATTGATTATCTGCAACCCGCCGACTTGAGTTTTCCACCCCAGCTCCGAAAGGTAGCTGTTGTGAATAACACCAGCGATGCACCGGATAACAAATTGATTACAGAAAACGAAGGAAAACGTTCCGGAAGTAAGTCGCGCCACAGCCTATGCCAACGGTGATCCCAAGATTGCTGCCGAATCATTGGCAGAAGAAATAGCCCACCAGAATTACTTTGATGAAGTTGTCATTTGTGACTCCGCCTTACGTGCCAATGACAAGTTAGCGCGTGAAAATATGCTAAGTCAAGAGGAAGTCAGCCAGTTAGCTTCCGATTTAGGAGTTGATTTTATTATTGCATTAGAGAATCTGCAATTCAAAGCAACCAAGACCATTCGTTATCTACCCGATTTCAATTGTTATCAGGGAGCTATGGATGTAAAAGTATATCCCACAGTACGGGTTTATGTGCCGGGACGAAGCAAGCCCATGACCACCCTTCACCCTAATGACAGTATCTTTTGGGAAGATTTCGGAGGTTCGGTCACAGAAGCGGCTGCCCGTATCATCCCCGAAAGGGAAATGTTGAAAGAAGCTGCGGAATTTGCAGGAACAGTTCCGGTAAAGCATCTGGTTCCGATATGGAAAACGGGAAAACGGTATTTATACACCGGCGGTTCGGTTCAGATGCGCGATGCAGCTATCTACGTCCGCGAAAATTCATGGGATAATGCATTCGAACTTTGGCATCAGGCTTTCGAAGGAACCAAGAACACAAAGAAGCAGATGAGAACCGCCTTCAATATTGCCGTGTATTATGAGACGAAAGATAGTCTGTCTCAAGCAGTGAAATGGGCAGAAAAGGCACAGCAACTAGCCAAGAAGATAGAGAAAAAGAATGTTGTCAACAATATCAAAGCGAGTATTGACGATGTGCCGAATTATTACCTCACCAGCCTCTATTTGGCCGAATTGAAGGAGAGAAATGCCCAAATATCCAAATTAAAGATGCAAATGAGCCGATTTAATGATGATTTTTAAGGAAATCATGTATCAAATCTTATTTTTTTTATACCTTTGAACTGACAAAAAGAAGGAACCTATGAAACTGAGCCAACAATCATTATCTATCATCGAATCGGCTATCCAAAAGGCAGTCGGCAAATATGTATGCAATTGTGAACAGACAGTCGTAACCGATATTCATCTGCAACCGGACCAGACGTCAGGGCAACTGAATATTTACAACGATGATGATGAAGAACTAGCAAACGTCATGGTGGAAGAATGGGCAACATACGACGGCGATGATTTCCTCGAAAATATCGAGCCCGGCTTACGTAGTATCCTTTGCAGAATGAAAGATGCAGGTGACTTCGACAAGGTGAGTATCCTGAAACCTTATTCGTTTGTACTGGTGGATGAGGACAAAGAAACGGTAACTGAACTATTGTTGGTAGACGACGATACGATGCTGGTGAATGACGAGCTACTGAAAGGATTGGATAAAGAGTTGGATGATTTTCTGAAAGAGTTGCTGGAAAAGTAAAATCTAATATATGGCAATAAAAAAGATTCTGTTAGTAGCTTCTTTTTTACTTCTGCTTCTATCGACCCATGCGAACACGGCTTATTTTAAACACTTAAGTGTACAGGATGGCTTGTCGCAGGTCAATATAATATCCATTTATCAAGATGAGACGGGAGCATTATGGTTTGGTTCTTTTGAAGGAATCAATCGATATAATGGCCAGTCCGTCACTGTATTTCACCCTTCCCAAGACAACATAGGTCTGACCGAAAATGAAATTATGGCCATTTGCGGCAATAAAAAAGGGAATGTATACATACAGGCACTGCATGACTTGGTGTGCTACAATACCCGCACACAACAGTTTCATAAATTACGCGCAAATAATGTCTCCAACATATACTACAACAACGATACGCTTTGGATTGCCGGGCGTAATAAACTGGAATTCAGGGTAGAAGGAGACTCTACTATCCGCCTGCTCACCACTTTCAAAGAAAACATAAGAGTTTCTTCACCTATCTGCTGCACTGATGACGGATATATATACATAGGTATGAACAAAGGACTTCTACGAATCGACCGTGCACAACCCGAACGCCAACACTCTCTCCTGCCCGACATCAAAGTGCAAAGTCTTTATCAGGATTCTCAAAAGAACTTATGGATATGTAGCTCCCGCCAGGGAGTGTATCGGCTGGCTCCCGACGGTTCTATCCTCAACTTCCGCAACCTTCCCGATAATACCAACTCATTATCGAACAACGATGTGCGCTGTGCTATCGAAGATGACTTAGGAAATCTGTGGTTCGGCACATTTTATGGACTGAATAAATACAACCCGTCAACACAAGTATGGGAGAATCATGTTCATCAGAATAACATATCCCACAGTTTGAGCCACTCATCCGTTTTCGCTCTCTACAAAGATACGCAAGGAGGAATCTGGATAGGGACTTATTTCGGAGGTGTCAACTACTACAACCCCACCGATGATCATACCAGCTACTACGAAGCCAATCCTGATATGCCTCATGCACTCAGCTTCCCCGTTGTAGGTAAAATGCAGGAAGATGCCGAACATAATTTATGGATATGTACCGAAGGAGGAGGACTGAATTTCTTAGACCGGCAAACCCGGCAATTCACCCGATACGTCCACAATAAGGGAGGCTTGTCCGGAATCGGGCACAATAATCTGAAATGTATCTGGCTGCGCAAAGAAACCGGGCAATTGTATATCGGTACGCATACAGGGGGACTCACGATCTTTGACACTCGAAGGAAAACAGCACATACACTCAAAAATAGCCCCGACAAAGCCAACTCTTTACCCAGCAATGTGATAAATGACTTACAACCTTATAAAGGAAAACTCGTCCTGTCTACCCAAGCAGGAATCGTTGCCATGAATCCGGAAACGGAGACTTTCGAGCCGTTATCCCCCCTGCCCGACGTCCGGAGTCTTATAGAGAACTATATTTATGTAACATTTCATATCGACCGGAATGACAATATCTGGTTAGCCAACGGCAACGGCGGAATAACCCGGGTGAACCTGTTGACAGGAAAAAGACAGAATTACCGGCATGACCTCAAAAAAGAACACAACATCGGACGCTTCAAAGTGCTACATATCTTCGAGAACCATTTAGGCGAATTATTCTTCAGTACGGCAGGTTCCGGGTTATTCAAATATGAACCGGAAACAGATTCTTTCTTCCGCTTCGCCATGGAGGACAATCTTCTAATGAGTAATTATTGCTATTATGTCGCCGAATCGCCTTCACACGAATTGTTCGTACTCCACAACCGGGGAATCTCCTGCCTGAATTCTGAAAAAAAGGAACTCACATATACATACGTTATTCCATATATGAGTTTCGGACAAGGCTCATGTATCTATTTTACTCAAAGCGGAGAATTATTCCTCGGAGGAACCAACGGCTTGGTTTCTCTGCCGGGAATACAGAATCTCCCCACATCGAATGATCATCAATTCTACTTCGACCAACTGATTATCAACAATAAAGTGATACAACCCGGAGATGAGTCACACATCTTGTCACAAACGATGCCTTATACGGAATCTATCAAGTTGGCACACAATCAGAACAGTCTTATCCTGGAAATAGCCACCTCCAATTATACACAAAACAAGTACAAATATGAATACCAATTGGAAGGTTTCGACCGGACATGGCTTCCGCTACACTCCCCGAAAATAGTATATACCAACCTCGACCCGGGATATTATAAACTGACTGTACGCGAGAAAAACGATTCGCAAACGATCTGTGGTGAACGTTCGCTTCACATCTATATCCGTCCCCCTTTCTATGCTAATCTTTATGCCTATTTATTATATATACTGATTCTCTGTCTTGTACTGTATGCTATCATCCGTTTTAACACCCGGCAAGCTAAACTAAAAGCATCATTGGAATTTGAGAAGAAAGAAAAAGAAAGAATCAAGGAAATGAACCAGGTCAAGCTGCGTTTCTTCACAAATATCTCACATGAATTCCGTACTCCACTAACGCTTATCATCGGACAAATAGAGAACTTATTGCAATTAAACAAGCTCTCTCCCTCCATGTACAACCGTCTGCTGCGTATTTACAAGAACGCCAGCCACATGCGCACGCTCATCTCCGAGCTGTTGGATTTCCGTAAACAAGAACAGGGTTATCTGAAACTGAAGGTGGAATGCCGTGATATTGTCGCCTTCACCAAGGAAGTTTACATGTCATTCTATGAATACGCACTCAAGCATCACATCGCATATCGTTTCGAGACTTCCGAACCAAGTATTAATCTATGGTTCGACCCGGTGCAGATGCAGAAAGTTATTATCAACCTGCTATCCAACGCTTTCAAATATACTCCCGCAGAAGGAAATATTACAGTCAGTATCCGTATGCACTCCCAACAAGTATTGCTCCAAATCAAGGATAGCGGAACCGGTATCCCACAGGAGTCAATCCACAAAATATTCGACCAATTCTATCAGATAGACGGACAAAGATCCAATTTATCTTTGGGAACGGGTATCGGACTGACCTTGAGCAAAAATATCGTGGAATTGCATAAAGGAAATATCCGTGTAGAAAGTAAAGTGGATGAAGGAAGCTGTTTTACCGTAATCCTGAAAACAGGCAACAGCCATTTTAAAGCGGACGAGCTACAAACGGAAAATACATCGGCATGCATGATTAGTACGGAACTGATTCCACTGGAGGAGCTGCCATTGGAAGAAGAGACGGCAGAACATGCACTCACAGAAAAGCCGGTCATACTAATCGTAGAGGACAACGACGATATCCTCGAAATGCTGAAGGAAATATTTTATCCCATTTATGAAGTACACACCGCCGGAAACGGAAAAGAGGGATTTGAACAGGCGTTGACAATACAGCCGGATATTGTACTAAGCGATGTCATGATGCCCGAAATGTCCGGAAAGGAAATGTGTTATAAGATAAAGAACACGGTTAACCTGTCACATATACCTGTCGTGCTATTGACTGCGCAGACATCTGTGGAATATACGATAGAAGGATATATGTATGAAGCGGACGACTATATCACGAAGCCGTTTAACGTAAAACTGCTCGTCTCACGCTGCAACAATCTGGTGAAAAGCCGAAGAAAGCTGATTGAGAAGTTCAGAAATCAACAGCCGGCCACTGTGACGGATATTGCCGTCAACCAAGCCGACCGGGAACTTATCAAGAAAGCGACAGAAATCATTTCCAACAACTTTGAAAACCCGGAGTTCAATATGAATGTGCTTGCCGCCGAACTGGGATTGGGACGCAACAAGCTATATACACGTATGAAAGAGATCACCGGCCTGACTCCTAACGAATTTACGCTTAAAATGAAACTCGACGAGAGTATGCGCCTGCTCAAAAACAACCCGGAACTGAATATCTCCGAAATATCCGACCGATTAGGGTTCTCAACGACCCAATATTTCAGCAAATGTTTCAAATCCGTCTTCGGAATGGCACCGCTTACATTCCGAAAGTCCAATCCCGCCGCACCGGATACGTCTGTCTAATCCGATAAAACATGATTTATCTTTCCCGAGGACAATAACACAGGATATTCGGGACAATTTTGTATGTCCTCTAAGCAATAAATACGTAATCTTTGCACCATTAACTAACAAAAACCTAAAAATATATGAAGCTAGTATCCATTCTATCTTTTTACTTATTGTCAACCTTTTCGACTCTGTACGGCAAAGGTGATAATAAAATAATAACCCATTCTTTCGACCGGGCAGAGCAGCAATATACTGCCATGCTGAAGGCCTTACCCGAACCAACCGCTTATCCGCGTACTACCGATAACAACGGAAAGTTGCGTACCACTCCACTCAATGACTGGACGGAAGGCTTTTATCCCGGCAGCCTTTGGTATATCTACGAGAACAATAAGCAAAATACATGGAAACAGGAAGCAATCCGCTGGACAGAAGCCTTGGAACCGCTAAAGAAACAGAAAGGACACCATGACATCGGCTTCCTTATTTATTGCAGCTTCGGCAATGCATACCGCCTTACAAAAAAGGAAGAATACAAACAGATCATCATAGAAGCAGCAAACTCACTCTGCACGCGTTTCAGCCCGAAGACAGGGTGTATCAAATCATGGAATTACCGGAAATCATGGAATGGTAAAGACGAATGGTTCTACCCCGTTATCATCGACAATATGATGAATCTGGAATTACTTTATTTCGCCAGCAAAGTGACCGGTGACCCGCATTATGCAGAAATAGCCAATTCGCACGCTATCACCACCGCGCGGGAACAATTCCGTGAAGATTACAGTAATTATCACGTAGTCAACTACGACCCGGAAACCGGAAAAGTACTCCACAAACAAACCTGTCAGGGATTCTCCGACAATTCCGCCTGGGCACGCGGACAAGCATGGGCCATTTACGGATACACAATGGCTTATAGAGAAACAAAGAAACCCGAGTTTCTGGAAATGGCACAGCGCACCGCCGAATTCTGGCTCAACCACTCCAATCTGCCCGAAGACATGGTACCCTACTGGGATTTCAATGCCGGACAGGAAGGCTATGTCCCCGAATGGGAGTATGACGCAAACGACTTCAAAGAGATACCAAGAGACGCCTCAGCCGCAGCTATCACAGCTTCCGCCCTACTTGAACTTTATCAATATGTAGATAAGAAAACTGGAAAAAGATATTACCAGGCAGCAGTGAAAACGTTAAAATCATTGGCTTCGCCAAGTTATCTGGCTGCCCAAGGAACCAACGGCAACTTTCTCTTAAAACATTGTGTAGGAAGTATCCCGCACAAAAACGAAATTGACGTACCGTTGGTATATGCCGATTACTACTTCTTGGAAGCACTGCACAGATATAAGAATTCAAAAGGTATAAAGTAAGCTTTTTGACAGAATATTAGAATAATAACTTAACACAGAAAGAAGGTTGGTCCCCCTATCCACCCTTCTTCCACAAAAGAGGCCGGAAATGTCATCACTTCCGGCCTCTTTTACGTTTATCCCCACAAAATTAAGCATATACAATTGTACCCCATGACAATTTTACCCTACTTTCGGTACAATCTTCCTAGGTAACCTACCTTCAAATACACAATCTTTGCACTATCATAATCCTCCGAAAAGAATCATAATTATAAAACATACTTATAACTAATTTTTAAATTATAAACTTATGAAGAACAGCACTCAACGAACGTCATGCGTTCACAACTCAAAAAAGAGTGGTTCATTATCCGGAATAATGCAACTCTCAATGGCGATACTATTTGCTTTTAGTATCACGACACAGGCGGAAGCCATAGAATATCCGTCTGCAAAAGTACAGACTGCAATCAACCAGCAAAGTAAAATCAAGATTACAGGTACAGTTGTTGATCAGGCAGGAATTCCTATTATCGGTGCTAACATAACCGTTAAAAACCAAACCGGTACCGGAACGATCACCGATATCGACGGCCGGTTCACATTGGAAGTCCCCGCCAATTCTACCCTTTCGATATCCTATATCGGATACAAGAATCAGGAAATAAGAATCACAAGCAGCAAACCACTTACCATTAAACTCCAAGACGATGCCGAAGTCTTAGATGAAGTCGTAGTAACAGCCTTGGGTATCAAAAGAGAGGAAAAGGCATTGGGGTATGCCGTACAGAAAGTTAGCGGCGACCAACTGACCACCATAAAAAGCGTAGATGTGACTTCCGGACTGAACGGTAAAATTGCCGGATTGAAGGTAGAAAACAGTACGGAATTCAATGAAGCTCCCAATCTAAAGCTGCGCGGTGAAAGCCCACTGATTGTTATTGACGGGGTTCCTTACAAAAACATGTCGCTGCGGGATATCGCTTCCGATGATATAGAATCCATTGATGTACTGAAAGGGGCTACGGCTTCCGCCTTGTATGGTGCGCGGGGTGGTTCGGGTGCCGTCATGATTACCACCAAAAGAGGAAAAGAAGAAGGGTTGCAGGTAACCGTAAACAGCAGTACGATGTTCAATGCCGGATATCTAAAATTGCCGGAAGTACAAACATCTTACAGTTCGGGAAAAAATGGTATATACAATGATAACTCCAGCTATGTATGGGGAGCCAAACTGGACGTCGGCAATGAAGCCATGCAATACAACCCGTATACTCAAGAACGGGAAATGACAGAACTGACTTCCAGAGGGAAAAATAACCTGAAAAACTTCCAGGAACTGAGTTTCATCACCAACAACAACGTAAGCGTCACTCAGAAAGGTAAATATGGAAGTATCCGTACCTCATTGACACACGTCTACAACAAAGGCCAATGGCCCAACGAGAAATTAAACAAAATAACCTATACCGTATCAGGAGATATGAAATATAAAAAATTCAGTTCCGAGGCCGGAATCACTTACAACAAGAGATTCTATCCCAATATGGGCGGATCGGCCTATCACGGTACAGGCTATATTTACAATCTTCTGGTATGGTCGGGCAGTGAATACGATATACGGGATTATAAGAATTACTGGCGAATAAAAGACGAACAATCCAATTGGTGGGACCGGGGCGGTTGGTATGACAACCCTTATTATATAGCCAACGAGTTAACGAGTTCGGACAATTATGATGTAGTCAATGCCTTTGTCAATGCTTCTTATGATATTACTTCCTGGTTGAAGCTATCCCTGCGTTCGGGTGCTGATATGTATACGGAAAAAAGCGAAACAAAAGCTCCGGTAGGTTCCGTGACCGGCAAAGGAGAGAAGAAAGGATATTATTCTGTCTATCAAAAAAGAGGATTCAGTACCAATAATGATATTATGCTGACTGCCGAACATAAATTCGGTGATATCAGTGTGGACGGATTCGTCGGAGGAAATATTTACTATTACCAGAATGACTATTTAGGATCAAACACTGCCGGCGGATTAATCATTCCGGGGTATTATTCACTAAAAGCATCAGTAGACCCCGCCGAAACCAGCAAAACTTATAACAGCAAACAAACGAATTCCATTTACGGAAAAATAGGATTAGCTTATAAAAGTGCGGTCTTTGTAGAAGCAACGGGACGTAACGACTGGTCGTCAACCTTACCGGAAGAGACTCGTTCTTATTTCTATCCGGCTGTTTCCGGTAGCGTAGTGCTCTCCGAATTCATCAAAATGCCCAAAGTTATCGACTTCTGGAAAATAAGAGGTTCGTGGACAACCACCAAACATGATATGGGTGTGTATGCTATCAATGATGTTTATTCTATCAGTACCGATGTATGGGACAACATGAGTGCCGCCTACTCTCCTACAACAATTCGAAACAGCCTGCTTTCCCCTTCCCAAACACGGTCATACGAACTGGGTACAGCCATTCATTTATTTGGGAACCGCCTGCGTCTGGATTATACATATTATAATACACTCAAGTTTAACAATACCCGGAACGCCGGACTCAGTTCTGTAAGCGGATACAGCAATACGCAAGTCAACATGGACGAAGAACAAGTAAGAAAAGGAATGGAACTCTCCATTTCCGGTGATATCATCAAGAACCGGGAATTGACGTGGTCTGCCATGTTCAACTGGTCACGCGACCGCTACTATTACCATAAAATAGACCCGGTATACTCTACTCAAAAACCTTGGGTAGCCGAAGGGGAGCGTTGGGACTGGGTAGCAATTTACGACTACCAAAGGGATCCGGAAGGAAATATTGTACACGGAAGTAACGGATTCCCTCTCGTCAATAAGTTTACGACACTCAAAGGATATAGCGAACCTGATTGGATATGGGGACTCAGCACATCGGTCAACTGGAAGGGAATCACCCTGAGTATCACCATTGACGGACGTGTAGGAGGTGTCGGTTATTCTATGACAGACCAGGCCATGTGGAACTCCGGCGCACATATAGACAGTGACAATCAATATCGATACGAAGAAGTAGTCAACAACAATAAGACATTCATAGGCCAAGGGGTCAAAGTCGTATCAGGCAAAGCCGAATGGGATGCAAACGGGAATGTAATCATGGACAACCGTGTATTTGCCCCCAATGACAAAGTCGTTTCGTATCAAGACTATATGATGACTACCAATCCATACGCATCGGGTGATAATAAAAGAGCGCAAAACTGGTTCGACAAGACATTTATCAAGCTTCGCGACTTATCTATCAGTTACGAAATACCACAATCCGTTTGCCAGAAAATAGGAATGAAAGGTGCTTCAGTCGGCTTTGTCGGACAGAACCTGCTGATGTGGGCAAAAGAGTTTCGCTTCAGTGACCCCGATAAAGTGCAGGATGCACTAAGCTCACCTTCTATCCGTTACATGGGATTTAATGTTAAGTTTGACTTCTAAAAGAATGAATAATATGAAAACAATAAAATATATCGCGAGCCTGCTCGCCGGAATTACCCTATTTTCATGCGATAACTTTGAGGATATCAATACGAATCCGGACGCTGTGACCAAAGTATCACCCAAGCTTCTGGCAACGGGTGCCATTGTAGGGCTTATGAAACCTTCCAAAGGCAAAGATTTCATTTATAATCAAATGACCTGCAAATATATCGGCTGGTCGGAAGCATTGGAAGGAACGCAGTATAACAACTTCGGACGCGAAAGTTTCAGCGGCTACACCTCGCTGACCAACTATAAGCTCATGGCGGAACTGACAGACAAAGACGAAACAATGAATGAAGACAAAAGGAATGCATACAAGGGTCTGGCACTTTTCCTGAAGGCTTACCGACTATTCGAATACACTCTCAATGTAGGTGATATTCCCTACGAAGGAATCCTCGAGGGCAAGGAAGGAAATCTGACTGTAGCCTACAACACACAAGAGGATGTTTTCAAATTCCTGCTCAATGATCTGGATAAAGCACACGAATACTTCCGGAACGCCAACCAGACAACATTTGACGGTGATCCTATCTTCGGTGGAAAGGTAGAACAGTGGCACAGAGTATCGAATGCTTTAGAATTAAGAGTTCTAATCAACTTATCCAAGAAGATTAATTCCACTGACATCAATATTAAATCCAAATTTAATGAGATACTTGACCGTAACTTACTGTTACGTTCCAACGCTGATAATTTACAAATCACTTTCTCCACGAAAGAAGGGCAGTTATATCCATTTAATGAATCATTACATTCCTATAAACAATACGTAATGATATCCGGTCTGGTTATTGATGCGCTGAAAGCCAATGAGGACTATCGCCTCTTTTATTACGCAAATCCTTCCGAAGGAAAATTAAATTCCGGTAGCCAGGAAAATGACTGGGATGCTTACATAGGAATCGACCCGTCGGATCCGATAGACGAATTAAAGCTAATAGCCGATAAGACGAAAGAATTCTGCCAATTCAACAACAGGTATACTTCTTACGAACCCGGAGAACCTTATATCCGTATAGGCTATGCCGAACAGAATTTTATTCTTGCCGAAGCGGCATTACGCACATGGATCACCGGAGATGCAGCCGAATATTATAAAAAAGGAATTGAAGCAAGCATGAAATTCGTTGCTGACAATACGCCGGATGCACAGAAGTATCATCACGGACGCAAAATGACTAGTGACATCATTGCCCAAACATTAGCAAAACCCGGTATCCAGCTAAATGGAAATTTCGAGGAGGATCTCAAAAAGATCATAACTCAGAAATATCTGGCCAATTTCATGCAGTCACCCTATCAAGCCTATTATGACTACAGAAGAACCGGTTATCCGGAATTCCCGATCAATCCGCTGACTAACCAAAATCCCAACGAACCTACCAAAATGCCGGTACGCTGGTTATATCCAAGTGCGGAATATGATTATAACAAGGCAAATGTAGAAGCGGCTGTACAAAGGCAATTCAACGGTTCGGACGAAGTGAACAAGTTGATGTGGATTCTACAAGAATAAAAAAGAACGGCATGAAACTAAATTTTTATATACTACTCTTATGCCTAAGCAGCATAGGAATAACAAGTTGGGGTCGCAATGCGACCCCAACCTCTCATCTCACCGTCCTGCAACTCAACATCTGGCATGAAGGAAGCATCGTAGAAGGAGGATTTGAAGCCATAGCCGATGAAGTGGCACAGGTTGATGCCGATATCGTTTTTTTCAGCGAAGTCCGTAACTATAACGGTACCTTCTTTATATCCCGCATCATTGAGGCACTTAAGAAACGTGGAAAAACTTACTATGGAGAACATAACCCTCTGGATGTAGGCATTTTATCCAAATACAATATAAGTCAGCAGGAGATTATCTATCCAAAGGACAGCGGTTGCGGCTCTATCCTGAAAGCAACTATCGGCATAGCCGGACATACTATTGCCGTTTATTCCGCCCACTTAGATTATAAGAATTATGCTTGTTACTTACCTCGTGGTTACAATGGAAGTACTTGGAAGAAAATGACACAACCTGTTCATAATGCGGATTCCATTTTAGCGGCCAACCGGATCGCCTTTCGCGAAGAAGCCATTGAAGTATTCATCGAAAACGCACGGCAAGACATTGCCGAAGGAGCCATTGTTCTATTAGGAGGAGATTTCAACGAACCTTCTCACCTCGACTGGCAAGAAGATACAAAAGACCTATGGGACCATAATGGGGTAGTTATCAATTGGGACTGTTCAAGTATACTCTGCAAAGAAGGATTCAAGGACACATATCGAACGCTATATCCGAACCCGATCACCCACCCGGGATTCACTTTCCCTTCCGACAACGACAAGATGCCTGTCAGCAAATTAACCTGGGCACCAGATGCGGACGAAAGAGACCGGATTGATTTTATTTACTTTTATCCTAATCAGGACATTACACCAATATCCTCTATGATTCTCGGTCCGTCCCGTTCCATTGTCAAAAGTCAGCGCATAGAAGAGAATACAGAAGACTACTTCATCACCCCCAAAGGCATATGGCCTTCTGACCATAAAGGAGTAATAGCCACTTTCAGGATATCTCTCCAATAGAACAGACTTTTCCAGTTTAGAGCCGTATTATGGGGAGATACTGCTGATCTGTCGGACAGCTCCTCTTTTTATTACTTCTATATTACTAGTTTATCGGACATATAGATCCAATGTGTTGGACATATATAGTCAACGCGTTAGGCATATAGATCCAATACGCTGGACATATAGATTCAGCATCTCATCCATAACAGCCTGATTACCCGCCCGTTAAACCCGGTAGACAAATTGCTGTTACTTTATTTATTTTCGTCCATAGTTGAAACAAATTCTTCGACTTTTGAAAAGCAGCGCTTTAGGTAGGCTAAAGCTATGCTTTACACACTCTAAAGCGCCGCTTTAGAGTTCAAAAAAGGACACTACATGGAAGTAAAACGTACAGGGTGAAGAAGTGAAGGACGCTTTCAATCGTTTCTCCTTCTCTCCTTCACCCTGTATCTATTTATTCATCGGCAGTCCAACACGAAGATGAACCTGATGAACCCTCAATAAGAGTATAAAAATAAAATTGCTATTATCTCATACTTTTGAATCAATACTCATGAACCTTTTCCGCCCAAGCTTTCTCCATACCATAGAAATTAATCACTTCACCGCTAGCTTTGCCTTCCAACTCCTGTTGTTTCTGCTCAAAGAAAGTTTTCCAACGCAGATAATACAAATCTTTCAAAAGACCACTCCATTCACGATGAGAATAATCATGCAAACCTCCCTGATTGGAAGCGATACTATCACCCCAGACTGTGATTAATGCAGATGCATTCCATTCATAGAGTTTCTTTTCCGCGTCCGTATTGCCCAAAGAACGTGCGGCAGTCAGCCAAGAAGATACGGAGAATTCTTTCCGGGTAGACAATAAACTGTCTTGCGACAAAATGAGTTCAAGGAACTGCTGCGTCTGCTTCCGGAAATTCTCTTTGTCTTTACGATCATAACTTTGGGATATTTCATCGAGCAATGCATTGCCTTTATCAGCATTACTCTGACGTACGATATCCACCAAGTCATATTCAAAATTATTGTTGCCTTTATATTGTTCAGCCACAGAGAGCATTAAGTCCGCTGCTTTCGAAGTAGAATCAGGCGAATAGAACAGTTTGGAATATCCCCATGTAGACGTTCTGTCCAAATGGAAACCCGGACGGGCACACAAAAGAGATTCTAACGTTCCCTCTCCCGGAGAGTTCTTGGGAGCATTATAAACCGTATGTTCCAACGCTCTCCATGCTTCCATAACTTCCGGTGACAATTCACCACCATAACGGGCTTTCAGATATCCTTGCAACCATACGTCCGGTGAAAAGCGTTCCGCACGCCACGGCAATTCATACAAGAGTTCAAACATAACCGGATTATTCTCTATCCCCTCAGGCGTAGCCCCTACGCCACGCATTCTTTTCCCATTTACGTGAGCACACGCATCATAATATCCGTTCACCAACTGATTCATTCGTCCATGCAAACCGACATTTCCTCCGAAGTTCAGCAACATACAATAAAGCCAGTCGTGCTTGCCAAAGCCTTTCTCACGATACCACATCGAATCCGAGTCTCCCCATTGCGGACGTTTCTCGCTATACAAATCCAGCACCAACATATCTCCGGCATTCAACACATCGATCATAGCCGGACGCGGATTTACTTGCCATGCCTGAATGACCCAGACAGCTTCCGGATTGGCTTTCTTCATGGCTTTCATTATAGAAGTTCCAGCCTTCGCCAAGTCTACCCCTTCTGTGTTGCCTCCCTCATGGAATGGGTCCATACTATAATATTTAGCTTTTCCGTAAAGTTTCTCCAATTCTTCGTAGTACATAGCCGCAAAAGAATCGAAATGCTCGTCTTCTGAAGAAAGGAAAGCCGGACGAGGGAAACCGCACCATGTGCCGGGGTCGGCAATCTGATAACCTAGTTTCTCACCGATATTACGGGGAACCATTCCTGCATAACCTGGAAATACGGGTTCAATTCCCAGTTCCCGCATACGGGATACGATCTTCTTTTGAAGTGCTTCTTGTTGCTGATACCAACTGTCAGGATTGGGTCCGCCCCACCCTTCCAAATTGTTCATCTGCCACCAAGCCATAAATGCCGGACCGGAGATAAATTCATTGATTTCTTCCGTTGTGTATCCGACACGTTTCAGCAGATTATACCAGACTACTTCCATTCCGGTTATGCTCAAAGGCATATTAATGCCATGCAATGCCATCCAGTCAATCTCCTTCTCCCAACGTTCCCAATCCCAGAAAGCCATTGAGTAGGAATAAGTACAATAATTCAGATAATAACGGTTTTGCATAGCTGTCTCCTGACGGATTTTCCCCGTGGGAAGAGGGAGCACTTCCGGCAACTTCTGTGACGGGTTATTCCAGGAAAGATGAATACCGGCTACATACTTCAGATACCAGTTCAGTCCTGTTGCCAATGACAGATCGGAATTTCCGACTATCAGGACTTTACCGTCTTCGGCAGTTATTTCAAAGTAATCCTTAGACACATCGTCTTTTTCCGGTGTCATCCGAAAAAGGATTCGATCTTTCGAGGTTCCTTCCGTTACACGTTCTGCCAAAGAATTTACCGGTAACTGCTTCGGTTGGCAGCTACAAAACAAAGTCACTCCAAATAATAAGGTTATCAAAATACGTATGTTCATAATCGTGTTTTTTAGATTTGCCAAAGATAGTAAATAGAAATCAAATTTCTTACTACCTGTACACTTTAATCAATGAAACAAGAAGAATTGCGGGCGACCGTATACGTTTATCTCTTTTACCTTCCCTGACAAAAAAGCACCTTTACGTACTTTGAAGCGAAGGGCTGATATTTTATAGATTTCCTTTATGTCCACAATGATACGGTGCGGCTGTCCGGGTTCCGTTGCCGGATCTGTATGCCAGAATGAAGAAATATCTCCGTCGAACAAGTTCTCCGCTATACCCAGATTCTTATCTGCCTGCTCGCTGCTTACGTAAACAACTTCCCATTTGGTCTTATCAATCGGTTGTCCCTTATCGTCCAACAAATCAACCTCTGAAATACACGCCTGATTGTCTTCCGTATAAGAAGAAAGCGTTTCGATGCAAAAATGACGCAGAGTGCTCACAACCGGTAAATCAACTTGCTGCCAATCGCTTGTCTCCGCCAAAGTGGTGTTCAGAAGAATATCTCCTTCTTCGAGAATCGGACTGCCTGTTTGATTGCGTTGCTGTTTCTCTGGCTTGTTTTTATCAATACCCAAACTGTCGAGAATCGGCTTGTCCAATCCCTGCAAGTTCCTCTTTCCCGTATCCTCCATTTCGAAAACAACAACCTCATTCTCACCTTTTTTCAACCAGGGAGCAGGTATATAAAGAGTTTGTTGCGGACCGATATTCCAGAAACGTCCCAACGATTTACCGTTTACCCAGACAGCTCCTTTACCCCATTGGCTCATATCGACAAAGCAATCGCCTTGCTGTTCGATAATGAACGTCCCTCTATGAAATGCCGGAACACCTTTGATTTCTTGTCCGAAAGACAAGGAAGATACTTCTTCCTTATAAAGAGGAAGCGGTGTGATTGACCACCCTGTCAATTTCTCATTCCCCCAAAGCACCTGACTTGTAATTCCTTTACGGTTAAAAAGAATATCGGGACCATAATTGACCCGTCCGGTATTTTCAACCAAAATCTCAAGTGTGGCGGGAACTTTATGAATATCCAATGTCGTACTGTTCTGATTATAACGACGGTCAAGGCTGGCTACTTGTTTACCGTCCACCAGAATAACGGCATAATCACGCAAATCCTGAATAATCAATTTCTGTTTTCCCGGTGTCTTAATGGTAGTCTGATAGTGGATATATCCGAAATCGGTTCCTACATCTTCCATGGATAAAACATCTTCCGATTGTATAGTCTGATGAAATGCCGTAGTTAACGGAGCACTTTCTTTCAGCTCGACCGTCGCAAAGGTAGTGGTCGGATTATCGGCAGGCACTTCCGGCAACTGTGTTCCCTCCGGCAAGTATTTCTGAATGATCTCCCGGAAAGCATGATATTTCGGATAGCAGTTGCCCCACTCTCCAAGCGGAGCGTCATAATCGTAGCTGGTAGGTTGGGGACGGAATCCTCCGCTGGTATTGGCACCGTTCATATACCAGAAATTTGTTCCGCCGTGGAACATATACATACTGACAGATACGCCATGTCCCAACATCCAATCCAGTTGTTCGGTAGGACGCTCGTAGGCAACAGAAGAATGACGTTTCCCCCATTCATCAAACCAAGCCGGATAGAACTCCGCCACAAAGTACGGACCGCCCGGATGATATTTATCCACGATTTTAAATATATCCTCGCCGAACACACCGTTCAAAG
>ERZ772835.931-NODE-931-length-18258-cov-6.62946_pt1 | contig 18258 bp, 20 predicted proteins | sample MGYA00511901_ERZ772835 | MGnify/ENA primary metagenome ERZ772835 (study PRJEB29015, sample SAMEA2737729) | human gut metagenome | biome: human gut; feature: human-associated habitat; material: faeces | place: China | collected 2012 ...
CTTTTTTATTATCATTTTTCCCTCAGCTGGCTCAGTTTTATTTTAGCAGATATAGAAAGGGGTGTATACATGAAAAAAATGTTTTTGCGATTTGGGCAGTGTTTTGCTGCATTGGCATTCGTATTTGCTACTGTAACTGCAAATTCTAGCTGCATGATCATTGCTCATCAGCCTGAGGAACCGGAATCCGTAAAAAAACTTCGGAAATTCTAAATGTTTGCTAGAAGTACTAAAAGAATAATACACTGGCTTTGTAGGAAAAAGATTATTAAACAGCAAGACATGGATGTGTATGCGTATGGAATTCAGAACCTTCTGATATTCCTATTCAATCTATTCTCTTTTATGGTAATAGGGGCTATATTTCACACAATCATGTATACTGTTGTATTTATCTTGTTTTATTCTGTTTTGAGAATATATGCTGGCGGATATCATGCAAGTACAGCTATGAGATGTTATTTCATTTCTAATATCATTGTTTTAATGTTTATAATTTTATTCAAAAATCTGCCAACAAACAATGTTGTTAGCTGTATCAGTGCCTTCTGCTGTTATACATATATTTTTATGTTTGCACCTGTAGATACTCAAAATAAACACCTAGACCAATTAGAAAAGAAATGTTATGGAAAGAGAGCTCGAATTGTTTTGTCTATAGAATTGCTAGTACAGCAGTTCTCGCTTTGGACTGGACAACAAAAGCTTTCAACTACAATTATGTTTTCACTTTGTGCAGTGTGTATCATGATGTTGATTGGACAGGGTAAAAACAGATACAATCATCGTAAGCCAGTATGAAATTTGAAAAGCTGCAAATCCTGAAAAATTCGATTTTGTAGCTTTTCTCTTTATGTTTAACTTAAGATAAGAGAATGTGCATGAACAAAAAACTGACAAGAACACTTGCCGGAGTCATGTCCCTAATGTTCATGGGACAGGTCATGGTTTTTGGCGACGGCAGTGCCCAAGGTCTTTTACATGCTGATACAATTGCATCTGCTACTGAACTCTTTGCTACACCAGTAACAGAACAGAATGAGATTGTCTATGCAAACGATCTTACAATTTACGGTTATGTACAAAAAGGCACAGTTAATGGTTTTGAAGCAAGAGACAACGAACCAGTATATGTTAGAATTTTTAATGGTGATTGGGCTGAAATTGCATATACAGAAGTGAACAGTGACGGAAGTTACAGCGTAACTGCAAGCGGTTCGGAAGTGTATCATGTCAAATATGAATGTAATGGTTATCTTCCATTCTACCTTAAAGACTTCGGAACGGGAAGTTATCAGGTGGGTTCCAGTGATTCTGACAATATTGTAACACTTGTGCCGGGTGATACAACATATAATGCAGACAATAATAACCAATGGAGTGATGACATTTTAAACAGTAACGATATTACATATGTCCAGGAATGTGTGGGAGAAATTTCCTATGTAGCAACAGATTTCAACTTGTCCATGGATTTAAATGACGATGGGCAGATCACACAAGAGGAACTAGATGAGTTCTGTGCATTCTATACAGATTTATCGGAAGGCGAATTTTACGATCTATCAAATGAAAGTGCAGATATTGATTATTTTGACGTTAATGATGATGGTATTATCAATCGTTATGACTACTATCTCATGTATGATTTGGTGTACAACAATAGAAGTTCCGAAATTGTAAATATACCTGACCTTACCGGAGACGGCATTTTTGATATAAATGATTTACAGCCATTCTGGGATCGTATCAGCACGGCAAGTGATCCAAACAAATGGATTTGGATTTACAATCATGATATGAATCGAGACGGTATTGTCAATATAGATGATTACATTACAGAAAAGCTGGACTATTATGCAAATCCGCCACTTCCGTCAGAAAAATACCAGTCTTACATGGATAAAAACGGAAATGGGTGCATTGATAATTCTGACGTAGCATGGTTCCAAGCGGCTTATGATTTATATGGAGATTTAGACTGGGATCATGCGTTTAAGAGAACATTGACACTTAATGCAAATGGAAAGTTTAATTGGAGTTTGAATCTTCATGACACCAATCTGAATTTAAACGGTTGTGCACTTTATGTCGGTGACAGCATGTCCTTCACTACGGATATACCATCTTTTTGGTCTAACGGCAAAGGTGCAGAACTGAACATCTGCGGCGGACGACTGGAAACAGGAAACAATCTGGTATTCCGAACAGCTTCTCCAGATGGCTGGGACGGAACTACAGGACAAAACATGTATCTGAATGGTGGTTCTGTTGTAATCAGTGGTGATTTCAACTTCGGTCAGGCAAATTGCTATGATACAATCTGGATGACCAATAAAAATGACTATCTGGAAATTAACCATAACTGGAACTACATAACTCTGACCGACATGGAAGGCAAATGGACAGCCGGAATGATCAACTTTCAAGGTCCGACATGGGAAGTAAATGAAGCTTCGGGTGAAAAGTCGGTTTATTCCTCCGGTACACATTCTATTCGCTTCTATTATCCTGACGGAAAGCAGACGATTCTATGGGATAATCCAAATGAATATATCAACGCAGAGGATGGCACTCCGAATACCTTGCGCACATTCAATTTTAATTACATTGACCCGATAACCGGCGAGTGTCTTGGGCTGATCTTCCCAAATGGTTACAGCGAGGAACTGTATTGGTTCCGTCCGTGGTTTGAAATGGAAGATGCAGGCGAATGGATTCCGTATGATGAATGGGACAATTACCCTGATACCGATGGAGATGGACTGCCTGATAAGGTGGAGCTGTATATTGGCACAGATCCAACCAAAAAAGATACCGATGGTGATGGTCTGACTGACTATGACGAGCTGTTTGAAACATTTACCGATCCCACGTTATATGATACTGACAGCAACGGTATTAATGACGGTCAGGAAGATTTTGATAACGATAATCTCAACAATATTGAAGAAATTGAAAACGGAACAGATTGTTATGAGGAAGATACAGATGTAGATGGTTTAACAGATGGTGATGAAGTCAAAATTTATCATTCAGATCCATTGAAAGCAGATACAGACGGTGATACATTGATTGATGGTGATGATGTTGCTCTTGGTTTCGATCCTACTTTGCCGGATACAGATTTCAATGGAATTTTAGACTGCGATGAAAAGACAAAGCAGACATTGACACTTTATGTAGATGATGATACGAATCCGATTGAATCGGTTACTGTTTCATTTAAAGGAACCGGTAATATTAATAAAAATACATCTATCACGGATATTAAAGGAAAAGATGTCCTCTGTTCTAATGTTGTAGGATTAGTGGGAAATCCGTATGATATCAACTCTACCTCACAATTTAATGAAGCAGAACTCAGCTTTAAAATCAGAAAAAAATATCTTGGTGCAACTGTATTTGATGATCTTGCAATTCTGTGGTATAATAAAGATGAACAAACGTTCGAACTGATTGATTGCACATTGGATTCTGCAAACAGTGTTATAAAGGCAACTTTGCCGCATTTCAGCAAGTATATGATCGTAAATCGAAAAGAATGGGCTGAAGCCTGGGCAACCAGCCTGGATTACTCGAAGTATGATTCATATGATATTGTATACGCAATTGATTGTTCCGGAAGTATGGAAGATTTAGATCCAGAACCTAATGAAAGCGGAACCGCCAGCAAACGTCACATGGCAGCCAATAATTTAATTGGTGTAATGGAAGAAGATGATGAGGCAGCGGTAATCGGATTTAATTATACCACCAGCTTGCTTTGTGATTTTACAAGTGATCAAAGTGATCTAAGGTCAGTATTGTACAATTTGTATCAGGAAGGTTCCACCAACTTTAATCCTGTTCTGAGCGAATCCATATCCAAATTAACAACACGTACCGAAACGTCTGAAGAAACGGTCGGAAAAATGATAATTCTGATATCTGACGGCGGTATGCTGGATGATCTGGATGAGCCGTTAAATGAAGATTTGTTGGCAGAAGCTAAAAGAGAAGGAATCAAAATTTACACAATTGGTGTAGGTGTAGATGTCGATGAGGAAATTCTTCATAAAATTGCAAAAGCAACGGGTGGCGAATATTATTATGCGTCAACAAATGATGAGATTTCTGATTTGTACAATGAGATTGGTGTTGCCAGAGCAAAAGAAATCGATATGGCCGATTTCGATGAAGACGGTTTGCCGGATATTTTTGAAATTGTCGGAATGCAATTGCAGGATGGTACTGTTATTCGTACTGATCCAAGTAAGTCTGATACAGATGGTGATGGGTTACTGGATGGAGAAGAAATCACTATTTATTACAATGAATCAACTGGAACTGTTATTTTTACAATGACTTCTGATCCAAACCTTAAGGATAGTGATGGCGATGGCAAGAGTGATATTGATGATACTCTTCCTTTACTATATGACATCTCAAGTATGGTTATCTTTCAATCTGAAAGAAGTGAAACTAATGACGAAGATGGAAAATTTGCTGAAGATCTAGAGTGTGGTAAGTTAAGCAAATCCGATTTGTATAACATGTCCATTTTTTTAGGCGATCAAGCATCAAACTATGACGAAAGTATCATAATTAATGGTGAAGAATATCTTTTTAGTTCTATGAAGGATCTTTTTTGGCTTTTGACATCTTCAAATGATGATATGCGTGATGTTGCCTATGACATGATTAATCATTTTAGATATGGTAATGGAGAAAATTATTCTAATGATATACTAACTGAATATGCTAAAAATCACGAATCAACACAAAGATATTTAACAAATTCAAGACGAATGATATTGGATGAGATAAAGGCTCTTAACGGAAATCTTTCTTACCTTGAATCTGCCGATATTAGCAAGTCACTTAGCGACAATCTTCGCGAAGTAGGTAATCCTCACTATGATAAAACGGAAGACCTTTTTAATGGGTTAACTATTTGTGTTGATGATACGTGGGGAAATCAAATTGAAATTGTTAATTATGAATTTGATGGAAAAAATTATAAGGGTACAATTCGCTATAAAATTTATGATCATTTTGGATTAGATACGAAAGATGTTAATGCTTTTAAAAGAATTCCTGTACTTGAAAAAAAATGGGCGAAATATGGATGGATTCCTGGCTTTGCTTCATGGTTCGTTTTACAACGTTATGAGAATTGTGAGGAAAAATACAAACCTTATGTTACTTATATAACTATAGAAGAGGATTTTGAAGGAAGTATAGATTGACAGAAAGGTTATTTATGAAAAGCAAAAGAAAAATACGATTTCTTATGCCAATATTCTGTATAATCCTCTTACTTATCATCTATTGCTTTGTGAATAGTTTGATAAGGAAAAGAGAATTCCAGCACATGCCAGAAATATATGAGATACCAGATACTTCACAAGTATTTACGCAAAACAATGTCACAACAGTTCGGATAAATTATATCATAAAAAATGAATGCACTGATTTGGATCTATTGCATCAAAAAGTACAAGATTTCATTTATGATAATGATATCATCAATACCTCAGTCAGTTATTCAGAAACAGAAAACTACTATATAAACTTAAGGTTTTATCGCATTAGTAAACAGCTTCCTTTTGATTTCGAACAAATACCAGGGTTCGGAGGAGACGTCATCGAAAATCACAATGAAGATTTGATCGCAAGAGTTTCTATTTTTTCTGATTCTCCAGATCAATTATATTACAAGCTTTGGAATAAAACGGAGAATAATAAAGATGGCTATAACGATGTGATAGAAGAAAGGTCTTTTTGTGAAGCATTGCAGATATCACAAAATTCTTAATGGAATAACGGTCAAAGCTTATTTAAAACAATGTTTTACTTATGATATTTTTGATGAATATAATGAGTTTTATGAAAGTGTGATGGCGTGGGGAAACAATTGCTCGCAGTAGTATTAATAGGATTCTTTTTCAATGTGATGATGTGCTCTCCTCTTGTCGCAAATGCTTCTTCGGAAGAAGACGAGTGGCATACGAATTATGTTTACGAACTGGAGGAAATTTCCTTAAGTGAAGTAAGTGATTCCTATATTCAATCCATGCATATTTCTCATGAAGCAACAGATCGTAAAAATATTCTATCTTATGATGTTTCTTCTGATGGCAGTATTATAGTTACATTAAAAGAGAATACGATTCATGTTTACAATTCAGATCTTTCATTGCGTTATCGTATAGACACTACTTATAATGCAACAATAATTGGGTTCTGGCAGGAAGATGAAGTGATTGTAAAATTTAATCGTGGAAATACTGCTCTTGGTTTAGATGAATATGGTTCAATTGTTTCTGCATATTATTTTGAATATTCGGTCAATAATGCCATTGTCGAAGCACGACTTGAGAAAGAAAGAGAAGAGTCCATTGGTGACTATACCTATTGCTTAGAGAAAAAAACGATGCTAACAAGGATGGACTCGCAAGGTGATGAAGAAGTTGTGTATAAAAACAATCATGCTGCCCGGAATGTTTTGTTATTTTTGTTGAGCGTTGTTACATTCTTATCTATCATGGCGATTATTATTGTTGTAAAAGTCATTCTTCCAACAAAAAGAAGATTAAAGAATATGAATCAAATTTTTTAATGACTTTATATATTTTTTGACTGCTACACTGCAATCGTCTTTAATGTTGATAAATTGGAAACAAAAATATTTATCAAGTGACAAAAAGGAATTGAAACCCATGAAAGAAGAAAGATAACTAATCACAAAAATCATAACCCAAGACCTCGGAATCTCCATGCGTTTGAAAGGCGGCCACTACTTAGAAGAAGCAGTTGCCTTGTCATTGCAAGATTCAAGCGTTTTCGTGATGGAAATGTATCAAACCATAGCAGAAAGACACAACAAAGGTGTCGCTAGCATAGAACACATTATATGATATCTAATTGAAATCACCTATGACAAAAACCGATTGAACCACTTTTTTTCCGCTGTCTTTCGGGTGTCCTTCCAATTCTGAGGTGCCGCTGAAATTGTCAAGAAAATACGATTGATCAGTAAGAAGTGTACTTCCTTTAAAATTCAATTACCCAAAAAGGCAGTTCTGTCCGGCAAACAGCTGGGCAGGACTGCCCTTTCTATTTTTTTCAAGCAGCATACAATCCGGCGAAATGACCGGTTTTGTATGCTGCTTTTTCTTTCTCCTGCTTGTTCATATAAATTTTACATCTGAAACCTTCCCATTTTGCTTCTCTCAATTGTCTTAGTAATTTCAGGAGGGCAAAAAAGGGCTTCTCAAAACTGAATATGGAGGGAGGGAAAATAATGTCTGCTCCCTCACATGATGATGATCAGCTGAAACTTGAGATTTTCGATAGTTTCAGCAAAACAGTGATGAGAAATGCAAGCAGAAATTTCGCCGCTGCTGCAAAAACAAGAAGGAAAAATGAGTCGGTCAACACAGATATCGTACAGTACATTTTGAAAACACATGGTGAAAATGCAGTTTATCCATCCGAACATTTCATCGATGCCGGAAACGGATATTGCTGTGTCGTTGCAACAGAATGGCTGTATCAGGCAATGCTGCTGTTGCCGCCCAAACAAAAGGAAGTGGTTATTTTAGAATTCTGGTATGGAATGTCTATTTCCGAGATTTCCGAAACATTGCGGATCTCCAGACGCTCCGTGTCAGAACGGAAGAAAAACGCATTTGCAAATATTCGTAGTTATTACGAAAGGACACAAAAGCATGAAACTGGATTATGAAACGGTGTATCGTGCTGTCAAAGGGGACCATGATGCACAGGAAAAGCTGCTGCAGTATTACGATGCATATATCAGTGCATTGTCAACTGTGGTTGAGATTTGTTCAGACGGCACAGAACACCAGTATGTGTGTGAAGATCAGAAAGCAGAGATACAAACAAAGTATCTGGAGGCACTTTCTAAGTGTAAGGTGATAAGATGATAGAAACAGATTTATTTGAATTTGCCTATGTGCCGGATTGGTACGGGCAGTTAGAACAATTGGCAGAAATGGCGTTGCCGGAAGCATGGCGATTCCGAAAGCCGCAGACCGAATGTAAAAATACAGATACGCCGATTTTGGAACGGTATCTCCATATGATGTTCCGGAAGCTGAGCATCGATTACAACACCGGAGAAACGGCGTATTTCCATGTGGAAAACAACTGTGCCTGCTTTCATACAGGACTGTACACAAGACAATATCAGGCAATCTACGCCTGCTTTGAACGAAATAAAAAGAAAGACACCACATTGAAATGGTATTTCACCGGCTTCTGTGATGCTGTTTCTTCCAAGCTGCGGTATGTAGAACCACTGCCCAAAAAGCCATATTTCCCGATGATGCAAAATGGTGTAAACTTCAATCCGGAATGGCCAATTCGGGTAAATGCAGAACACATTCTCAGCGATCCGGAAAATCGGGAACGGTTGCCAAAGAAGCTGCTTCGGTTCAAGAATCTGCCATTGCTGCTGGAAACGGCAGTGGAACTGGGCAGACGAAAAACAGTAATTGAGCCGGGACTGGTAGTACCGCAGGGATACCAGAATCAATTGCAGTTTTTGCTGCCGATCTGTTTAACAGATATGGAAAAACCGAACCTTGCCATGACATTGGCAGAACGAAACGGATATTATCTGGGCAGCACTTGTCTGACACTGGAAATGGCATATCTGAATGCGAGAATGATTGCAAGGCCCATTGCTCCGTGGCTGACCAGTTTGGTAAAAAAGTGAGAACATCCGATGAGGTGCAGAATTTTTTCTGTACCTTGTCGGTGTTTTTATGCCTGTACAAATTGAAAATGTTTTGTGAATTCTTTTCAAACACGACAAAAGGTGTCGTGTTTGAGCAGTAGAATACAGTCGAACAATTAAGAAAGGGGGGAGAATATGAGTGCATCTGAACGCCGTGCTGAAATTATGCGGATTTTGGTTGGAAGACGGAAGTGCTATCTGTCTGATTTAGCACAGGAACTTGGTGTTTCAAAAAGAACCATTCAGAGAGACGTTCAGACACTTGTATTACAATACCCTCTTGAAAGTATTCATGGAAACGGCGGCGGAATTCGTCTTGCAGATTGGTATCATCCACATCGAAATATTCTGTCACAAGAGCAAATTCGAACGCTGCGGGAATTAAGTTCTTATGCGGATGAACAGCAAAAGAAGATTGTACAACAGATCATTTCTGCCTATGGAACGAATACATATTGTTCAGTTTGGAAAACGAAGGAGTGAAACCGAATGAAAACCCTCATAGATGTCCTTACAGCACTCAGCGATTTCGTAAAGGTCGCATCAGAGTGGGCAGAAAGTGCTTCCAAAGCGGAAGTGGAGACGTTTACACAGATTTATCCGCAAAAAGAAGAAACGGTCAAAAAAGCAGTGGAAAAGTCGGTCACACTGGAGGAAGTCCGCAGTGTTCTGGCAAATCTGTCCCGCAGCGGACAAAAGGAAACGGTGCTGAAACTGTTGCAAAAGTATGGCGGCAACCGATTGTCTGAAGTTCCACCAGAACGATACGCTGCACTATTTGTAGATGCACAGGAGGCAGCCCATGCCGAATAAACATGCCATGCTCTCTGCTTCTTCCAGTGCTCGATGGCTGGCGTGTCCGCCCTCTGCACAGCTTTGTGCTGCCCTGCCGGATACCGTGACAGACTACGCCCTGGAAGGCACGTGTGCCCACGAGTTGGCAGAGTACAAAGTGCAAAAGCTGCTTGGCAATCCGGCATCTAATCCCACGGAGAACTTAGACTTCTACGATGTAGAAATGGAAGACTGCACGGACAGCTATGCTCAGTACATCGCCGAACTGCTGGCAACCCTGCAAGAACCCATGGTCTTAGTGGAACAGCGTCTGGATTTCAGTCGATACGTTCCGGACGGTTTCGGCACGGGAGATTGCGTGATTGTTGCAGATTCCGTTCTAACCGTTATCGACTTCAAGTATGGCAAGGGCGTGGCGGTGTCTGCCGACCACAACTCGCAGATGATGCTTTATGCTCTGGGGGCGTTGGAACTGTTCGATGCCCTCTATGACATTGCAGAAATCCGGATGGTGATTTTTCAGCCGAGAATCCAGAACCTCAGCGAATGCACCCTGCCACTGTCGGAGCTGCTGCACTGGGCAGAAACCGAACTGAAACCCAAAGCCGCACTTGCCGCCAAAGGCGATGGTGACTTCTGTGCAGGTGAACATTGTCGGTTCTGCAAAGTGAAAGCAACTTGCCGGAAACAGGCGGAGTACAATCTGCAATTGGCGAAGTATGATTTTGCGATGCCAGACAAGCTGACCGATACCGAAATTGAAGCAATTCTGGAAACTGCTGACCAGCTGGTTGCATGGGCTTCTGATATCAAGGAATACGCCTTGCAGCAGTCCTTACAGGGGAAAACGTGGAAGAATTGGAAGCTGGTTGAAGGCAGAGCCAGACGAGCATATTGCAGTGAAACTGCAGCAGCGGAGGCGGTACAAGCTGCTGGATTCGACCCATACGAACATAAGGTACTGGGCATTACCGCAATGACCAGAATGCTGGGCAAGAAAAAATTTGAAGAATTGTTGGGAGATTTGCTTGTGAAACCACAGGGAAAGCCAACACTTGTTCCGCTATCAGACAAACGACCTGCGTGGAATACTGCACAGGTAGATTTCAAAGAATAAAGGAGTTTTTATCATGGCAAAGTATATCAATCCTGCAAAAGTAGTAACCGGTGTATGCAGATTTAGCTACGCCAACCTCTGGGAAGCAAAGGCGATGGACGAGAACAGCAAGCCGAAGTACAGCGTTTCCCTCATCATTCCGAAGTCGGACACGAAAACCATCGAAAAGATTCGTGCCGCCATTCAGGCTGCCTACGAGGAGGGTCAGGGCAAGTTGAAGGGCAACAGCAAGTCCGTTCCGGCACTGACATCGATCAAGACTCCGCTTCGGGATGGGGATTTGGAGCGACCAGACGATGAAGCGTATGCCAACAGCTATTTCGTCAATGCCAATTCCATCACTGCCCCTGGCATCGTGGATGCAGCCTGCCAGCAGATTTTAGACCACAGCGAGATTTACAGCGGTGTCTATGGCAGAGCCAGCATCACCTTCTATGCGTTCAACACCAAAACATCTCGGGGCATTGCCTGCGGTTTGCAGAACGTCCAGAAGATTCGGGATGGTGAGCCGTTGGGCGGTCACAGCCGTGCAGAGGACGACTTCGCAACTGCAGAAGACGAGGATTTTCTGAACTAAGATAGCTGGGAGGACAGCTAGGCGTTATGCTTGGGTGGGTAATTGAGATAAACATGATTACAATTGATATCGAAACAAAATCCGATAAGGATATATCAAAATGCGGTGTCTACGCCTACACAGATACCCCGTATTTTGATATTTTGCTGTTTGCCTATTCCATAGACGGACAGCCTGTTCAGGTAGTGGATATGGCAAACGGTGAAGAAATTCCCGAAAATGTTCTCGCTGCTCTTGTTGATGAAAACGTGATAAAAATGGCATTTAATGTAAATTTTGAGAGAGTTTGTCTTTCAAAATATCTTCGTAAGAATTATCCTCAATATTTTCAGAGTTACAGCATTGACGAAGATACTGTCGGAGATTTCTTAAATCCCGAAAGCTGGCATTGTTCTATGATTCATGCAAGAACACTCGGACTGCCGTCATCACTTGCAGAGGTCGGAAAGGTTTTGGGTATTGAACAGCAAAAAATGACAGAGGGCAAGGCTCTCATTAAATTCTTTTGTGTGCCATATGACACGATTGACGGTGTACCGCAGTTTCACTCCCCCACTGATTATCCCGATAAATGGGAGATTTTTAAAGCATACAACAAGCGAGATGTTGAGGCTGAATTGGAAATTGACAGAAGACTGTCACGTTTCCCTGTGCCTGATTTTCTGTGGAAGGAATTTTATCTTGACCAGGAAATCAACGACAGAGGTATTCTCGTAGATATGCAGCTTGCAGATAAGGCAATTGGCCTTGATGCAGAGGCAAAAGAAGAACTGACAGCTGAAATGAAAAGGTTGACAGGCGTAGAAAATCCGAACTCTGTGTATCAGTTGCTGGATTGGCTTGAAACACAGGGTTACAAGTCGGATTCACTCGGCAAAACACAGGTGCAGGAACTCATCAAAACTGCAAAAGAACCTGTAAAATCCGTGCTTCAGATGCGTTTGCAGTTGTCTAAATCTTCGGTGAAAAAATATACCGCTATGAAAAATACAGCTTGCAGCGATAATCGTGCAAGAGGGATGTTCAGCTTTTATGGGGCATCAAGAACGGGGCGTTGGGCTGGCAGAAATGTGCAATTGCAAAATCTTCCGCAGAATTACTTGCCGGATTTATCAGAAGCCCGTGAACTTGTAAAGTACGGTTCTTTTGAAGATATTCAGATGCTGTATGATGATGTTCCTGATACACTGTCACAGCTTATCCGTACCGCATTTATTCCAAGGCAAGGTATGAAATTTATCGTTGCAGACTTCTCTGCCATTGAAGCAAGAGTGATCGCGTGGCTTGCAGGTGAAGAATGGCGAATGAAGGCTTTTGCAAACGGTGAGGACATTTACTGTGCATCAGCATCAAAGATGTTTGGTGTACCTGTTGTAAAGCATGGTGAAAACGGACAGTTAAGGCAGAAAGGAAAGATATCCGAATTGGCTTGTGGTTTCGGCGGATCGGTTGGAGCAATGAAAGCCATGGGTGGATCGGAAATGTCTGATGCAGAACTGAAGCAAATTGTGACGGACTGGCGAACTGCTTCTCCACACATTGTGCAGTTGTGGTGGGATGTAGAAAATGCCGCCATCAAAGCTGTGCGGGATAAAACCGAAACAGAGACCCACGGCATTCACTTCTCTTATGAATCCGGTTTTCTGTTTATCCGCCTGCTGTCCGGCAGACGGTTGGCATATGTCAAGCCACGCATCGGTGAAAATCGCTTTGGCGGTGATTCTATCACCTATGAGGGCATTGGCACGGGCAGAAAGTGGGAACGCTTGGAGACTTACTCCGGCAAGCTGGTCGAAAACATTGTTCAGGCAACCGCACGGGATCTGCTCTTCTATTCCATGCAGACACTATCACAATACTTTATTGTCGGTCATATTCACGATGAAATGATTATCGAATGCCCGAAAGATACAAAGCTGGATGAGATCTGTCAGCAGATGGCGAGAACACCAGACTGGGCAAAGGGACTGTTGCTTCGGGCAGACGGATATGAATGCAGCTTTTACAAGAAAGATTAGGAGGATTCCATATGTTTTACATCAAAGAAAATCTGAATGACACCACCAGTATCTCCGTGGAGATCAACAACGAAAACGTATACTGTCGCTGCCCGCAGTGCGGTGCAGAAGTACCAGTGGATCTGAGTGTTTTCTGGACAGCAGAAAACTTTGACATTTTCAGCAGTGCTGTTTACTGCGATGCCTGCACACTGAAGCGGCTGAAAGGAGCACTGCATGAATCTGTATAACGCCGAAGGGTACATTGATCTCACTGCTTATGAGGCACTGAGCCGTATTGAACGAGAGGAACGTAAGGCGAAAAAAGCTGCCGCTTATCGACCGCTGGTATACATTTGTTCTCCCTATTCCTACGGCTGCATCAATGACAATATCGAAAATGCCAGACGATACAGCCGCTTTGCGGTAGATACGCACTATGTCCCTATCGCTCCCCACTTGCTGTTTCCGCAGTTCATGGATGACGGTTTAGGCGAAGATCGTCAGACAGCGATGTTCATGAATTTGGTACTGCTGTCAAAATGTGTCCAGTTGTGGGTGTTTGGTTCTGTGCGGTCGGAGGGGATGCAGCAGGAAATCAAATGGGCAAAGCGGCGGCATATGACCATTCGGCATTTTACAGAAGAACTGGAGGAAATAGAATGAAATTTACGCTCTATACAGCAAACTGTACCGGCAATGAAAAGAATATCCTTTATCCCAACCAAAAGATCATTACTTCAGAAGCGGATTTGAAAAAAGCCGTTGTCTACGATCATGTCTGTGCTCAGTATGAGAATTTTGCACGCAGTGATGCCAATTTCTTGTTGTCTGATGTAGTACCCATGGATTGTGACAACGACCATTCAGATGACCCGAAAGACTGGATCACGCCTGAAATGCTGATGAACAGCTTAGGAGATGTTGCATTTGCAGTGACCTACAGCCGTCATCATATGCTGGCGAAAGGCAGCAAATCTGCCCGCCCCCGTTTCCATGTATTTTTCCCGACAGCACCCTGCAACGATGCAAATTCTCATAAGGCGATAAAGCAGAAAATCCATAAGGAACTGCCGTTCTTCGACGGCAATGCACTGGATGCCTCACGTTTTTTGTTTGGCTGTCCGAGTGATGTTGCATGGCATGAAGGCAGTCTTTCCATTGAGGACTGGCTTACACTGATGAAGTCAAACCGTAACATTCCGCAGGGGCAGCGTAACAGCACAATGTCTCGCATGGCTGGAAAGCTGGTCAAGCGTTTTGGTGTGACTGAGGAAAGTTATCAGAAGTTCCTGGAAAAAGCCGCAGAGTGCGAACCGCCGCTGCCAGATGAAGAGTTGGAAACCATCTGGCACAGTGCCTGCAAATTCGGCAAAAAAGTAACCTCGCAGGAAGGATATATTTCTCCTGAAGCATACGGCAAGCAATCCCTGATTCCCGATGATTTTTCGGACGTTGGAGAGGCTCGTACATTTGTAGAAGGCTTTTCAGATGAGGTGGCATTTACCATTGCGACCGATTATCTTCGCTACAACGGAACCTATTGGGAGGAGTCAGAACACGCCGTCATCCTTGCCATGATCGAACATACAGACGTACAACTGGCAGAGGCGGAAAAGCAGGTGGAAGCATCACTTCTGAAACTGGAAAGCCTTGGTATTGCAAGAGATGCAGCAATCAACGGTGGAAAAAAGTTTCGGGATAGTCTGGACGAGGAACAGACTGCCGCATACAAGGAGTATCAGTACTATGCCACTTTCAAGGCGTTCGTCATGAAATATCGTCATGTTCGCAGTATGACCAATGCACTGGATGCTGCAAAGCCGCTGGTTCTCCATAATCCAGAAGCCCTCGACAGCAATCCAATGATCTTAAATACCCCCGGAGGCACGTATTATCTGCCCGAAGGATTGAATGGCTGGAAGCCTACAGACCCTGCAGACCTCTTAACGAAGGTGACGGCGGTCGTTCCAAGTGATGCCGGTAAGGATTTGTGGGAGGATGCCTTACAGCTGTTCTTCTGCGGCGACCAAAGCCTGATTGACTATGTGCAGATGATCTGCGGTCTTTGTATTGTGGGCAAGGTGTACTTGGAGGCGATGATTATTGCCTACGGTGACGGACGAAACGGAAAATCAACTTTTTGGAATGTCATCTATAAGGTTCTCGGCAGTTACAGCGGAAACATTTCAGCAGATGCCCTGACTGTCAACTGCAAGCGTAATGTCAAGCCTGAAATGGCGGAACTGAAGGGTAAAAGAATGATTATTGCGGCAGAATTGCAAGAGGGCATGCGGCTGAATACCAGCGTGGTGAAGCAGCTGTGCTCGACCGACCCAATTTTTGCCGAGAAGAAGTTCAAAGCACCGTTCCACTTTGAACCCTCTCATACACTTGTACTCTACACCAATCATCTTCCAAAGGTTGGTGCATCGGATGACGGAACATGGAGAAGATTGATTGTGATCCCGTTTCACGCAAAAATTCAAGGCTCCAAGGACATCAAAAACTATACGCAGCACTTGGTCGATAACGCTGGCGGTGCGGTGCTTTCCTGGCTGATTGAAGGTGCAAGAAAGGTCATTGCGGCAAACTACCAGATCAACAGACCGCAGTGTGTTTTAGATGCAATCGGAGCCTATCGGGAAGGCAATGACTGGCTTGGAAACTTCATCAATGAGTGTTGTGAAGTGGATAAAAGCTATCAGGAAAAGTCCGGAGAACTATATCGGCACTATCGTGAATACTGTCTTGAAAACGGTGAGTTTGTTCGCAGCACATCAGATTTCTATTCTGCTTTGGAACAGGCTGGGTACAAACGTAAGAGAACAACAAAGTGTAATGTGATTATGGGACTTTGCATCAAATTCGATTTTCTTGACTAAAAGTATGTTTTTGACCTCCACTTTATAAAATCGACTTCCACTTTTAAGGCCAAAAAACACCGAAATATAGGGAAAGTGGAAGTCATAGGAACTCATATACAGACTTTACGCAGGCGAGAAAAAAAGTAAAATTTTTCTCTATATATAAGGTTTGTATTTGACTTCCTATGACCTCCATTTTCTCGAAAAACAGGGAGAATCCATGCGAGAAAAAATCATTGAAGAAAAACTCACAAAGGCAGTAAAGCAAAATGGTGGTGTGTGTTGGAAATTCACGTCTCCCGGAACGGCAGGCGTTCCAGATCGCATCGTATTGATGCCCGGCGGCAGAATCGCTTTTGTGGAAGTGAAAGCACCCGGAGAGAAACCCAGACCACTTCAACTTTCCCGGCATAAACTTCTGAGGCGATTGGGTTTTCTGGTTTACGTCTTGGATGCTTGTGAGGACATCGAAAAAATCATCTTGGAGGTGAAAAGCGATGGAACTACATGATTATCAGAAATATGCTGTTCGATTTATCGAAGAACATCCAATCGCAGCACTTTTTCTGGACATGGGACTTGGTAAGACGATTACAACACTGACCGCAATCCACAATTTGATGTTTGATTTGTTTGTGGTCAGAAAGGTTCTGATTATTGCACCGCTGCGAGTTGCCCGTGATACATGGTCTGCTGAAATTGAAAAATGGGAGCACTTGAAACCGCTGCGATACAGTGTAGCAGTTGGCACAGAGGAAGAACGCCTTGATGCCCTGAAAACCCCTGCCGACCTCTACATCATCAACCGGGAGAATATCGACTGGCTTGTCAACAACACGAAGTTCGATTATGACATGGTGGTGATTGATGAACTTTCCAGTTTCAAGAGTCACCAGAGCAAACGCTTCAAAGCCCTGATGAAAGTTCGACCGAATGTGAAACGCATTGTGGGGCTGACCGGAACGCCTACTTCAAGCCCGACAAGCAGAACGGCTATATCGTGTACTCCTACAAGCCTCTGCCCGATGCAGAAGAACGGATCTACGAAAAAATATCGGACATCACGGTTTCGATGAAAGCCATCGACCACCTGCATATGCCCGAACTGCTTTCCAACGAATATCCCGTACAGCTGTCCGACACGGAGCAAGAAACCTACAAGCAGTTCAAGTCCGAATTGATTCTGGAGATGCAGGACACTGAGATTACCGCCGCCAACGCTGCTGCCCTCAGCAACAAACTTTCTCAACTGGCGAATGGTGCAGTGTATGACGACACCGGAGCGGTGATTCCCATCCACAGCCGAAAGCTGGATGCACTGGAAGACTTGATAGAGGCGACCAACGGCAAGCCTGTTCTGGTGGCATACTGGTTCAAGCATGACCGAACAAGAATTGCGGAACGCTTGCAACGGTTACGGGTTTCGTATCAGGAAATCCAATCCTCCGACAGTATCCGGAACTGGAATGCCAGAAGGCTGCAAGTTGGTCTGCTGCATCCTGCCGCTGCCGGGCATGGCTTGAACTTACAGGCAGGCGGTTCTCACCTGATTTGGTTTGGACTGACATGGAGTTTAGAACTCTACCAGCAGACCAACGCCAGACTGTGGCGGCAGGGGCAGCAATCCGAAACGGTTGTCATTCAACATCTCATCACCAAATGTACGATTGACGAACGTATCCTGAAAGCCCTGACCCAGAAAGAACAAACCCAGACCGCTTTGATGACTGCTGTGCGTGCTGAAATTGTGAGGGAGGAAAATGCATGAATCTAAAAGCATACATGGAAGAGGCAGAACGCCTCCGACACCGAATCTTTCGGAAAGAGCATGAGATCGATTGCATACGACAATCTGCTGAGGGTATGGGTGGAAAAGGTGGAGATTCCCCTAAAACAGTTTCTCCAGAACCACACAAGATGGAAATTGCTGTAGAAAAAATTTTGTCATTGGAAGAAGAAATCGAAGAAACAAAAATGGAACTTCAACATTTGATGCATGAAATGCGGAAACAGATTCAGAAGGTCACAGATGCAGATGCCCGTGATCTTCTTACAAAACGGTATCTGGAGTTTAAGCCATGGAAAGTGGTGGCAAGTGAATTAGAGCCTGTTGACACTATTTTAGCCACGTGAAGATGCATGCGATTTGAACGAAT
>ERZ772835.950-NODE-950-length-17984-cov-4.10229_pt1 | contig 17984 bp, 16 predicted proteins | sample MGYA00511901_ERZ772835 | MGnify/ENA primary metagenome ERZ772835 (study PRJEB29015, sample SAMEA2737729) | human gut metagenome | biome: human gut; feature: human-associated habitat; material: faeces | place: China | collected 2012 ...
GTATCTCCATTCCCCTCCTTCGGGAAGGAGGGGTGGCTGAAAGCCGGGGTGGTAGGTGGATACACAATGCTGATAATAACCGACTTACGCATTCACCTACCACCTCCCCCTACGGGTACTCCTCCTTCCTGAAGGAGGAGAGTGGTGGATACTATCAATTATCAAATTGTTATTTTCCCAATCAACCTTACCACTAAAATTGAAGAAGAATATATATTTATAAAGCGACTCCGGTCAATCTCTTAACCGGAGTCTTACTGATTTTTACTTTGATTTGCTTTGATTTTACTCCTTTACCCCGTAAACAACAGTGTGGAGCTTATGTCTTATATCTTCGTAATCCTTTTCCGGATTCAAGTCACCGTACACCATTAAATACATCGGAAGAAAATCATCTCCGGGCTTGTAGGGCGGCTGATAATAGTCATTTTTCCACAAGGTGAATCCTTGACGCTCATAGAAACAAATACGGCGTTTTGCCATTTCCTCTACGGGGCGTTCTACTTCCAGTACGATAGGCAATTGCAGGTGGTTGCACAAGTATTCCAACGTCCGTTTCCCGTATCCGCCGTTGCGCAGGGCGGGATTGGTGGCGAAGTGTTCTACATAGTAGAAGCGGTCGAAATCCCAGTACGTGATGAACCCAATAGGCAGGTCATCATCAAAGATGATATTATTATGAAAGTTGCCCGTCCGGTCGGTATACTCGCGTAACTCTTCCAATTGACGGTATTCTTCCGGTGGAAATGCATCAACGAGGAGTTCTTCCATAAACTTGTAATGTTGTAAATCCGATGTGCTGATCGGTTGAAGCTTAATCATAAAGGCTTGGGTTTTTAAGTTTGACAAACGTTATTTCTTTATGGCACATAAAATTCGATAATCCGGCGGATTGCGCGTTGGCAGACCGGGCAAAATTCGGGATGCTCATTGGTTTTCATGCGGCAGTTGTACGCCGGGCGATAAATACCTTTGAATGAATAACCACCTCCTTCATACACGCCTACCGGGTAATTCTTTTGTTGGGCAACCGGAGTAGGTACCGGTATGTGTGGAGGGAGCATATCTTCCCATTTGGAGGCGAAGTTCACCCGTGTTGTGATATTCTGTTCCCACGGTTCCACATCCAGCGGATAAGTGTCGGTCATCGTATCATCCTCGTAAAAATACTCGTCCGCGAGTCCACCGAAACTGTGTCCGAACTCATGGACGACCACCGGTTTGAACATGGGATGATGCGCAGTGGTCAGCGTGTAGGAATTGTAGATTCCTCCTCCGCCGTATACATCCGTGTTGGCGAGGATAATAATATGCTCATAGGGGATTCCCGCCAGCGCATTGTGGATCGATTTCACCCGGCTGGTAGTCAGATAACGTTCGGAATAGAACGTGTCGAAATGCGAGTGGACGGCAGTTTGCTTCCATTGGTCTGCACGGGGGACACTTACGCCGCTGTCGGTAGACGGGCTGGCTACGGCGACGATATTGAATTTCTGTTTCATCGACCGGAACGGTTCGTGTGAGAACAAGCTTTCGCAGGTACGTTGCGCATCCTGATAGAAAACATCCATTTCCTTTTCCGTATATCCTTCGGCGAGAATGGCGACATCAATGCAGTCTTTCTCGCTGCCGCTTTGCAACATATAACGATGCGGGGTGACGTGCGATGTGCCGCGTTTGTGGATTAAAATATCCTCGGGCGATACAATATGTTTGAAGTTTGCCATAACATCCTTACGGGGCGAATATAACGTAATTTCTACTTCTACCGTTTTCTTGGGAAAAGGCAGGAGAAACGTATTTTCGAATCCTTTGGCGGTTGTCCGGGCTTCATCGGTCGACAGCCATTCCTGAAACAGTGAAGAAAAGGATGTTTTATAAATACATTGTCCGGTGGCAACGTCTTTCACGATAATTTGCCCGTTTCCCGCCAAGGGAAGTTCGGATAAATGGTGTTGTCGTCCGGCCCAGGAAGGCAGTTGTGAGAGTTCGTCCAGATAGATCGCCTGACGGTTGGCGTCTCCGGTGAAAATGTAATCCACTCGTAGTGTTTTATCTTGAAAAAAGTCCGCAAAATTTTGCGCGTAGCTTGTCAGAGTGGCAAGGAAAAAAAGCAGTGTACAGCAAAATTGTTTCATATAAATAGTATATTTATGTTTTTCACAAAGGTACAAACTATTGTTGACTTATCCGCTTTCTGCAAATAAAAGTAATAAATTATAGTATTTGTTGCCGGAAAATCGCTAACTTTGCATAAAAGATTCGTCGATTAAAACAATTTGATTCAAATATGGGACATCATCAATTAGATAGTTTAGATGAGCAGATTCTGAAGTTAATAGCCGGCAATGCGCGTATTCCTTTTCTGGAAGTAGCGAGAGCTTGTAACGTTTCCGGCGCGGCCATTCATCAGCGCATTCAGAAGCTGACTAATCTCGGTATATTAAAGGGTTCGGAATATGTGATCGACCCTGAAAAGATAGGATATGAGACTTGCGCTTATATCGGCATTTATCTGAAGGACCCCGAGTCCTTTGATTCGGTGACAAAAGCCTTGGAAGCGATTCCGGAAGTGGTAGAATGTCATTTCACCACCGGAAAATATGATATGTTTATCAAGATTTATGCTAAGAACAACCACCATTTGCTGAGCATTATCCACGATAAGCTGCAACCGTTGGGGTTGGCGCGTACCGAAACGCTAATCTCCTTCCACGAAGCCATTAAACGGCAGATGCCGATTATGGTCGACGTAGAAGACGAAGATTAATAAGTTGTAATAATTGTTTTTTACGCTTTTACGTAATCAACAAATGCATACGAGCAGAGATGTTTCTCATCCGCAGGATGAGCTTCTCTGTTTTTTTCGTGCCATACGGCGGGCGAGATTTCGGGGAAAAAGGCGTCAGCCTCCGGTGCGGTGTTGTCTATTTCCGTCAGGCAAAGTTCGTCGGCAAAGGGAAGCGCCTGTTGGTAGACACTTGCGCCGCCGATGATATATACGTGTTCATCCTCCTTGCAACTTTGCAGAGCCGCTTCGAGTGAAGGGAATACTTCCGCTCCCGGACATTCCGCAGCCGGATTTGAAGACAGAACGACATTCCTGCGGTTGGGCAGGGCGCCTTTGGGGAGTGATTCGAAAGTTTTTCTTCCCATAACAATCGTATTTCCCGTGGTCAGTGCTTTGAAACGTTTCAAGTCGTTGGGCAACCAGAAAAGGAGTTTGTTCTCGAATCCGATAGCCATGCGGCGGTCTACGGCCGCTATAATAGATATTTTACTCATACAGATTAAGTTCGTTTGATATTCTTCCGTCTGCATCGTGCCGGGGTCAGACTGCTACCACACCTGCGATGTGCGGATGCGGGTCATAATTCACCAGTTCGAAATCCTCGAATTTGAAGTCGAAGATACTTTTCACATCCGGGTTGATTTTCATCTGCGGCAACGGACGCGGTTCGCGGGACAGTTGCAGTTTGACCTGTTCCAGATGATTCAGATAGATATGTGCGTCACCGAATGTATGAACGAAGTCTCCGGCCTTCAATCCTGTCACCTGCGCTACCATTTGCAGCAACAGTGCGTATGAAGCAATGTTGAAAGGCACGCCGAGGAAAATGTCGGCGCTGCGTTGGTAAAGTTGGAGGCTCAGTCGTCCGTCCGCTACGTAGAACTGGAAAAACGCATGACAGGGAGGGAGGTTCATGTTATTCAAATCCGCTACGTTCCATGCGCTGACAATAATCCGGCGTGAGTCCGGGTTCTGTTTGATCGTCTCTATCGCTTCGCTGATCTGGTCGATGAATCCGCCGTTGTAGTCGGGCCACGAACGCCATTGGTAGCCGTAGATATGTCCCAGATCACCGTTTTCGTCCGCCCATTCGTTCCAGATGCGGACGCCGTGTTCTTGCAGGTATTTCACGTTCGTGTCTCCTTGGAGGAACCACAGCAATTCATATATGATTGATTTCAGATGTAATTTCTTGGTGGTGAGACAGGGAAAGCCGTCGTCGAGGTTGAAGCGCATTTGGTGACCGAACACGCTGATCGTTCCGGTACCGGTGCGGTCGCTTTTCTCCGTGCCTTCAGTCAACACACGGTTCAGTAAATCGAGATATTGTTTCATAATGAGTAAATTATCAAAGCGTTAATGCATTTGCAAGGCTGTGCTTAAAAGTCGGTATCCTCTCCAATCCCCTCTTTCGGGAAGGAGGAGAGTTTGGGATACTATTGGCTTTTTAGTCATCCTCTTTGTGCAAAATTACAAAAATGGCGTGAATAAATTAGCAAACCAGCCGACGAACTTCTTCCATGGCGAGCGCTTTTTCCAAAATTCCGGTGTCAACTGTGTGCAGTGCTCGATGTCGTTGCGGAACATGGTGTTCAGTTCCGCCGTTGTCTTCTTGTCGAAGATGAAAGCGTTCGTCTCGTAGTCGTAACGGAGGCTGCGGCTGTTCAGGTTGGCGGTGCCGACGGTGCAGAACAAGTCGTCGATCATCATTATTTTAGAATGGTGGAATCCTCCGTTGTACATATAAACTGTTGCCCCCCGTTTCATCAACTTATGCAACTTGTAAAGTGCGGCATCCGGCGTGAAAGGGATGTCGGAGGCGGACGAAACCATAATTGTTACGTTCACTCCCCGGTCGATTGTCCGGTTGAGCGCTTTTTTGATAGAAGAAGTCGGCACGAAATAAGGATTGACGATATGTACGTTTTTTTGTGCCGAGTAGATCGACATGGCGTATGCATGGCTCAGCATACGGCTGTTTTTCTTCGGAGTGCGGTCTACGATAGCGACAACGATATTTGTACTGTCTTCATGTTGAGGGAAATAAATTTCCCCACCGATGTTCTGCTTGGTTTCCTTGTTCCAGATTGTAAGGAAAATCTCCTGCAAATCGTTCACCGCATCGCCTTCAATGCGCATGTGCATATCGCGCCATGTACCGATTTTGGGTAGTCCATTGATGTAATAGTCGGCGATGTTCATGCCGCCGGTATAAGCAATTTCTCCGTCGATTACGACAATCTTCCGGTGGTCGCGGTGGGCGGCGTGGTTGATATAAGGGAAAGTGAACGGGTCGAACTTGACGATTTCAATCCCTTGTTCACGGATTTTCTTGAGATGTCTTTTTTTGAGCGGCTGGTTGTTCGACCAGTTGCCGAAAGCGTCGAACATTGCCCGCACTTCGACACCTTCTTTTACTTTTTCGGCGAGAAGGGCGAATAAGGCGTTGGCGATAGAGTCGTTTCGGAAGTTGAAATATTCCAGATGCACGTGGTGCTTGGCCTGACGGATTGCTTCAAACAAGTCGATAAACTTTTCCCGCCCGCTTTTCAGCAGTTTCACTTTATTATTATCGGAGATAGGTATACCCGATTCCTCTAAAAAATGCAGTACAAGGGAATCACTCGTGAGTCCGATAGAATCCCGGGGGTGGGTCATCAAACTGTCGATGACGCTTGCCTGGGCACGCAATAAAGGCAGGAACAGGAATAAAATGAATATACGTAATTTCAAAACTTTTCTCTCTATTTTAGTTTACAGAGCAACAAAGATACAACATCTATGTTTGGGCTAATCGGGGACAAAGGGTAGATTTATTATTGTTTAACACTCGGATAGCTTTATTAGTAAGGGAAAAATTAAGAGGAAAATAATGGGGACTGATTAAACAGTCGATAGTATCATCTTAACATTTCCGTACCGCCTATGCCAATGAAGCTACTTTTCTCGCAGCCATAAACAGTAACACTACACTTGCGATAATGATTGATTTCGGGTCGAGACTTGTTGTTCCATGATTAATCATGCCGATGAATACCTCCCGAATCGTTCCCCATGCAGCTTCCGGTCCGCCTAAGGAGACGAAAAGTACGGCTCCCACAACCATAACGAAGGCGTTCCAAATGCGTGCCAGCCGATTGCTGCGGTCGGGTAGGTGGTGCATGACACGGCGGCTGAATCCCCTGTCCGCTATCTCCTGCCTGTTTTCGGTAAAGAAGTCGCGCAAGAGTTTATCATTGTCTATTTCTGTCATAACCATTTTGTTTTAAGTACGTTGCTAATTTATCTTTTCCACGCGACAGGTGGCTTTTCACCGTTCCTGCCGGTATTCCGGTAATACCTGCGATCTTGTCAATGCTTAAATCTTCCATATAAAACAAGGTGATGCAGGTTCGTTCCACGTCTTTTAGCGTTTTGAGCGACTGGTAGACATCCATTTTCTGCTTCGGTACTGTTAATGGCATCTATTTCCGTTGTGTCCAAGCCGGCCATTTCTTTCCGGCTGCGAATATAATCATAAAAAACATTATAGGCAATGCGGTAGAGCCACGTTGAGAAACTCGACAGGTTGTGGAAAGAAGAGAGATTGGTATATGCCTTGATGAATGTATCCTGCGCCAAATCGTCACTCAATTCGCTGTCGCCGCAAGTCAGGTTGAGAAAGAACCGCCGCACGGGCGACTGGTATTTCTTCACTAACTGGTCGAAGGCCCTAGTGTTTTTGAACACTACGACCTGTGCGACTAGCGATATATCGTTGATTTGGCTCATTTATTTTCGTCGCTCTTTTCTCCGTTTCTTTCTTCCTGCTGCGTTGCCGAAGGGGCGGCTGCATCGAAATTGTTTCCGGTGGGGGGATCGTTTCGGGTACCGAAATTGTTTCCGGCAGCAGAATTGTTCCGGGTGTCGATGTCTCTTTTCCGGGAAACGTTCATCCGGAAAGGATCAATATCATCTGTTTTCTGTTGTTTGCTGCCTATTATCCATTGGCCGATGCCCATAAACATGATAAGCAGTCCGATTGCTCCGATTCCGAACTCTCCGGTGATCGCCCAGAGGAAGATGAAAAGTCCGATCCCTGTAAAGGTGTTTTTGATGCCTTGTGAGCGTTGGTCGGCCGGCCGGTTTTCGCGGATAAAGTTTTCCGGCAGCGGTTGTCCGGCTGCAATGGCCTGTTCGGCAAGGCGGTAACGGGCTTTCCGGTTCTTGTAGCGGAAGAAAAAGATTACAAACAAGATAAATACGGGCAGTCCGAAGACGGCGACGATTGCGATAATAGAGATCAGGATCCCTCCGCTGATCGTGTCGCTGAGGTTGCCGAAGGGAAGGTCGTTGTCATCCTTGCCCGCCGTCGTATCCATGTCCGTTGTATCTACGCCGATCACCGTCACTGTTGTGTTGGATTCATCCGCCTTGGTGTCTGTCTTTTTCGAAAGGGTCACTTTCACATTTTCGGTAGAATCCTTCTCAATGCTACTCTGTTTTTGTGCATTAATTACTGTCGAAGTGGTGAATGCGAGCAATAATGCTATTAGAATTTGTTTCATATTTGTTATTTTTTAATTTGTTTCTTTGTCTGTTAGACGCAGTTAGTATCCGAGAAAGTTGCAAAGAGACGAAATATTTTTGATATTTGCGCAAATTAATAAATGAAAATGAATTTACCCGCTTCTTTTACAGAATATACCCGCGCTTTGTTGGGCGTCGAAGAATACGAAAAACTGGTTTCCGCCTTGCAGCAGGAACCTCCCGTGAGCATTAGACTGAATCGGTTGAAAGTTCATCGGTTGAAAGTGGAAAATGCTCTATCGGTTCAACCTCCCTGGTCTTCGGAGGGAATCTACCTCGACGAACGGCTCACTTTTACATTCGACCCGTTGTTTCATGCAGGGTGTTATTATGTGCAGGAGGCTTCTTCGATGTTCGTGGAACAGGTGCTCCGGCAGCATGTCACGAAGCCGGTGGTGATGCTCGACCTTTGTGCCGCTCCGGGAGGGAAATCGACCCATGCTCGTAGTGTGTTGCCCGAAGGTAGTTTGCTGGTTGCCAACGAGGTAATCCGGAACCGGTCGCAGATTTTGGCGGAGAACCTGACGAAATGGGGACATCCGGATGTGGTGGTTACGAATAACGACCCGGCTGATTTTTCGGCTTTGCCTTCTTTCTTTGACGTTATTCTGACAGATGTGCCTTGCTCCGGCGAAGGGATGTTCCGTAAAGATCCGGTGGCCGTTGAAGAATGGAGTCCGGAGAATGTGGAAATTTGCTGGCAACGGCAACGGAGGATTATTGCGGACGTTTGGCCGAGTCTGAAGCCCGGAGGCATTCTTATATACAGTACCTGTACATATAACACGAAAGAGGACGAAGAAAATGTCCGTTGGATTCAGCAGGAATTTGGGGCGGAATCGTTGGCGGTAGATATTCGGGAAGAGTGGAATATCACAGGAAATCTGCTGTGCGGCGAATCGGCTTCCGTATATCACTTTTTCCCGCATAAGACGAAGGGTGAAGGCTTTTTCTTGTCCGTACTCCGCAAACCGGAAACGGCAGGGGAGGACAGTTATGCCGATTATTATTCGTTTCCGAAAGGAAAATCCGCCGGAAAAAAAGGTAAGAAAGGTGGGGGAGCCTCTTCTTCGCCTGTCTCCAAGGAAAACATGGCAACGGCCGGAAAATGGCTGAATGATGAGTGTGCCGGAAAGTACGTCTTGTCGGCAGAAGGTGCTGAAATACACGCGTTTCCTCAGCAATGCGTAGCCGAACTGGCTGCCATGAAACAACATTTGCGGGTGGTGCAGGCAGGCGTTTCGGTTGGCGAGGTGAAAGGAAAAGATCTGATTCCCGCCCATGCCTTGGCCATGAGTGCCCTTCTTCTGCGGCAGGATGTTTTTGCAACCGAGGCGGTGAGTTATGAACAAGCAATCGCTTATTTGCGGAAAGAGGCTGTCACTTTGCCGGCGACAGCCCCTCGCGGGTATGTTTTGCTCACTTATCGAAATATTCCTCTGGGTTTTGTGAAGAATATCGGCAACCGGGCTAATAATCTTTATCCGCAGGAATGGCGTATCCGTAGCGGGTATTTGCCGGAAAAGATCCGCGTGTTGTAAAGGCCGGATAAGGTCTACAACTTACTTTTGTAAATCCGTGCCATTGCTTTCTGATATTGGTTTTCGAGTTGCAGATAGTTCTGGTGGCTCTGGTAGATGACGGATACTTCTACGAAATACTCTATCATGCTGATTTGTCCTCCGGTGAGTGCCTGTTTCAGCAATGCCAAGTCCTGTTGCGACCGGAACGTCTTTTTATATTCTTCCATGGAGTTATGCAGTGCTTTGGCTTCACGATAGAGCTGTGACAATTCGGATTCAACTTGCAACGTGGCATTTTCTTTTTGCAGGTCGATGTTCAAAGCTTGTGCTTTCGCAATCTTCACCTTGTTCCGGTTTTCGAAAAGAGGGAAAGAGAAGCCGACTACTACCCCGTTGAAAGGTGTGCCCGTTTCTGTGTTCCGGCGATATCCCAGTTCCAGTTTCGGCAACCACTGCGATTTGTTGACCGCTATTTGTTTCCGGGCAACGAGGCTTTCGTTGCCGAGCGCCATGAGGGTACGGTCGGCAGAGAGCACTTCCGATTTCAAGATCTGGTAATCGGAGGGAAAAGGAGTGAGGGGATACCGGCTTTCTTCAAAGACCACCGGGATATTGCCGTTCAGCGTATTCAGTTCCTGCATTTTGTTGCGGAGCGCCGTTTCGTTGAGTGAGGCTTCTGTGCGGACGTTCAGTAATTCCAGATTGATTTTGTTCGTCTCAAGGGCGTTGGCGTCTCCGGTTTGGAGACGTTTGGCATACATTTCAGCGAGTACTTCCGCGTTGCGGAGCCTTTCTTCGAGAATTTGTTTCTGCTGGCGGAGCATGATAATGTCCAGACAGACTTCTTTCGCCTGCAACAGTTTGTCCTGACGGAATACGTCCGCCTGGCTGTCGTAAGCCCCTGCCTTCAACCGGTTCAGTTTATTGCGCGTGGCATACAGGCTGGGGAAGTCGAAACTCTGCGAAACGACGAGTTCGCCGATTGTTTCGTTTTTGTCCTTTGCTCCCCAGAGGTGAGCGTAGGACAAGGTAGGATCGGGCAGGTTGTTGTCCGTTTTGGATTCCAGTTTCTGCGAGGTAATCAGTTGGGCGTTCGCCTGCAACTCCTTGTTGTTCGTTTCTATATTTTTTAATACCTGTTCTATGCTGTTCTGTGCCTGCACACCCCCCGTCAGGGTGAAGAGTGCAGTGGCAGCAAAAGAACTTATAATGATAATCCGTTTCATACTTTTTCTTTTATTTGTTTCTTCTATTACGTCTGGCTGATGATTAGCAGGGTGTCGCGAGGGATTCTTGCTCCGGTGCAGCGTCGGTAGGCCGGTGGTGCATCATCAGGTAAACAATCGGAACGATGAAACCGTTCAGGAACGTAGAGGTTAAAAGTCCGCCCAAGATAACTTTGGCCATTGGACTTTGAATTTCGTTTCCGGGCAAGTCGCCGCCGAGCGCCAGCGGGATCAGTGCCAGTGCCGACGAAAGCGCTGTCATAAGAATCGGGTTCAGACGGTCGAGCGAGCCTTGCATGACACTGTCGTATACGTTCAGTCCTTCCTCTTTTTGGAGGTGGTTATAGTGGCTGATAAGCAACATACCGTTTCTGGTCGCAATGCCGAACAGGGAGATAAACCCGATAATTGCCGGAATGCTGACCTCACCCGTCGTGATGACCAGTGCGAAAACACCGCCGATCAGTGCAAGCGGCAGGTTCAACAAGATAACGCCGGATTCCTTCACGCTGCGGAACTCGTTGTAAAGCAGCAGGAAGATGACAACAATGCTGATGAATGACGTCAGCGCCAATGTCCGGCTGGCGGCTTGTTCGCTTTCAAACTGTCCGCCGTATTCGATGTGATAGCCTTCGGGGAGCTGTATAGACGTATCGATACGCTTTTGGATGTCGTTTACCACACTTCGGAGGTCACGGTCCGCCACGTTGGCGGAAATCACGATTTTGCGCTTCACGTTTTCGCGGTTGATCGTGTTCGGTCCCATGGCCGAAACCACTTCCGCCACATAGTTCAGAGGCACTTTGCGGCCGTCGTTGGTGTCTACCATTAAGTTGCGGATTTTCTCCATTTCGTCCCGTGCGTCATCCTTCACTTTTACGATGAGATCGAAGCTCTTTCCCTGTTCATAAACCTGCGAGATCACTTTTCCTGCAAGGGCAACGTTGACATATTCCGAGAATTCCGGCAAGGTAATCCCGAACTTGGCAAGCATCTCCCGTTTCGGTTGAATCTTCAATTGCGGACGCTCGATCTGCTGCTCCACGTTGAGGTCGGCAATGCCCGGTATATCTCCGATAGCGTCCTTTATCCGGTTGCCGAGTGAGAACATCTTGTTCAAGTCGTCGCCGAAAAGTTTGATGGCGATGTTTGCCTTTGTACCGGACAACATGGCATCGATTCGGTGGCTGATAGGCTGACCGATTTCTATATTTGCACCGGTGATCGTTCCTAGTTTCTCGCGCACTTCGGCAACGAGCTCGTTGCGCGGACGGTCTTTCAGCTCGAACGGAGCTTCGATTTCCGAGACGTTCACGCCAAGCGCGTGCTCGTCCAGTTCGGCACGCCCCGTCTTACGGGCTACCGTCTGTATCTCTGGAATTGTCAGCAGCAGTTCCTCGGCACGATGTCCCATTTTGTTGCTTTCTTCCAACGAAATGCCCGGCAGCGAACTGATGTTGATTGTGAACGAACCCTCATTGAAAGAAGGCAGGAAGCTGCGTCCGAGAGTGAAGAACACACCGAGAGCGACCACAAACAGTCCGATTGTACTTCCCAAAGTCACCCGTTTGTGGGCCAGTACCCAAGTCAGTGCCTTCCCGTAAATCCCTTTCATCCAACGGGCTACGAATGACTCTTTCAGTTCCTTGTTCGTCTTGTTACTGCCCAGCAGATACGAGCAAAGTACCGGGGTCAGCGTCAGCGCAACAACCGTCGAAGCGAACAACGCCACGATAAACGCAATGCCCAGCGGGACCAACATTCTTCCTTCCATTCCGCTCAGGAAGAACAGGGGGACAAAACTGACTACAATAATCAACGTCGAATTAAGGATAGGCATACGAACTTCCTTCGAGGCGTTGAATACCACCTCCAGTGTACTGAGCCGTTCGGCCTCCGGTTTCTGCAGGTTCTCCCGCAGGCGCTTGTACACGTTTTCGACGTCCACGATCGCGTCGTCCACCAGTGAACCGATAGCAATGGCCATACCACCGAGACTCATTGTGTTGATAGTCAATCCCATATAGTGCAGCGTAAGAATGGAGACGAGCAGTGAGATAGGCAGTGTCACCAGCGAGATCACCGTTGTACGTACATTTGCCAGGAACAGGAACAGGACGATCACCACGAAAATACCGCCTTCAAAAAGCGACTTCTTCACGTTGCCGATCGAACTTTCGATGAAACGGCTTTGGCGGAAAATGTCAGTAGACACTTTCACGTCGGCAGGCAGGTTCTTTTGGAGGTCTTTCAGAGAGGCTTCCAGTTTGTCGGTCAGTTCGAGGGTACTAGTGGCAGGCTGTTTGGTGACTGTCATTAGTACGGCAGGTTTGCCGCGTTCGGAAGCGGTTCCCAGTTTCGGAGCTTTGGGGCCGATTTTCACGTCGGCGATGTCCTCCAGTGTGACGGGGAAAGTGTTTACAGTTTTTACGACTGCTTTGCCTAGCTCCTCGACCTTCGGGGTAGAAAGTACCCCACGCACGATATATTCATTTCCGAACTCGTAAAGTACGCCACCGTTGGCGTTTAAGTTCATGTCTTGGGTGACAGCCATTATTTCACCCATTGAAACGCTGTAGTGGCGCATCCGTTCCGGGTCCAGTTGAATCTGGTATTCTTTGATATCTCCGCCCAACACGGCTACCTGTGCCACCCCTCCGGTGGACAGCAGGCGCGGGCGAATCGTCCAGTCCGCAATCGTGCGGAGGTCGAGCATGGAGGTCGAGTCGGCGGTCAGACCGACAATCAGCATTTCGCCCAGGATAGAAGATTGCGGGCCCAGCGTCGGCTTGCCCACGTTGACGGGGAGGGATTCACTGACTACCGCCAGTTTCTCGCTGACAATCTGGCGGGCGAGGTAGATGTCTGTTCCCCAGTCAAATTCCACCCAGACAACGGAGAAGCCGTTGGTGGACGAAGAACGGACACGGCGTACACCGGTAGCACCGTTTACGGCTGTTTCGACAGGAAAGGTAACGAGTTGTTCCACTTCCTCGGCTGCCATACCGTTGGCTTCGGTCATGATAACCACCGTCGGGGCGTTGAGGTCGGGGAAGACGTCAACTTCGGTATTCATGGCAGTGTAGGTGCCCGCGATGAGCAGGAGGAAAGCCGCGCAGAGTACGACCAACCTGTTATGCAGGGAGTAATGTATAATTTTGTTAAGCATGATAATTCATCAATTGAGTGATAAAAAATGAGATAGATGCACCGCAAAGCAATCCGGCTGCGGCGCCTTGCCGCTTAGTGTTCGTGGCTGTGTGCGGGAATTGCGTTGCTGGCGCTTGCCAGACGAACCTGATAAGCTCCTTCCGTCACTACGCGGTCGCCCGGTTTTATTCCGGTGAGGATTTGCACATTTTTGCCGTTGTCGGCGCCTAAAGTCACTTCTTGCTTTTTGTATCCCTCTTCGTCAAGTTGCAGATATACAAAGTAGATTCCCTGTTCCTCGGTCAGTGCCGTGCGGGGAAGAGAAAGGACATTCTCCAGTTGGGAGGAAAGCAGGTAGACCTCTACGAACGAACCGGCTATGATGTCGCCTTTGTTGTCAAATTCAAAAGTTACGGGGACATAGAAAGAGTTGTCTCCCGCTGTTTTGCCGAACGAGAGAAGCCGGCCGTTCAATGCTCCCAATTCATATACCTTATTATTATATGGTGTCCGGAAATTGGCGGAATTAATTGTACGGAGATACGGGTAATACTTTTCCGACACTTCGGCACGGAGGAACAGGCGGCGGTTCTGTGTCACGCTGACCAATGGCTGGCCAATTGTGACATAATCCCCTTCTTTCACCAGAATACTTTTCACGTAGCCGGCGATAGGAGCGGTAATGTTCTGTCCGATTGCCGAATGGTTCTTTGCGAGCGCCTCATAGCTGATGCGGGCATTCTCGTAATTTTGCTCTGCCTGTGCAAAATCCTTGTCGGATACGATTTTGTTTTTGACAAGCGCTTTCATCCGTTCGTATTCTTTCTTCGACACTTCGTAAGCGATGCGGGCACGTTGCACCGGGTCGCCGTCTGCGATGTTGTGCGAGGAAATGGTCACTAGCGGAGTGCCGCTGCCTACACTCATACCTTCCGTCACCTTTCCGCGGAATGAGACAACACCTGCCACAGTGGCTACCGCGACGGATTCGTCGCCTTGTGCAGCCAATACCTGTCCGCTGGTCTTGATTACTTGTTGGAAAGGGGCGGGTTCTACAATGCTTACTTTCACTCCGGCAGCATCGGCTTTCGCTTTCGGGAGGATGATTTCGTCGCTGTGGGCGGCTTCGGCAGTTTCATCGTGTCCGGCAGCAGTGCCTTGGTGATTGTCGGCCGCATCATGTTTATGGTCGCCGTTGCATTCTCCTTCTGTTCCATGGGTATGTCCTTCTGCTTCATGGTCGTGACCTTCCGCTTCATGGTTGTGTTCATCGTTGTTGTGTGTGACGGTACTATGGCCATGTCCTTCATGACCTTGTGTATTCTTGTTATTGCAGGCTCCTAAAGCGAATAAGCCCAGGATTCCCATAAAAATAAGTTTTTTCATAAATGATATTTTCCTACTAAAATTTACTGTTTTTACGTTACAAAGATAGGGTGACGCAGATGCAACAAGTTTGCATTCACGTTGGTCTTACGCGAAAACAGAATAGGGAGGGGCGCGGAGAGAGGTGGTACGGGGGATGTTCGTCCCGTGCAGCGAGTCTCGGTAGACGTAATAGTTCTTGACCCGTCTCTCTTGTGGTTTTAGCAGATGTTCGATGATTCCGTCCGTGAACAGGGTGGCGATGAACACGTAGTCCGGTCCGCTATCTGTGTGGAAGGAAGGAATGGGAGAGTGGAAGCGCGTCATACATTCGCTGCTGCAACATGAGTCACTTGCCGGATGATGATGATGTTTGGGACATTGCTGTTCTACGGGCAAGTCCTGTTTCATGCAAATCGCTCCGTTGGGGTGGTGATGATGAGGAATAACGGCTGCCGTCAACATAATAATGTTGATAAAAAGCAGCAATGTTACTATATATCGTTTCTTCCTTTTCATCCTTTCTTTTGGATATGTATCGGCTTCAGCTTGATTATTTGAACGTTACAAAGATACAAAAACTTTTTCTCCGTTAAAAGCCGATAACATCTTTTATTATTTGTTCTTCTTCAAATTTGGTGGCAATTTAACCAGTCGGTGGTATCTCCATTCTCCTCCTTCGGGAAGGAGGAGTCCCCGTAGGGGGAGGTGGTAGGTGAATGCGTAAGTCGGTTATTATCAGCATTGTGTATCCACCTACCACCCCGGCTTTCAGCCACCCCTCCTTCCCGAAGGAGGGGAATGGAGATACTACCGACTGGTTAAATTACCACTAAATTTGAAGAAGAACCCTCCTCCTTCGGGAAGAAAGAGAAAGAGATACTACCGGCAATAAAGGGATACTACCGGCAATTTTATTTCTTTTCCAGTTCTTGCAGCGAATCCATTTTCTTTTTTTCAAGGAACTCGTAGATGCCGCAAAGATGTTCCGTCACTTTCTGATTGCCAAACTCATACACCTTTGAAACCAGTCCGTCGAGGAAGTCACGGTCGTGGGAGACAACGATCAGAGTGCCGTCGAAGTCGAGTAGCGCCTGTTTCAGAATATCTTTGGTTTTCATGTCAAGGTGATTCGTGGGCTCATCGAGAATGAGGAGATTGACCGGTTCCAGCAACAATTTAATCATTGCCAGACGTGTCCGTTCCCCGCCCGAAAGCACTTTCACCTTCTTCATTGATTCCTCCGGTCCGCCAAACATAAACGCACCCAGCAAATCACGGATTTTGTTCCGGATCTCACCTTTCGCCACATCGTCAATCGTCTGGAAAACCGTCAGGTTTTCGTCCATGAGCGAAGCCTGGTTTTGTGCAAAATATCCTATTTGTACGTTATGCCCCAGCGTCAGTGTCCCCTCGTGTTCGATTTCCTTCATGATACACTTCACGAGCGTAGATTTACCCTCGCCGTTCTTCCCGACAAAGGCAACCTTGTCCCCGCGTTCCACCGTCAGGTTTGCGTTGCGGAACACCACGTGATTGCCATACGTTTTGCCGACACCTTCCATAATCACCGGATAACTTCCCGAACGGGGCGAAGGCGGAAATTTCAACCGCAAAGCGGAAGTATCTTCCTCATCTACCTCCAGCAGTTCCAGCTTTTCCAGCATCTTGACACGGCTCTGCACTTGCAACGTCTTCGAATACGTTCCTTTGAAGCGTTCGATGAACTCTTTCGTCTCAGCGATAAATTTCTGCTGCTCGTCATAAGCCTTCTGTTGCTGTTCGCGGCGTTCTTTGCGCAAGGTCAGATATTGGGAGTAATTCACTTTATAATCGTAGATACGTCCCATTGTCACTTCAATAGTGCGGGTGGTGATGTTGTCCACAAACTTGCGGTCGTGGCTGATGACAATTACCGCTTTGCCGTTGTTGATCAGAAAATCTTCGAGCCATTGGATAGATTCGATGTCGAGGTGGTTCGTCGGCTCGTCGAGCAGGAGCACGTCCGGTTTCTGCAACAGCAGCTTTGCCAGCTCGATGCGCATCCGCCAGCCGCCGCTGAAATCGCTCGTCTGCCGTTGGAAATCCTCGCGGGTGAACCCGAGGCCGAGCAGCGACTTTTCCACATCTTCCTCGTAGTTGGTGGCATCGATCGAATAGAACTTCTCGCTTAAGGCGGAAACCTCCTCAATGAGAGCCATATAACTGTCGCTTTCGTAGTCCGTCCGCGTTTCCAGCTCTTTGTTCAGACGGTCGATCTGCGCCTCCATTTCGTGCAGGTGAGCAAAGGCCTGCGCCGTTTCGTCAAACACTGTCCGTCCGTCTTCCGTCATCAAATGTTGGGGCAGGTAGGCCACAACGCAGTCTTTGGGTGCGGAAACCTTGCCGCGCGTCGGTTGCCGTACACCTGCCAGAATTTTGAGCAGCGTACTCTTACCCGCACCGTTTTTTCCCATAAGGGCGATACGGTCTTTTTCATTAATAACGAAAGAAATATCACTAAATAAGGTCGTGCCGCCAAATTCCACGGCCAGTCCGTCAACAGAAATCATATTATTCTTTTATTTTGAGGCGCAAAGATAGCGAAATATATGAATATTTTTTATACCTTGCGGGCTGAAAAGAGATATTAACCAAAAATGACAAATAAAAAAAGCAATATAATAACAATATGGAAAGTGAACAAACGAGTGTACTGAGACCCCTCATTTTAGTGGCTGAGGATGACGACAGCAACTTTAAATTGATTAAAGCTATCATAGGTAAAAAATGTGATATCGAATGGGCGAAGAACGGCGAAGAAATGGTGCAGTTGTTTCAAGAACACCAACATAGAGCGAGTGCCATACTAATGGATATCAAAATGCCGTTGATGAACGGGCTGGAGGCTACGAAGATTATTCGTGAGTCGAATACGGAAATCCCCATTATCATGCAGACAGCTTATGCTTTCAGCTCCGACAAGGAAAACGCGATGAAGGCGGGAGCTACCGAAGTGTTGGTGAAACCGATCACTTTGAGTATTCTCCGTACCACCCTAAGTAAATACTTACCCGACTTGCAATGGTAGAATAGATACTTAAAAAGAATAAATAGGGTAGAACTGCGGGACCGGTACCGTTTAGTAGAAATAGGGTATCACAAGGCGCACTTGAAAAATGAAATAGGCGGACTTTACGGTCGGTCTATTTTTTGTTCTTCCCGTTTATTTTTTTTCGTTCCCGTTTATTGTTAGAGTTTTGTTTCATTATAGGGGTGGATTATTAGAGTTCTTTTTTCATACAGGGGGCAACTATGGGATTTTTTGATTCTTCTTCAAATTTGGTGGTAAAATTAATTAAGAAAATAATAATTTGATAG